>Ga0172371_10003868_pt1 | contig 23050 bp, 33 predicted proteins | sample Lak12m_FD_114543 | JGI IMG/M metagenome (GOLD analysis project Ga0172371, IMG submission 114543) | Freshwater microbial communities from Kabuno Bay, South-Kivu, Congo - kab_022012_12m | ecosystem: Environmental > Aquatic > Freshwater > Lake | place: Democratic Republic of the Congo: South-Kivu...
GTAAGAACTAGAGATAAAAATAAAAAATCATCTAATTTAATTATACAAAGAAGGAAAAAGTAATTAATGATAAATAATATTGTATGTCAAGAAGTTTAAAAAAGGGTCCTTATATAAATCAAAGGATTCTAAATAAAATATTAAAACTAAAGCAAAACGACAAAACTGTAATTAAAGTCTGGGATAGAGCATCTACTATAACACCAGAAATGGTTGGTTTTACTATTGGCGTGCATAATGGCAAGCAGCATATTCCAATTTTTATTATAGAAAATATGGTCGGGCATAAATTAGGTGAATTTGTACCTACCAGAAAGTTTTTTGGTCATGGTGGTAAAATGGCCAAAGATCAGAAAGCAGCCGAGAATTTAAACAATAAATAATGCAAACCCTGTTAAATAATTTTAAATTAAAAAATTTAATACATTTATAATAATTAATAGATTATAAATTTTACAGGGAAAATAAAAAAATTTTTAAAAATTAAGATTTTAGTTATTTAAATGATTTTTAAATAAAATAATTAATATCATTTTATTAATACTTATAAATTATAAATAGAAATATTAAAATCTTATTTAACAGGGTAAATATATGGAAGTAAAAGCAAAAGCAAATCATTTAAGAATTTCCCCAAGAAAGATGCGCTTGGTAGTTAGTTTAGTGCGCGGCCTGGAAGTTAATAAGGCTAAAAATCAGCTCAGATTTTCTAAAAAAAGAGGAGCTGAATTGCTTTTAAAACTTATTGATTCAGCTACTGCCAACGCAGTAAATAATTTTGAATTAGATAAAAATAATTTATTTATTAAAAAGTTAATTGTTAATCAGGGTAAGATGCTAAAAAGATGGATGCCAAGAGCCTATGGTAGAGCTACTCCTATACAGAAAAAATCAAGTCATATAGAAATTATTTTAGGTGAAATAAAAGACAGTGGTATCAAAGAAGGAAAAAAATTAAAGGCAGAAGAGCCGATAAAATTAGGTAGTTTGGCAAAAGAGAAAGAAAAAGAAAAAGTTAAGACAAAAAATAAAGAAAGTTTACCTGAAGAAAACAAAGAAGAAATCGGCAAGAAAATTATTGACCCGACTGAACGCTCAAGAAAGGGGCATGCCAGAATTGAAGGTTCAAATAAAAAAGGTTTTATAGGGAAAATGTTTAATAGAAAAAGCGGATAAAAATAATTAACAATTACGAAATAAAATATGGGACAAAAAGTAAATCCAAAAATATTTAGAATAGGAATAACAAAAACTTGGCATTCAAAATGGTTTGCCAGGGGAGATAGGTATATCAAAAATTTGAAACAAGATGTTTTATTAAGAAATTTTTTAATAAATGAATTTAGAGAAGCCGGCGTTGACAGGGTTGAAATTGAAAGAAATGCTAACAAGATAATAATAAATATTATTACCGGCAAACCAGGCATGATTATCGGCAGAGGCGGTACAGGCATTGAAGATTTAAGAAAAAAAATTCATAAAAACTATTTAAAAAATTTCAGACTTAATGAAATTAATGTAAGCATAACAGAATGCGATCGTCCTAATCTAAGCGCCCAAATTTTAGGCCAGACAATGGCTATCGAAATTGAAAAAAGAATGCCTTTTCGCCGAGTAATGAAACAGGCTATATCTAAAGCTGAAAGAGGCGGTGCTATTGGAGTTAAGGTTATTATAAAGGGAAGACTTAATGGTTCAGAAATTGCCAGAAGCGAAATGCTTACTTCAGGAAAATGTCCTTTGCATACTTTAAGATCAGATATAGATTATGCCAATACAACAGCTAAGACAACTTACGGGTCTATTGGTATTAAAATTTGGATTTATAAAGGTGAAATTTTTGAAAAAGAGAAAGAAAATAAAAAGGGCGAAGTAATAGGGAATAGAATAAATAAATAATTGTTTTATATATGTTAATGCCAAAGAAAACTAAATACAGAAAATCTTTGAAAGGCAAAAGAGGCGGTAAAGCAACCCGTATGATTAAACTTAGTTTTGGAAATTATGGATTAAAAAGTTTAGAAAATTGCTGGGTATCTTCAAGGCAGATTGAAGCAGCCAGAAGAGTCTTAACTAGATATATTAAAAAAAACGGTAAATTATGGATTAGAATTTTTCCTGATAAGCCAGTTACAGCTAAAGGCGGAGAAATGCCTATGGGCAAAGGCAAGGGCGCAGTAGATCATTACGTAGCTGTGGTAAAGCCAGGAATGATTATGTTCGAAATGGATGGCCTTACTGAAAAAGAAGCTAAAGAAGCTTTAGAAGCCGCAGCCTATAAATTACCAATTAAGTGTAAATATATTAGTAAATAATAATATGGATTTAAAAGAGATTAAAACAAAAACTGAAAATGAATTACAGAAGCTTTTAGCTGACACCAGGGAAAGCTTAAGAGTTTTGCGTTTCAAAGATGCAAATAAGCAGTTAAAAAATATTAGGGAAATAAGACAGGCTAGAATTATAATTTCTCACATTTTGACTGTTTTAAATATGAAAAAGAAAGTGAAATAGATAAATATTTAATAAAATTTATGGACAATGAATTAAAACATAAAAAAATAGTCAGAAAATTAAATGGTATTGTTATTAGTGATAAAATGGATAAGACTATTGTAGTTAAGGTTGATCGCATTAAAGTCCATCCAAAATATAAAAAGAGATATGCAGTAAGTAAAAAATATAAAGCGCATGATGAAAAAAACAATTTTAAAGAAGGTGACAAAGTTTCAATAATTGAAAGCCGGCCTATTTCTAAAGATAAAAGATGGCGGGTAATATATAATTAATTTTTAGAATATGATACAAATAGAATCAAGATTAAAAGTAGCTGATAATTCCGGAGCAAGAGTATTGCTTTGTATTAAGATTTTTGGCGGTTATAAAAAGAGATATGCTTCAATCGGAGAATTAATTAAGGGAGTAGTTAAGGAAGCCACCCCGCATTCAATAGTAAAAAAAAGCGATATAGTTTATGCTGTAATTGTCAGGACAAAGAAGGAAATTAGAAGAAAAGATGGCACTTATATTAGGTTCGGTGATAATGCTTGCGTAGTTATTGAAAATAAAGATAAAAAAGATCCTAAAGGTTCAAGAATTTTTGGTCCTATTGCCAGAGAAGTAAAAAAAGCAGGTTATGCTAAAATTGCCTCTCTAGCCCCGGAAGTATTATAATCAATTATTAAATATAATATGAATATTAAGAAAAATGACAATATTTTAATAATAGCAGGAAAAGACAAGGGAAAAACTGGAAAAGTTCTTCAGGTTTTTAATAAAGAAAAACGTGCCAGTGTGGAAGGCTTAAATTTGCTAATTAAGCATTTAAGACCGAGGAAAAAAGGAGAAAAGGGACAAAGAATTGAATTTCCTTCACCTATTAACATATCTAATATTATGATTATTTGTCCTTCTTGTGGTAGAGCTACTAGAGTAGGACATAAAATATTAGTAGGCGATAAGAAAAGAAAAGTCAGAGTCTGTAAAAAATGCAAAGAGCAAATGGATTAAAATAAAAAATAATTAAATTAATATATGAGATTGAAAGAAAAATTTAAAAAGGAAATTACTAAAAAACTCAAAGAAAAATTTGGGTATGTTAATGATTTGCAAGTCCCTAAATTAAAAAAGGCAGTTATTAATGTTGGTTTCGGGAGACATACAAAAGAAAAAAGTTATATTGATAATATAGAAAGCAGTTTATCAAGAATTTCAGGTCAAAAGCCAGTAATGACAAAAGCTAAAAAATCAATTTCAGCTTTTAAAGTAAAAGAAGGCACTGTAATTGGCGCTATGGTTAGTTTAAGAGGCGCAAGAATGTATGATTTTATAGAAAAATTAATAAATATAACTTTTCCTCGCGTTCGAGATTTTAGAGGTATTGATAAAAAAAATATTGACCGCAATGGAAATATTACAGTCGGTTTTAAAGAACATATTGCTTTTCCGGAAATTGGGGCTGATGAGGTTGAAAATTTAGTCGGGCTTGAAATAAGTATTTCTACCTCAGCTAAAACCAGAGAAGAGGGATTAGAGCTGTTTAAATTATTAGGTTTTCCATTAAAAAAAGATTAATTTAAAATATTATGGCAAGAACATCGTTAATAGTAAAAGCAAAAAAGACACCAAAATTTTCTACAAGAAAAATTAGAAGATGTTGGAAATGCGGACGTAACCATGGCTATATAAGAGATTTTGATTTATGCAGAATCTGTTTCAGAGAGCTAGCTTCAAACGGAGAAATACCAGGAATAAAAAAAGCCAGCTGGTAAGATTTATAATTATATTATTTAAATATTAAAATTTATGATAGATCCAATAGCAGACATGTTAACAAGAATAAGAAATGCTTCAGCCGTTAGGAAAAGTGAAGTTGTTTTGCCTATGAGCAAAATTAAACTTGGGATTGCTAAAATATTAGAGCAGGAGGGATGGGTAGGAAAGATTGAGAATTTGAAAGAACCTAGCCAGAAAAATAAGAATTTATCTTTTGATAAAATAAAAATAAATTTATTATATGATAAAAATGGCAAATCGGTTATAAACTCGCTTAAAAGAATTAGCACTCCGGGAAGAAGAATTTATGCAAATAAAAACGAGTTGCCAAAAGTTTTAAATAATTTAGGTATTGCCATTATTTCGACCTCTAGCGGACTTATGACTAATAAAGAAGCAAAAAAGAAGGGAGTTGGAGGGGAAATTATTTGTGAAATTTACTAAAAATTTAAATAATATGTCAAGATTAGGAAAATTACCAATTTTATTACCCGCAGGAACTCAAGCTAAATTTGAGAATGATTTTTTAATAGTTAAAGGAGCTAAAGGAGAACTAAATTTAAAAATACATAAGATTATTAAGATTGATATAAATGAAAAGGAAATTTTAGTTAGCGTTAAAGATGAAAAAAATAAAGAAGCTAAACCATTATGGGGTCTTTTTAGAACGCTAATCAATAACATGGTAATCGGAGTTAATAAAGGCTATGAAAAAAAACTTGAAATTATCGGAGTCGGTTTTAGAAGTGCTGTAAGCGGAAAAAAATTAACTTTAAGCTTAGGTTTTTCTCATCCCGTAGAATTTATTTTACCAGAAAAAGTGAATTGTAAAGTTGAAGCTAACATAATTACCTTATCAAGTATAGATAAACAGCTTTTGGGAGAAATCGCTGCTCAGATAAGAAAAATTAAAAAACCAGAGCCATATAAGGGCAAGGGCATTAAATACACAGATGAAATAATCAGGAGAAAAGAAGGTAAGACCGCAGCTAAGGGCGCTAAATAAAATTAATTAATTTTATGAATAAGATAAAAATATTACAACAAAATAAAATAAGAAGAAAAAAAAGAGTCAGAGCGAAAATATCAGGTACAAAATTAATTCCAAGATTAAGCGTTTTTAGGTCTAATAAATCAATGTATGTCCAGATTATTAATGATAAAGATGGAAAGACTATAATTAGCGCTCATAGTAATGAAATAAAGAAGAAATCTAAAAAAACTGAAATAAGTTTTGAGCTTGGTAAAATAATTGCTAAAAAAGCTTTGGAAAAAAATATTGAAAAAATTATTTTTGACAGAAGCTCTTATAAATATCACGGAAGAGTCAAAGCTTTAGCTGAAGGTGCCAGAGAAGGCGGATTAAAATTTTAATATTTAAAATGTATTTATTTAAATAATATGGAAGAAGTAAAAAAAGAAGAAAATACAACTAATACAGAAAAAGTTAATGAAATAAAAGATACTGATAAAAAAGCTGCTGAAGTTGTGGCTAAATCTGTTTATGGTGAAAAAAGAAAAAAAACTTTTAGGGATAGAAAAGATTTTAAAAGATCAGGTGAGCAGGAAGAATTTGAACAGAGAATTTTAGATATTGCCAGAGTTACACGCGTTATGGCAGGTGGAAAAAGAATGAGATTTAGAGCTTGTGTTGCTTTGGGTAATAAAAAAGGAAAAATTTCTATTGGTTTAGCTAAGGGCGCAGATGTAACTGCGGCGGTCACAAAAGCTGTTAATGCTGCTAAGAAAAATATGATTGATGTTTCTATAGTCAATGAAACAATTCCTCATGAGATTGTGCAAAAATTCGGTTCAGCTATCATATTGCTAAAACCTTCAAAAAAAGGAAGAGGTGTAATCGCCGGTGGTGTTGTTAGAATAATTATGGAATTAGCCGGTATAAAAAATGTAATTTCTAAAATTTTAGGAACAAATAATAAGATAAATAATGCCAAATGCACAATAATAGCATTATCTAATTTAAAAAAAATAGAAGCAAAAAAAGAAGTAAAGAAAGAAAACGATAAAAAATAAAATTCTATAATATGACATTAGCAATGAATACAATTAAACCAGCTAAAGGTTCGGTAAGAAAGAAAAAAAGAGTAGGCAGAGGCAACGCATCGGGACATGGTACCTATAGTACTAGGGGATTAAAAGGGCAAAGATCAAGATCTGGAGTAAGCTACTTTAAACTTAAAAGATTGGGTATGAAACCAATGTTGTTAAATATACCAAAAAAACGTGGATTTAATTCAGGAAAACCTAAAAATCAAGTTATTGATATTAATAAGATTAATAGTTATTATAAAGAGGGAGAGGAAGTTAATCCAAAAACATTAATTAAGTCCGGTTTAATAAAAAGTGCTTTAATACCTATTAAAATTTTAGGAAATACACATTTAAAAGTAAAAGGATTAAAATTTAAAGATGTAAAATTTAGCCAAACAGCCAAAGAATTAGCAGAAAAATCAGGAGCAAAAATTTTATAATATTTAATATTTAATATCTGAATTTTAAATTTATAATTTATGTGGGATAAGATTATAAAAATTTGGAAAGCTAGAGACTTGAGGAAGGATATTCTTTTTGTCTTAGCTATGTTAGTAATTTTTAGAATCGCAGCTCATATTCCCATAGCCGGTATTGATACCGCTGCTTTAAGAAATTTTTTTAATTCAAATCAGATTTTTGGTTTGGTAAATATTTTTACTGGTGGAGGTATGCAGAATTTTTCAGTGGTTATGATGGGTGTCGGTCCTTATATTACAGCCTCAATTATTTTTCAGCTACTTGCTATGATAATCCCGAGTTTAGAAGAAATGCAGAAAGAGGAAACCGGTAGGCAAAAAATTAGTATGTGGACTAGATGGCTTACTGTTCCCCTGGCTATAATGCAGTCTTATGGAATGATTACAATTTTGCAAAGGTCATCTCAGGGAATTATAGGGGCGATATCTCCATACAATATGATGATAATGATAACTACTATTACTGCCGGCACAGTATTTTTAATGTGGATAGGCGAACTTATTACAGAAAAAAAAGTTGGTAATGGTATTTCTTTGTTAATTTTTGCTGGAATTATTGCTGATTTGCCTCAAAAATTACAGCAGATTCTAGTTACATATGATCCATCAAAATTATTTATGTTAATTGGATTTATTGTCATTGCGGTTTTAACTGTTGTCGGAGTTGTCTATCTTACTGAGGCGCAAAGAAATATTCCAGTCCAATATGCTAAGCAGATAAGAGGAAACAGGTCTTATGGTGGCGGGACAACCCATTTACCATTAAGGGTTAATATGGCTGGCGTTATTCCTATTATATTTGCAGTTTCAGTAATTATGTTTCCGCCAATGATTGCCCAGTTTTTTATAAAAGCTAGAACAGAATGGATTTCTCATGCATCAGAATATATTATTAGATTATTCCAGGGGCAGGTATTTTATGGCGTCTCTTATTTTATACTAGTATTTGCGTTTACATATTTTTACACAGAAGTTGTTTTTCATCCGACTCAAATTGCTGAAAATCTTCAAAAACAGGGAGGTTTTATACCCGGAATACGTCCCGGTAATCATACCAGTGAATATTTAGCCAATACTACACATAAAATAATTTTTGTTGGAGCTCTTTCTTTGAGTATTATAGCTGTATTGCCATTAATTTTAAGGTCTTTGACGGGAATTCAGTCTCTGGCTATTGGTGGAACAAGCCTTTTGATAGTAGTGGCTGTTGTTATTGAAACCGTGAAACAAATAGAATCCCAATTAACAATGAGAGAATACGAAGGAATGTAATTAAATATAATAAAACTCTTATTTTTTATAAAGAGTTTTTTTTTATTTATATTATGGTATAATATTATATATAAATAATTATATATTTTTATGGCTATAGCATTTAATGGTGGATTTTATATGGGAAAATCCAAGAGTAAAAACTTAAAAAAAAATAAAAATTTACCAAACATATTTGATCCACTTAGACAGGACAACAGTTCTCAACAAAATAAAAGCATGTCTAGCATAAGGTTAGCAGGTAAAATAAAAGAAGGAAATCCAATGAGAAATTATATTGGTCAAAGATTTAATAAACAAGCTGATTTAGGTGAAATAGATATTAAAAATAAAAGACTTTTTGAGATATTTAAAAACAGTAGCTTAAAAACTTTAAAAAGTGAAATAGGAGATAAAAAAAATGGTTTAAATGGAAATAGTCAAAGTAATTTCGCAATTAAAAAATAATATATAATTATATGGTTGATGTTAGTAAATTACCTGGAGCTGGGAAACTTTTTAGAACTACTTATGGCGTAGGTAATTTTAAAAAAAAACTTAATTATCTCATCAGAGCCGGAGGATCTAAAAATCTTGAAAATAATATTGAATCAATCGTTAGTGCACTTAAAAAAAGAGAAACATATATTCGTAGAGGTGGACTAACGCGTCAACAACAAATCAATATCAGAAGAGAGATTGGTAAAAATTCGCAACTTTCATATGCCGACAAGAGAGACTTAAAGCAAATACTTCAAAAATTAAGTAAAAATTATAAAGAGGAGCCAATACATAAATCTAAAAATGTTTCATTTAATAGGGGTGAAAATCCAGCCGAAGAGGCATTGCAAACAAGATTTGATGAAAATAGCAATTCTAGGGCAAGCATTGTAAACAGACAGAGTTTAGGCAATAGAAGAATGGCCCTAAGAGCAAGAACGACTGCCAGCGCAATTGAAGGAAGTAATGTCGGTTATATTGGCAACATAATAAAAAATAAAGGAAAGATTTCCATATATGGCAACGATGAAAATGAGAATAAATAAAAAAAGAAAAAATATTTTGATTTTTTTTGGCCCTCCTGCTTCTGGCAAAGGCACGCAGGCTGAAAAAATGGGCAGAAAATTAAAGCTGCCTGTTTTATCTATTGGAGAATTATTAAGAGAGGAGTGCAGAGGTAAAACTAGCATAGGCAAAAAAATTGAAAATATTGTATCAAGTGGAAAATTAGTTTCTGATAAAATAATAATAAAAATTGTAGATAAAAATTTAAAAAATAAAAAAAATATAAATGGTTTTATATTAGATGGTTTTCCAAGAAATACCAACCAATTAAAATATTTAAAAAACAAATTTTCCATGATAATGGAAAAAGGTGATTCAATATTTTGTTTTTTTATTAAAATTAGTAGCCAGGAAGTAATAAAAAGAATTAGTGGCCGAAGAATCTGCAAATGTGGTAAACTTTATCATCTAATATATAATCCTCCAAAAATTAAGAATATCTGCGACCAATGCGGTAGAAAAATTTTTGCTAGAGCTGATGATAATCCTAAAGTGATTAGAAATAGGTTAAAAATATATAATAAAATGACAAAGCCGGTAATTAATTATTTTAATATTAATAATTGCCTTTTTTTAATTAATGGTGAACAATCAATAAATAAGGTAGCAAAAGATATTTGGAATCTATATAAAAATATATTATAATATGATAATTATTAAAACTGAAAAAGAAATAGAAATAATGCGCAAGGGTGGAAAGATATTAGCTAGTATTTTAAAAAAAATATTAAATGAAATAAAACCCGAGGTTACTACTGGTCTCTTAGAGGAAATGGCTTGTGAAATGATGAATAAAGCTGGCGGTCGGCCAGCTTTTAAAGGTTACGTGACTAGTCTTGATGAAAAACCATTTCCAACTTGTTTATGCACCTCGATTAATAGCGAAATTGTTCATGCGCCTTCTTTGCCATCGAGAATACTAAAAGATGGTGATATTATTGGCATTGATATTGGCATGGAATATCCGGCATTTGAAAATGCTTTAAAAGGTAAGCCAGATTATAATTATCCGGTTACAGGTTATTATACAGATATGGCTTATTCAATAGGAGTTGGGCGGATATCAAATGAAGCTAAGAAATTATTAAAGGTTACAAAAAAAGCTCTTGAGTTAGCTATAAAAAAAGCTAAGCCGGGTAATACAATAAATGATATTGGTTACACGGTAGAATCTTACGCAGAGTCTAATGGCTTTAGCGTTGTTCGTGATTTAGTCGGACATGGTGTTGGCAAAGCAATTCATGAAGATCCGCAAGTATTAAATTTTAAAGTTAGCGATAAGTCTTCTGAAAATATAACATTAAGACCAGGAATGACAATAGCTATTGAGCCTATGGTAAATACAGGAGGATGGAAGATAAAATATAATGAAGGGGAACATACAATAGTTACAGCTGATGGTAGTTTAAGCGCTCAATTTGAGCATACAATAGCGATTACAAAAAATGGTAATATTGTGTTAACCGCTTTTAATATTTTAAAATAATTTTATGATGAAATATTATATAAAAATTATTAGAATAAGCGCTTGGCTATTATTATTAGCAACTCTTATATCATTGTTTTCAGGTTTTTTTATTACAAAAAATTTTTTAACGCCATGGATTGGGTATCAATTTTCATATTATATACATGTTGTATTTATTCCTTTTATTTTTGTACCTTTATTTTTTATTCATTCTTGGGGAGGAATATATAGTTTGCTTTTAAGAAAACAATTATTAAATAAGAAATTTGTTAAAGTAACAATTTTGTTCGGATGGGCAATTTTATTTATTATATTTATTTATTTTTATTTTGCTCAAAACTTTTCCACTAACAAATATACTGGCAAAACCAATTTAATTTCTAGTAGTACTTCAGATCAGGTAAGTATTAATTTAAGTTTATCAGAAATAAGCAAACATAATAAAAATGTAGATTGTTGGTTAATAATTAATAACAAAGTTTATGATATTAGCAGTTATTTAAATATTCATCCTGGAGGAGCCTCAACTATTACTGCTTACTGTGGGAAAGATGGAACTAAAGGATTTGCGGATAAAGACAGGGGCACGCCTCATTCCAATCGTGCCGATAGCTTGCTTAATAATTACTACTTAGGTGATGTTGGGCAGAATATATATTATCAAAAAAATAATGTTAATTCTTCTCAGCCTTCAACAATTTTAAATTCTGGAGATGATAAAAATGATGATTGATAAAATATTAAAAACTCAAAAAAATATTAAAATGTATTTAGGTGTTGACTGGGGTGAAGTTAGAATTGGCCTATCTATTGCAGACAGTGAGGTAAAAATAGCAACACCATTAAAAACAGTAAAAAATATTAATGAATTAATTAAAATTATTAGAGATGAAAATATAGATAAAATAATAATCGGGAAACCTTTTAATATTTCAGATTTGAGTTTTGAAACTTCAGATTTATTTAAAAATTTTGTTAAAATATTAAAATGCAATATTAATATACCTATAGAATTTATTGATGAAAGACTATCTAGCAAAGCAGCAGATGCCCTGGAAGGAGATAAAAAAAATAAAGCATCGCGTGATGAAATATCTGCCATGCTTATACTCCAGCAATATTTAGATAGAAAATATGGAAGTAACCTATAACATTAAGGCAATAATTATAAATCGTTATGACTTTAGGGAAAAAGACTCTAAAGTTATTTTATATAGCGATACTGAGGGAAAATTAGAGTTGGTGGCTAGAGGTACAAAGAATATAAAGTCAAAATTAGTTTCCCATATTGAGCCTATAACATTAGCTAATATAATGGTTGTAAAAGGAAAACAATATGATTATATCGGCAGCGTAATAGGAGAAAATTATTTTTCAAATATTAAAAAATCTTTTAATAGATTAGAAATAGCTGGAAAGTTTTTATCGTTTTATAATAAAGAAATAAAATTCGGAGAAACTCTTGATTCAAAAGATTATTTTAATTTACTGTTATCTTTTTTAAATCTTATTAATGATAAAAATTTAAAAGTTAACCTTAATCTTATATATAGTATTTTTTTATATAAAATATTAATAATATTTGGTCTTAAGCAGGAATTATACATTTGTAATAATTGTAAAAATAAACTAACACCAAAAAATAATAAAATTATTTTTAACAAAGGCGGAATAGTTTGCCCTAAGTGTAGTCATAAATTTAAGGAATCTCAATTTATTTCAGATGAAACTATCAAGCTTTTAAGATTATCTGAAAAAGTAGAAGTTAAAAAAGTTAATATCTTAAAAATTAGAGACAATATTATTAATGAATTTGAAAGTATTATTAATAAAATTTATATTTATAATAAATAAACCCCTAATAAATTAGGGGTTTATATATTCTTAACAGGAAACCCAGCACAACCAGGGGGAGTGCGGAAAGGACGTCATTATATCGAATTATATTGGGTCAAAGGGCATAACACCGAAAGTAATGTCAAAATCAGGAAGTTTTAAAATACAATAATCTCTTCTTTTGTAGATGCTGCCAGGACTAATAATTATCGCTTCTTCCAATTCTTCGTAAAACGCATTGTTAGAGCAAAAAATAATGGTTTCAATTCTCTGGTCTTCATTGTTAATTTTTTTAATAGTATCTTTCATATCTTTTTCAGACTTTTCTTCAATATCTTTTTCTAAATCAGGGCTAAATTTAAAATAATAATTCTCAATTTCAAGTATATTGTTTTTCGGTATCGGCAACCAATCAGAAGGTAAATTTTTTTGATAATTTTTTTCATTTTTCAGGTAGAAAAACATTTTAAAACTTTTTAGTTCTTCCCTGAATAATTCCTCGGGAATAAAATTTCCACAATGAATTATATGAGTAACTTGGTTTTCTTTAAATTCTTTCTCTAATTTTTTCCAGAAATTTTTATCTTTTTTATCTATTTCCATGCTGTCATAAATCAAGGCGAGATTTAAAGTTTGCTTCATGCTTTTTGCTTCAGGAATTCTTTTAAAAATAAACTTTTTATTTTCAAAGTCAATAATTAAATATTCCAATCCTCCGGCAATTCCCAAACTTTCCTTAACAGCTCCTGGATTTCCAAAAGGAGTTTTACTTCCCTGAAAAAAGGCTTGGTGATGAGTGTGTCCGCTTAAAATAATTCTAACTCTGTCAAATTCGAGTTGCAATTCCTCAATTTTATCTAATAATTGTTTAACTGACCCGAAAAGCACGTCAAAAGATCTTTTATGACCGAGATAGATTACTAAAAATAAACCATATTTTTCAAGTGATACAATTCTGTTTTTATTACCCGGATGCGTAAAATGCCAGTCAGGAGAAGGGGAGTGAATAGTTTTAATTTTTTCTTTTGTTTCCACTGCTTTATTGATAAAATCCGACAAAGAATAATCAAGGGTTTTATTAAGATTACTGTGAACTAAAATTTCAATTGCTTCTTCGCTTCTAAATAAATTATCTTTTATTAGAGCTTCATAAAATTTATGCAAACATTGGGAAGCGAAATTAAAATAATCATCGCTACTAACTTTTTCTTTATTGGTTTTTTCTTTAATTACATAACCCTTATATTGCTCCTCGGTCAAAGCTACGGCAACCGGTAAGTTTCCGAAAAGCTCAGTTTTTAAATGCCTTTCATCTATATCACCGCAATGAAAAATAATATCCGCCCCTTCTTTAATTAATTCATTTACTACTAATTTTAATCCTCGCTCATCTTCATGGGTATCAGACAGTACTCCAGCCTTTTTAATAGTTCTTATTATAGTCATATAGCACCTCCTTATGTTGATTTGTGATATTTTGGTTGTTTTAATGAGCAATATATGTTTAATACCAAATATTATTACTAATAAATACATATGTCAAGAATGTGATTTAAAGAGCTAATTTACTTGATAAAAACAATAATATAAGATAAAATATAACTATAATTTTTAAATATAAATATAAATATAATTTTATATTATCATTAAATTTTATTTAATATTAAACAATTATTGGTAAATATAAATTATAAAAATACTATGTATCGAACTCATACTTGTGGAGAATTAAATATTAAAGAAGCTGGTAAAAATGTTATATTATCTGGCTGGGTCCATAGACGCCGTGATCATGGCGGAGTTATTTTTATTGACTTAAGAGATAGGTATGGGTTAATTCAAATTAAATTTGACCCTGAAATAAATAAAGAAGTTTTATTAAAAGCTGAAAAATTAAGAAATGAATGGGTAATTAAAGTATCTGGAAAAGTTTTAAAGCGTCCATCTGAAATGATTAATAAAAAATTACAAACTGGTGAAATTGAAATTGGTGCTGAAGAGATGGAAATATTAGGTAAATCAAAAACTCCTCCTTTTGAAATAGATGATGAAAACGATCCCCTAGTTAGTGAAGCAGTAAGATTAAAATATAGATTTATAGATTTAAGAAGAAAAAAATTAAGAGAAATGCTTGAAACGAAAGATAAATACATAAGCTATATTAGAAATTATTTTCACGAAAGAGGTTTTTTAGAAATTCAAACACCTATTTTAGCTAATTCTTCGCCAGAGGGAGCTAGAGATTTTTTAGTTCCCTCACGTTATTACCCAGGAAAATTTTATGCTCTTCCTCAAGCACCTCAGCAATTTAAGCAATTACTTATGGTAGGCGGGTTAGATAAATATTTTCAAATAGCCCCTTGTTTTAGAGACGAAGATCCAAGAGTTGATCGTGCTTATGGTGAATTTTATCAGCTTGATATGGAAATGAGTTTTGTCGAGCAGGATGATATTTTTAATATAATGAACCAGCTTGCTATAGGGTTAACCGAAAATTTTAGCAATAAAAAAATTATTAACTTAGATAGCAATAAAAAAATTATTAAAATTCCTTGGAGAGAATCAATGGAAAAATACGGAACTGACAAACCTGATTTAAGGTATTCATTTGAAATTAAACAGATCACAGATTTAGTTAGAGATTGTGGATTTAGTGTATTTGCTGATGCTATAAAAAACGGTGGAGTTATTCACGCTTTAAATGTTAGCGGTGGAGCAAAATTTTCCAGAAAAGAAATTGATGAAATAACCGAATTAGCCAAAGCTAAAGAAGCTCGCGGGTTAGCATATATTATAATTAAGGATAAAAATGAATATCAATCGCCGATTGTAAAATTTTTAGGAGATGATCTTACAAATAAAATTGTTAAGGAAGTTGAAGGAAAGCCAGGTGATATTATATTTTTTGGTGCTGATAAATGGAGAATCGTTTGTAATTTCTTAGGCGCTGTTAGGAATGAATGTGCTCAAAAATTAGGTCTTAAAGATAATACTAAGGCGGCCTGGTGCTGGATTACTAATTTTCCTATGTATGAAATGTCTGAAATAGAACCAGGTAGAATAGATTTTGGCCATAATCCTTTTTCAATGCCACAGGGAGGTATGGATACGCTTAATAAAAAAGATCCACTAGAAATACTTGCATTTCAATATGATCTAGTGTTAAATGGGTTTGAAGTATCTAGCGGTGCTATAAGAAATCATGAACCAGAAATTATGTATAAAGCATTTGAAATAGCTGGTTATACTAGGGAAGAAGTTGATAATAAATTTGGTGGTATGATTAGAGCTTTTGAATATGGAGCTCCTCCTCACGGTGGGAATGCACCGGGTATAGATAGAATATTGATGGTTCTAAATGACTGGGATTCAATTCGCGATATTTACGCTTTTCCAAAAGACGGACAGGGCAGGGATGTAATGATGGATAGCCCCAATGAAGTTAATGAAAAACAATTAAAAGAATTAAATATTAAAGTAATACAAAAATTTGGAGATAAAAATAAAAAATAAAGGTCGCAAAATTTTTTATTAAATAAAATATAATTTATTAATAATAAATATATGAATGAATTATCTAAAGATAATAGCCCGGCTAAATATGCTTTTTTCTACATGCTATCCTTAGTAGCACTTATTTTTATGGCCTTGTCTACTGGGATGATAATATTTCAGATTATAAATAAAAATATAAAAGATTTAGTTGATATGTATAGTTATGATTCAACTGCTCTTAAATTCGCAATTTCAGCGATTATAATTTCTACTCCTATTTATTATGTATTAATGTGGTTAATCGGTAAGAGTTTGTTTGAGGGAAAATTAAGCAAAGAGTCAGAAATTAGAAGATGGCTATCTTATTTAATATTATTTATTGCCTCAGTAGTTATGATTGGATGGTTAATTGCCACAATTTTTAGCTTTTTAAACGGAGAGTTAACTTTAAAATTTATTTTAAAGTCTCTTACTTCAATAATTATTTCTGCTACTGTCTTTACTTATTATTTTTACGACATACGCAGAGCGGAAATTGCCGGAAAAAAAGATAAGATTATAAAAATATATTTTTATTCTTCCTTAGCAATAATAATTGCAGTTTTAATTTCAGCTTTTGTGTTTGTAGAATCTCCTGCTGAAACAAGAAATTTAAAAAGAGATAATGAAATATTAAATCGTTTCTCAAATATAGATGGAGCAATGAACTCATTTTTTTCAATTAAAGGTAAATTGCCAAATGACCTAAATGAATTAATGGCTAATGTCGATTATATAAATGAAAATAATACTAAAGACCCCATAACCGGTCAAAAATTTGATTATAAAGTAATTGATGATAGAACTTATGAAATTTGCTCAAATTTTATGACTTCAAATAAAGGGGAAATAAAAGACCAATACAGTTATTATAATGATGTTTGGCCCCATGATAAAGGATATCAGTGTATTAAGAAAAATATATTAGCAGAAAATACTAATGTAAAAGTTCAACAATTAACACAGCCAGTAAAATAGAAATATAAAATATTATAAAGATATGCTCCTAATAAAAGGAGCATATCTTTTTGCTTTTAATGGTCAATTAAGGTATAATATAATTATTAACTGTTAACAATTAATTTTAAATTTATGGCTAAAAAAAATAAATCAAAATTACCAGAAAAAATTATAAAATATTTGAAAAAAGCAGGGCTAGATTATAAAATTTTAGAACATAAAACCGTTTACACTGCATATGATGCAGCCGCAACAATGGGAAAAAAACTTGATGAGATAGCTAAGACCTTGTTAGTCAAAGCTGACCAAAATTATTATATTGTGATTTTGCCAGCTAGCCATAATGTAGATTTTAAAAAGTTAGGTAAATTTTTATCTAAAGTAAGCAAAAATAATATTAAAGTATTAAAAATTCCCGGTGAGGATATTATGGCCAAATTATTAAAAGTTAAAGCTGGTGCTATGAGTGCTTTTGGTGGAATTCATAAGTTGCCGGTAGTTGTAGAAAACAGTCTTGTTAAAGCTAAAAGGGCTGTTTTTTCATCAGGTAGTTTTAATCATTCTATAGAAATCGCAGTAAAAGATTTCATAAAGGGAGAAAATGCGCTAATGGGCGCTTTTGGAATTAAAAAGAAAGTAAAATTAGTGAAACCAGTGAAAGTTAAAAAAGCAAAGCAGACTAAAAAGAAAACAAACAAGAAAAAAACTAAAAAATAAAATATAAAAATTTTGTCATGCTGAACTTGTTTCAGTATCTAGGTATTTAAAATAAAGATTCCGAATCTCTCTATAGGCGGGCAGGAAATTCAGGATGACGATAAATAATTAATAAAATAATATAAAATATATGACATGTGGATGCAGTTGCTGCGGAAAACCAAAAAAGAAAGCAGCAAAAAAAGGAAAGAAAAAATAAATAAATTTTATTTACCATTTCAATCAATAGTTTATTATGCAAATTAAGATAGATAAATTTGAAGGGCCTCTTGGGCTACTTTTAAAAATTATTGAAAATGAAGAGTTGGATATTACTGAAGTGAGCTTATCTAAAATTGCTGATCAGTATGTTGAGTATATTAAAAAAGAAGTGAATATTAATACTGATGATATGGCTGATTTTTTAGTAGTAGCCGCCAAGCTTTTACTTATTAAATCTAAAGCACTATTGCCATATTTATTTCCGGAAGAAAAAGAGGAAATTGAAGAATTTGAAAAACAATTAAGAATGTATAAGGAATTTATAGAAGCATCAAAAAAAATTGAAGCATTGGTTGGGAAGAAAAAATTTATGTTTGCTAGAGAATTTAACAGAAAAGCAATTTTATTAAATATTAATTTATTTTCACCTCCGAAAAATGTAAACACGGAAGTTTTAAATAGCGTTTTTAATGATTTATTAGGAAAAATAAAACCCCCAGAAAAATTAGAGGAAGAAAAGTTGGAACAAAAAATAAATATTGAAGATAAAATTATATCAATTCAGAAAATGCTTTTGGAAAGAATTAAAATAAGTTTTAATAAAGTATTATTAGATGCAAAATCCAAAACAGAAGTAATTGTAAGTTTTTTGGCTATGTTAGAGCTTATTAAGCAAAGGGATATAGAAGCTGAACAAGGAGAACTTTTCTCTGAAATTTTAATAATAGCTAATGGAACAAAATGAACATAGCATCAAAAATTGAATCATTATTATTTATTTCAGCTAAGCCAATGTCTATTAAGCAGTTGGCTGATATTTTAAAAGTATCAATAAAAGAAATTGAAGAAGCAGGCGATGGGCTAGAAGAATATTATAAAAATGAAAAAAAGGGGATTCAAATAATAAAAAATAGTGGAAAATATCAGATGGTAAGTTCACCGGAAAATGCAAAGATAGTCCAAGAATTTATTAAAGATGAAACTACTGGGGAATTATCCAGGCCAAGCCTAGAAGCCCTCACCATTATTGCTTATAGAGGGCCAATATCCAAAATTGATTTAGATAGGATTAGAGGAGTTAATTGTTCTTTAATTATCAGAAATTTACTCTTGCGTGGTTTAGTAGAAGTAAAGTTTGATAATAAAAAAAATGAAACATATTATAATATTACTTTTGATTTTATTAGATTTTTAGGAATTAATAATATACACGAATTACCAGATTTTGAAAAATTAAGCAAAGATGACACAATAGATAGAATGCTTGAAAATATCCAAAAAGAAATATAATAATTAATTTTAAAATTTAAAATAATAAATCCTCATGCGCATCCCAAAGACTATAAAGATTATATTTTTTCTATTTATTTTTGTTATTTTTTGTATAGTCGGTAGCTCAACTATTAATGAAGTTATCCCTGAACTTGAAAATGGGAAAGTACTAGGAGTAGTTGAGGCAGGTGGAGCTATAAATATTGAAGAAGACAATAATTTACCAGAAAATAGTAATATATTTCATCCGAAAAAAATATCTGAAGATAAAATTGAAATAGAATCAAGGAGTGCAGTAATTATTGATTGTGAAAGTGGTGATATTTTAGCAGAAAAAGAAAAAGATAAAAAATTGCCAATTGCCAGCATAACAAAATTAGCAACAGCCATGATATTTTTAGAAAATAATCCAGGTTGGGATAGTATTTATGAAATAAAAAAAGAAGATTTACAGGAAGGGGGAATAAACCATATAATTGCCGGAGAAAAAATTAAAGTTAAAGATCTTTTTTATCTTAGTTTGGTGAGTTCTGACAATACCGCTGCTTTTGCTATGGCCAATTCAACTGGATTAAAGTTAGAAAATTTTATCGCAGAGATGAATAGGAAAGCCAAAGCTCTAGGTTTAGATAACACTAATTTTAAAGATCCAGTGGGACTGAGCGAAAAAAATATTTCTACTGCTTATGAAATTGCTAAGTTAGTAAATCTTGCTTTTTTAAATAAAGATATTAAAGAAGCGTCTTTAACAAAAAATTATAATTTTTCAACCGAAGGAGGAAAAGTCAGGACTGCTAAAACTACGAATTGGTTATTAAATAAATATCCAAAAGATGGTATTGAAATATTAGGAGGCAAGACTGGATCATTAAATGCAGCTGGTTTTTGTTTTACTGCTAAATTTATTAACAATGATGGCGGGTGCCTGGTGAGCGTTGTTTTGGGAAGCAAGGATACATTTGCAAGATTCTCGGAAACAGAAAATCTTATTAATTGGGCTTATAAAAATTTTTCTTGGATCCCTTGATTTTTATTTGTTTTGGGAATTGATAAATGATATAATACTTTAAACAATATTAAAATATTTATATGAATAATAAAAAAATTATTATTGCTAACTGGAAAATGAATTTATCTCCAGAAGAAAGTTTAATGTTAGCTAAAAAAATGGTTTTTAAATTTAAAAAATTTGATAAAGGTGACATTGTTATCTGCCCCGATTTTTTAAATTTAAAAGAAATAAAAAAAATATTAAAAGGTAGTCGTATTAAGCTTGGCGCTCAGGACGTTTTTTGGGAAAATAAAGGGTCTTTTACGGGAGAAATTTCTTCAGAAAATTTAATTAAAGCCGGCTGTAATTATGTAATAATAGGACATAGTGAAAGAAGAAAGTATGTTTTAGAAAATTATGAAATGATAAATAAAAAAATTAAAGCAGTAATAAATTCAGAAAAGTTAACTCCGATTGTTTGTATTGGAGAAAATTGGGATGAACGAAAGACAAACAAAGTAGATTTTGTTCTAGCCGATCAACTACAAGAGGCATTAGGCGGAGTTAATGTCGCAGGCAATCAAAAAATAATAATTGCCTATGAGCCTATATGGGCTATTGGCTCGGGAACAGCCATGGAGCCCCAGGAGGCAGAGTATTCACATAAAATAATAAAACTCACCTTAAATAATATGTATGGTATGAAAATTGTTAATAAACATTTTAGAATAATTTATGGTGGGAGTTTGACAAGCAAAATCGTTAAAGGATTTTCTAAAATTGATTATTTAGACGGACTTTTAGTAGGCGGGGCAAGTTTAAAAGCCGATGAGTTTTACAAAATATCAGAAGCAATCGCAAAGTAATTTAAATAAAATATAAAATATGCTAGTACATATAAAAGATATAGTGAATGATGCAAGGAAAAAGAAATATGCAATCGGCGCTTTTAATGTTCATACTTTAGAAACAATTTTAGGGGTTGCCAGAGCAGCATACAAAGCTAAATCCCCGGCTATTATTCAGGTATCAGAAAGCGCCATAAAATACATGGGGTTAAAGCCAATAACTCACATAGTATCTACAGTAGCTAAAAATATTGCACTAGGAGTACCAATCGCACTACATTTAGACCATGGAAAAAGTTTTGAGTCTGTAACCGAATGTATAAATGCTGGTTTTAGTTCAGTCCATATTGATGTTTCGCATCTTCCCTTAGATGAAAATATTGCTCTGACTAATCAAGTTATAAAATTAGCAAGTAAAAAAGGAATTTGGGTGCAGGGAGAAGTCGGGCCGATTGTAGGCGGACATGGCAATATTAATGGTAGATTAAAAGAAATTCCTATAGCTAATATTGATGAAGTAATAAAATTTGTTAAATATACTAAAGTAAATACTCTTTCAGTAGCTATCGGAACTGCCCATGGAGCATATGAAAATGAATATATTGATATGCCATTACTGCGGGAAATAAAAAGAAAAACAAAGAAAATATTTGTATTACACGGCGCTTCTGGTATAAAAGATAGCATGATTAAAAAAGCAATAAGAGGTGGGGCGGATATTATAAACATTGGCACTGATATTAAAGTTGCATTTTGCCGGGCATTAATTGATAATTGCTTTAAAAATAAAAATGAAACTGATCCAAGAAATTTATTAAGCCCTACTATTCCGGCAGTTGAAAAGATCGTATTAAAAAAAATGAAAATTTTTGGAAGCGCAGGGATGTCGAAATAAAATATTATGTTTGATTTAATTCCATTATTATTAATATTATTAAGCTTTTTAATTATTATAATTATTATAGTCAGGAAATTTCCTTCTTTGGCTAGTCTTGATATTGAAACTATTCAAACCGAAAAAGAAAAAAAATTTAAGGAACAAATAATAAGTAATAGGCTTAAAAGAAATTTATCAGAATGGAAAAAAATGTTTTTAAAATTTATTATTCCTATAAATAAATCAATAATTAGTCTATTTAATTGGATAATAAAAAAGTTATATGAATTAAAAGAAAAATATAAAAGTGAGGAAAAAATTATTCCTAAAGAAGAAATTAAAGACAATGTAGAATCTCTCTTTGAAAAAGTAGATGATTTTATCAGAAAAGATATGCTGGATGAAGCTGAAAAAAAAGTAATTGAGATTATAAGTCTAGAAAGTAAAAATATTAAAGCATTTAAGCAATTAGGTCAGCTTTATATTGAGAAAAAAAGCTACGATGAAGCTAAGGAGACTTTTTTACATGTTATTAAATTATTAGATATTGAGGAAGAAAATTATAATATGAATAAAGAAACTTTTAAAGAAGTCGAAAGGGATATGTCGGCTAAATTTCTTGATTTTAACATTGAAAGAAGTGAAGCTTATTATGAATTATCATTAATAAGTGAAATTACTGACGAACTTGAAGAAGCTGTAAAATATATTAAAAAATCATTAAATATAGATCCTAATAATCCAAGATACCTTGACACATTAATTGAGTTAAGTATAATGAAAAAAGATAAAAATATCGCCTTTAAAGCATTGGAGAGATTAGAGGAAGTTAACCCGGAAAATAATAAGATAGGTGAGCTTAGAGAAAGAATAGTTAATTTAAAATAGAATAATTTATATAATTCATAACTTATAATTTGTAATGAATAAAATTATAGCTCACAGGTTATAAGTTATTTTTGTTTATAATGAAATTCAATTAGCCGTTGTAACTCAGCTGGTAGAGTAACGCCATGGTAAGGCGTAAGTCGGCGGTTCAAACCCGCCCAACGGCTCAAATAATTTAGAATTTTATATTTCAGATTTATGAAATAAAAAATATTAAATCTGAAATCTTAAAATCATAAATTATATTTATCCGGGTCGGTACCAAAGCGGTCAAATGGGGCAGACTGTAAATCTGCTGGCTTACGCCTTCGGTGGTTCGATCCCACCCCGGCCCAC
>Ga0172371_10003869_pt1 | contig 23049 bp, 21 predicted proteins | sample Lak12m_FD_114543 | JGI IMG/M metagenome (GOLD analysis project Ga0172371, IMG submission 114543) | Freshwater microbial communities from Kabuno Bay, South-Kivu, Congo - kab_022012_12m | ecosystem: Environmental > Aquatic > Freshwater > Lake | place: Democratic Republic of the Congo: South-Kivu...
CTTCGTGACCCACAATGTGGATGAGGCCGTGTTCCTGAGCGACGAGATTGTCGTATTGTCTCACCGTCCGGCCCGTATCATCGATCGGTTTTCGGTGGATTGCCCGCGGCCCAGGGATCGGACCAGCCCGGCCTGCAATGCGGTCCGGAAAAGGGTCCTGGACTCCCTGGAAGCGCAAAAAGGGGACGTGCCGCTTTCAGTCTCAAACCGCTGACCCCTTAGTACATTGCTTCCTGGTTTTCTATCATAAAGAACAAGAAAGCCTCTTTGCGCCTTTGCGTCTTTTCGCGAGGCGTTTTGGTTGCGGCTATCCGCGTTAGATTTGTAAACCGTTGAACCCAAGCGAAAGGAGCGTATCCATGAAAATCGTCGGCGTATGTTGCAGCGCCAGAAAGAAAAAAGCCACCTGGCATGCACTGGATGCCTGCCTCAAGGCGATCACAGAGGCGTATCCACAATTTCCACGGCAGCCACCGATCTGGCTGAGAAGGAGGTCAACCCGTGCAAGGCCATCAAAACCTGCACGAAAAAGCTTGAATGCGGCCAGAAGGATAATTTCAACGAACTCATCCCCATCCTTTCCGACCCGGATCTGGGTGGGATCATCGTGGCCTCGCCGGTCTATATGGGCGCCATGAGGGCCAGTGCAAGGCATTTCTGGATCGGTGCCTCATGTTCAGGCGCAACGGATTCCTGTTCCGGGACGAGGTCGGGGGCGTCATCGCGGTCGGTGGGCATCGGTCATGGAGACGGTGAATGACATCTATGCCATGGGGGGAAAGCCCCTTGCCATGGGCAGTGTCCTGGCCAGTGGCATCGATGACCATAGTTCCAAGGTGATCGCTGGGATTCGAAAGGGATGCGAAAAGCCGCGGATCCGCACGGTAGGGGGAGACGTCCATCCCGACGCCCCGGCGACGCCCCTTCCCTCTCTGTGGCCAACCTGAGCCATGTGACAAAACTCCTGCGAAGTCATCTGGCAAGGCCGGGCGACGATCTGATCTCTGCAGCTGACCTTAAAGGCCAAGTGGGATGTCACTCGGTGGTCAACTGGGACGGCCAACTCGGGGAAAACTCCATAGGAGTTGATCCATCGGCTGGAGGCCCTCCCCATCATTGCCGAGAAGGAGTGGGCCCGTGCATGCAAAGATGTCAGTAACGCAGGGCTTCTGGGAACCATATCTATCATGACGGGAAACTCCGGAACCGGCGCACTCATTGAGCTGTGGAAACCATTGCCTGCCCAACCGGTCTCAAGCTTTCCGACTGGATCGTCTCTTTTTGCAGCTTTGGATTCATCTTGTCCGTACCTCTGGCGTCCTCAAAAGCAGTTATTGACCTGTTCAAAGAAAGGGGCACTGATGCGGCCGTCGTGGGAAAGGTGCTGGACGGACAAACCCTCAGCGTCACCAGCGGCGCGGCATCAGCGCTCTTGTTTGATTTTGAGCATGACCGGGATCACCGGCATCACCTGTAAGCCTGCCATCTGATAGGTTCGGACGGTTTCAGGAGGAAGGAATCGCCTATGGGTGGGATGGATGTGGTTGATTTCGGCCATACTCTAACCTATTGATTTTCCCATATTCATCTCATGAAGTAATCCTCTTCGATTTGTTTGTGGCTGATATTGGCCATTATCAAAGACTTTGAAATCTGACATCCAATTTATCCTACCTCCAAAACAATTGAAAATATCTTAAAAATCAATGAGATCCATTCTACCGTCAAGCGAAGAGCGACGAATGGCACAATAGTTGCCTCTATAATATCATTTCGGAAAAAACTTAGACACCCCAACCAAGACTGACCGGTTTAAGATGGGCCATTGGAACTGGCCAGCTCAAGCACGGAACACAAGAACTTTCCATAAGCACAGTGACGCGATCCGATTTTCCCAAAACCGAAGGTTGATCCATTGGCATTGCCTTGCAGGAGGTTAGTATGACCACGAATGAACTGATCTGGAGTCCGAGCGAAGAGCACAGACAAAATGCAAATCTGACCCAATTTATTGAATTGGTCAATCAAAAACATGAAAAGAGCTTTCATTCATATGACGAACTGTATCAATGGTCCATCGGAAATATACCCGATTTTTGGGCCGCCATGTGGGACTATGCAGAAATAAGAGCATCAAAACCATACAATCGTGTGATCGACGATTTGGGCAAGATGCCGGGAGCACATTGGTTTGAAGGGGCGGAACTCAATTTTGCCGAAAACCTGTTACGGTACAGAGATGATCAGATTGCCCTCGTATTTAGAGGTGAAGCGCAAAAGAAGTCTAAGATGACGTATTTCGAGCTCTATGACAATGTGGCGCGCATGGCCAAATCGCTCAGAGATATGGGCGTAAAACCGGGTGATCGTGTAGGAGGCTTCATCCCCAACATGCCAGAAGCCATTATAGGCATGTTAGCGGCTGTTAGTGTGGGGGCCACGTGGTCCTCCTGTTCTCCTGATTTTGGGATTAAGGGTGTCCTGGATCGATTTGGGCAGATCAGGCCAAAGGTACTCCTTGTTGGTGATGGTTACTTTTTCAAGGGCAAGAAATTCGATTCCCTTGAACGTACGGCAAGTATTGTCAAAGACATCCCTTCCATTGAAAAAGTGGTAGTAGTCAGTTACACGGAAGACGTGGGCGGCATCCAAGAGATTCCAAACTGGATACGTTATAATGATTTTGTCTCCAAGGAAAGCGGCCTGGAGATCGAATTTGAACAGCTTCCTGCCGAACACCCTTTATATATCATGTACTCTTCCGGTACCACAGGTCTCCCCAAATGCATGGTTCAGAGTGCCGCAGGCATTTTGATCAATCAAATCAAAGAACTGAAGCTTCACACCGATCTAAAACGGGACGATACCATCTTTTATTTTACCACATGCGGCTGGATGATGTGGAACTGGCTGACCTGTTCCCTGGCCCTGGGAGCAAAACTTGTCCTCTTTGACGGGAATCCCTTTCATCCCGATCCAGGTGCGCTGTGGCAGATGGCCCAGGATGAAAAGATAACCGTATTCGGTACAAGTGCCGGCTATCTGGCGGCCCTCGAGGACGCAGGCGTCAAGCCGGCCCGGGAATACAACCTTTCCGCTTTGCGATCCATTCTTTCAACCGGCTCACCCCTTTCCCCTGAGCAGTTCGACTATGTCTACAAAGAAATCAAAGGAGATGTTCAATTGGCCTCCATATCCGGGGGATCAGATCTGAACGGCTGTTTTGCCGGAGGAAACCCGATCGGTCCGGTATACCGTGGTCAACTTCAGTGCAGGAATCTGGGTATGAAAGTTGAAGCCTTTAATGAACAAGGGAAGCCCGTAACCAACCAGAAAGGTGAACTGGTATGCACGGCTCCTTTCCCTTCCATGCCGATCTATTTCTGGGATGATGAGGACGGGCAGAAATATCACAATGCCTATTTTGATGTGTATCCCAATGTATGGCGCCACGGAGATTTCATTGAAATCACGGATACCGGGGGCGTCATTATTTACGGCCGTTCGGATGCAACCCTTAACCCCGGAGGCGTAAGGATCGGCACGGCCGAGATATACCGGCAGATGGAGGCAATGGAAGAAATTGCGGACGGTGTCGTGGTAGGCCAAGACTGGAAGGGCGATGTAAGGGTTATCCTTTTTGTGGTGATGAAGGAGGGCGCCCGGTTAACAGACGACCTCAAAAACAAGATAAAGGCTTTGATAAGAAAAAACGCGTCCCCAAGACACGTTCCCGCCAAAATTATCGCTGTAAAAGGGATACCTTATACTCTGAATATGAAAAAGGTCGAGCTTGCGGTCAAGAAGATTATCCAGAATGAACCTGTCTTGAACCGAGATGCGTTGGCCAACCCGGAGGTGTTGGACGATTACAAAGATATCCCCGAGCTTCAGACATAATCTGACTTATTCTATTCGAGACTCCCGGATTCTGCAGACGAATGTAACGAAGAAAGGGGAATGCAAAAAACATAAAGGGGATTGGGGGAGAAAACAGGGCGCACTCTTTTTCTCATTATACGATTCCTAAAATTTAGGGGGTTAAGTAAATGGGAAAAATATTTAACTAACACGCTCGAGATATTGAAAGATCATGACCTTCCCGCCAATCCCATGGAACTATTGAAGGTCGCAGTGGATGCAGGGGTAAGGCTTAGTGCATGTGGTTTGTGGGTAGAGATACTCGGAGAGCAAAGTCTACCCAAGGATATTAATATTGAAAATGCATAGGTGGAAGCGTTAACGAAACTCTTGGGAGAAGCAAAGCACATTATAACTGGCTTATAAAATCACTCGGTTGGAACACAAAAAGGATTAGCGTGGCAGTTAAGAGGATGATCGGAAAAAACCTGTCTCAGAATTGAGATCTTAATTGAACCGGAGGGCCTAGATTGAGAGATATCCCCGAGCTTCAGACATCATCCGTGTCTGTGAAAGGAGGTGAGGTCTCCGTTTGTGGTAAGAAGGCGGATTGGCGTTTTATTTACTAGTGATTAAGGAGGTAAATTCAATGGCTTTAGACAAACAGATATTGGAAAGACTGGCCGGGGTTGTAGGCAAAGATTATTGCTCTGATGCGGATTTCATTGTGCAGCCTTACGCAAAAAGCCTGGATTCTGTATCAGGGCGGCGGGCGCCAGCTGCAGTTGTCATTCCTCAGTCGACAGAAGAAGTTTCTGGGATTGTTAAGATCGCCAATGAGTTCAAAGTGCCGATACTTCCCAGGGGGAGCGGAGCGGACCTCACCATGGGCGCCAAACCCACAAAAGATGGCGTCATTCTTCTGGATTTGAACAAGAGGATGAACAAGATCGTCAATATCGACATTGACCACGGGGTCGCAACGGTTGAGGCAGGGGTTCAATGGGGCCAACTGATCACCGCCCTGCTGGCCCAAGGATACTACACAGGACAACTGGGCCCAGCGAACAGCGCGACCACCATCGGAGGGGGCATCGCAAACGCCTCGGTGGGCGGCGGCGGAGAAACCATGTTTGCGGGTCCCGGCAGGTTGGTGACCAGCCTGGAGGTCGTTCTTCCTACCGGAGAAATTATCCATACGGGTTCTGCAGCGAACAAGAATGGCAAGCCTTGGTTTGGCGGAAGATTTCTCGGGGGTCCGGATCTGACAGGGATGTTCATCGGTGATCCTGGTGTTCTCGGGATCAAGACCAAAGTCTCACTGCAGATATTCCCCATGCCACAATTCTGGAAATGCAAGACTTATCTGGTTCCCGGTGATAACAGAAAGGGACTCGAGGGCGAAAAGATCGATCTGCTCAAGGACATCCGGGTGGCGGTGGAAATATGCAAGGACTGGGAAAAAATCGGTAACCCCGGGATTCACTCCATCGCCTACTTCAACTTCGGCTGTTTTAACTCAATGGCAGGGGCGGAATATTACGAACCCTGGACCCGGGTCTTGGAGCCGGGCGAAATCAACCAAAATGGGGCGTTGGCAATGATTATGTGCGCCGCCAGCCAGGAAGCACTGGATGCCAATCTCAAGATGGTTGACGAGGTCTGCGAAAAGCACGGGTGCAAGGTGTTCGGCGATGCCATAGAGGAAGGAAACTATGCCGAGTGGTTGCTCTGGAAGACCGGCAACTGGTCCTATGCACACTGGTTCTGGGGCGGTGCAGCAGGCCCTGGAGCCGCCTTTAACATCATGGATGTGCAGTGGGATGGCCTTGTGGATGGGCTGGAAGCAGACTTTAAGGTGTATGAGGACCGGCTGATCGATTATCAGGATTCCAACATGCCGCTTCCCGCCATTATTCTATCTCCGGTCGGAGGCGGGGTGAAACTGGTAAGCGGGTGTCCTACGCGTGACGAGATACCTGAACTTCCGCAGGCAGAGAAAATGCGATTCGATCTCCGCATGGAGGATGCCAGATGTATATTGGATCAAGGGGGGATGCCCATCTGGACAGGACCGTTGTATAGCCAGTTCATGGTTGAAAAGGGATATTATGAAGAGAGTTATTTCAAGTTCTTTAAATCCATCAAAGATACCCTGGATCCAAACGGCATTTTGAGCCCCGGCAAATTTCATTTTAATGACTAAGTGATGGAGGTCAGCAGATGAGAAAGCAGAAAAAGAAATTATATCGGACCAAGTTTCACAACGTGGAAGACATGGACCCCAGGTCCTATGAATGGTGCATGCAGTGCGGGTCCTGTTTGAACGACCATCGACTCTTGGCGGGCATACAGGGCGCCTGTCCCATTTTTAACCACGGCAAACAATTTGAGGTCTATATGCCCAGGGGGAGGATGCAGGCCATCAGGGCGATCCTGGAGGGGAGGCTTGAGCCCTCTCAGGAGTTTGTGAACAGTGTCTATATGTGCACCACCTGTAATGTCTGCACCGAGATCTGTCATGCCACGCATACCGACACACAGAGTTGGCCGATTACGCGGGTCAATGACAGGGCGAACACCTTCGAAAACCTGCGCGCCGATCTCATGGAACTCGGGTTTTCCCATCTGGATGGCCACAGAATCCTCTTAAGGAGCCTGATGGATTACGATAACCCGTGGGGCCAGCCCCGGCGCGCCAAGGCAAACTGGGCCAGGAGAACAGGTGTAGGGGGTAAGAATCTCGGCAAGAGGAATGATCATATTGATGTGCTTTTATTCCATGGATGCACCGCCCCCCTGGATCAGAGCCTGCAGGGCGTGACGCTGGACACCGGCCTGTTACTGGACAAGGCCGGGGTCAATTGGGGTTTCTTAGGTGAAAGAGAGATCTGTTGCGGCTCTATCTCCATGAGAACAGGAGAACAGGGGATATTTAAGGGTCTGGTGAAGAGAAACGTGGAGTTGTTTAATGACCTTTATGACAACTACGGCATGCGGACCATTGTGACATCCTGTGCCGGCTGTTTTAAGACCTTGTTCCAGGATTACACGGAATTCGCCGAATACGATGGCGAAGTCGGCACGATCAAAGCGGAAATCCTGCACACGACCCAGTTTGTCAAAAGGTTGTTAGAGCAAGGAAAACTTCAATTTGGCAATGGTTTTCACCTGAAGGCCACATACCATGATCCATGCCATCTGGGAAGACACTGCCATTTGTATGAAACCCCGAGGGAACTCCTTCAAAGTCTACCTGGCGTCGAGTTTCAGGAGATGTTCAGAAACAGGAAGTACTCTCTCTGCTGCGGGTGCGGCGGTGGGCTGAAAAGTGGTTACCCGGACATCGCACAGAGCATCGGGATCGAGCGAGTGGAAGAGGCGGAGGGGACAGGTGCCCAGTATATTGTTACTACCTGTCCTTTCTGCGAACAGAACATCCGGGATGCAATCAAAGGGAAAAGCTCCAAAATAAAGGTTGTGGACCTGGTTCAACTCATGGCCTTGAGCACGGGCGCCCGAACTGGAGAGGTTCCGGCCATCGGTGAAAAGTCCGCAGAGCTTCCACAAGAACCTTACGGCGCGTGTTAAACCCGGCCGTGATCAAAAAACAGAAGGAGGGAAACCAAATGGCAATGGAAAAAGTCGATTTGGGCGGGGAAAGGAAGAGGTTTCAAGCGGTTGAATTTTCCAGATACGGAACAGTGGTCCGTGGACCGTTGGCTGAAAAGGCCGAAAAGGAACTCGAAAGGTTTGAAGAACTCTCAGCTACCGGTGTGATGAAGCGTATGGATATCACGCATGGGGAAAGACGAGACCAGGCGGCCGAAATATTGGAATGGCTCTGGAGCCAGGGTCTTAGCATGGCCCAGCAGATGATCGCACACGGCACGTCAAACATCCAATTGGACGGCAGCCCGACCGTATTTCATAAGTTCAATCTAGGCCAGGGAAACCAGTGGAATATCAATCCCGGGTTATCCATTCAGGATCCGGAAATCAAAAAGTTTATCGGAAAATACCCTATCGAGTTGATCACGCCCGACACCTTTATGCAGTGGTCCGGGGATATTAATTATCCCTACAATTTTGCACACTTTACCGATGGGGAGTTGTGCCTAAAAGGAATTGAGATCTGCATGGAAAAGGGGTGGGCCTATCCGCTGCCGCCGAACAACGCGATATGGGCTTTGCGCAAGGGAAACGCACGCCTGGGCGGTTGGATAGGAGGGTCGGGTTCCTTGATACCGGGCGAGCAATGCATTGATAAGCATAAAATCGTCCATGAAGGCGGACATACATGCCGGTATCTCTTCACCCCCAAAGAAGAAGAATATCTCAAGGAAAACGGTTGGGACCAGGTTCAGTACTCTGCCGGCGAAAAAGTAGGCCTCGACATGGACCAGTTTTACGAAGACCTGATCAGTGGAAAGCATGATGATGAACTGTTAAAGCCAGGGGTTAAGGTGGATTTTACCGCTGCACTTCCCTACCAGCGGACAGTCCGAAGGAATCTGGCATTCTGGAGGGGGAAGAAAGGCATGGGTGAACCCGAATGGTGGAAGGAAAAAAACCGGTTGGATGAGAACGGTATCATGATCGGGTTCGGCGAGTTTGAAGAAGAAGAATTTCGTGAGAGGATTAAGAGAATGGGCTACACCGAAGTGGACGAAGAAGCCCTGTTTAAAGGAAAGGTGCCTGAGGGCATTTCCAGGGAGTACAAGGCTCCTGAGGCCATGATGGCCTGATTTTCTGACGCGGCACGAGCCACGATGGCGCGTGCCGCGTCAACGAAACATCAAAACCATCAACACGGGTTAAACGCATGGAAATCATGACCAAAGACAATCATATCCCTGCCAGAAGAAGTCTTTCATGGCCTTAGATCCAGATGCTGGAAAGATAATCGAGGCACTCATGCGATCGGGACAGACCGTGGCCATGACGGGTGCCGGCATATCAACGGCCTCCGGGATCCAGGATTTCAGGGATCCTGGGGGCCCCTGGAGGGATTATGACCCATCGAAAATGACCCTGGAATATTTCAGGCAGGATCCAACATATCTATGGGGAATCATCCATCTCTTCCTGATCCAAAGAGAGCGGGCCAAACCCAATCGGGCACATCGGGCTCTAGTTGAAATGGAACATATGGGGATAATGGATACGATCATTACACAGAATGTGGATGGGCTTCACCAAATGGCCGGCAGTACCAAGGTGATTGAATTCTACGGCGGCCTGAGGCATTGCTATTGTGCGGAATGCGGCAACAGGATCGAACTCAAGGCCATTTACGGGAATATGGGTATTGAGGATGAACAAGACGTTAACGCTCCCGCCAGGCCCATGCCGGTCCCTCTATGCGAGCAATGCGGGGGAGCAATGATGCCGGATATCCCCCTTTATGATACACCTCTCAATGCAAAAAATATATTTGCCGTTGAGGAACTGGCGGTTTCTGCAAATATGATGCTGGTTATCGGCACAAGGCTCAATATAGGCCCTATCGGTTTGCTGCCCAACATTACCAAACGCCAGGGCGGCATTGTGGCCATTATTAATGATTCATCCACCACGTTTGATGAGAAAGCCCACATCATTGCTGTGGGTAAGGCTGAAGAAATTCTCCCGGCAATCGTTCGAGAGACAAGAAGAAGGATCGCTGAATCACAATGTTGATACGGAGCCAATGAGGGAGCCAATTGAATGATAACAAGTCGTAATCGTAATAGAGTTATTCCCTTCACTGCTATCGTCGGCCAGGGGGAGATGAAAAAGGCCCTATTATTAAATGTGATTAATCCAAAGATCGGAGGGGTTCTGATCAGGGGGGAGAAAGGTACTGCCAAATCAACAGCCGTGCGGGGGCTGGCCGAGTTGCTGCCGGAGATAGATGTGGTGAAAGACTGCCCTTTTTGTTGTGATCCCCATCATCCTGAGTCCATGTGCACGGCCTGCCTTTTGCGCATAGAAAAAGATGAGCGATTAGAAGTTGTCAAGAGAAATGTCAGGGTCATCAATCTTCCACTGGGCGCCACGGAGGATCGGGTCGTCGGTACACTGGATATTGAAAAGGCAATCAGAGAGGGTATCAAGGCCCTCGAGCCCGGCCTTCTGGCTGCTGCAAACCGGGCCCTTCTCTATGTGGATGAAATCAATCTGTTAGATGACCACATCGCGGATTTGCTCCTGGATTCGGCTGCCCTGGGAGTCAATATCATTGAGAGGGAGGGAATCGAGGTCTCTCATCCGGCCAATTTTTCCCTTATTGGCACCATGAATCCTGAAGAGGGAGAACTGCGGCCCCAACTCCTGGATCGTTTTGGCTTGCAGGTCAGCGTCAGAGGCCTGGCCAGTGCCGAAGAGAGAATCACCATCGTCAATCGCATCAATGAGTTCGACAAAGATCCCGGGGCCATGATGGCGAAATATGGACCCATGGGAGAAGAAATGGCCAAAAAAATCGACGGTGCCATGAAGATTCTCAATGAAGTGAAAATCCACGAAAACCTGGTCGAGATGATGGTTTCCACCTGCCTCGCGTTTGACATAGAGACCCACCGGGCGGAAATATCAACGCTCCGTACAGCCAAGACCATTGCGGCCCTGGCTGGGAGGAAGGCCGTGTATGTGGAAGACATAGAAGAAGCCATGCATTTTACACTACCGCATCGGATGAGGAGAAGGCCTTTTGAACCTCCGGTTCTGGACAGAAAGAAACTCCATCAAAAGATTGAGGAATTGAAAAAAAAAAGTCACCCGGACCTCGTAGAAAAGTAGATTCAGACGCGACAACCCATGACGGGAGTTACATGGTTCACCCTGAAGATGGGGCTCAAGAAGAACGGGTTTTCGGCATCGGAAAAAAGATTGATCCAAAGAAGCTCAAGCTCTTTGAAAAAGACAAAACGGTCAGAAAAAAGGTATCGGGGCGGAGAATACGGACGTTTTCGTCAAAACGGGGCACCTATATCAAGGCCCGTAACCCTTCTGAAAAGGTCACGGATATTGCCTTGGATGCCACCGTCAGGGCTGCGTCTCTGTATGTAGGCTCGAGACCGGCAAAAGGATGCAGAATAAGGATTGAACCCCAGGACATCAAGGAAAAGGTGAGGATCGGCAGGATTTCCACTCCCACGGTTTTTGTGGTGGATGCGAGCGGGTCCATGTTTACGTATGACAGGATGGAGAGTGCCAAGGGGGCTATATTCTCCATGCTGGTGGATTCCTATCAAAAACGGGACAGGATCGGGATGGTGGCCTTTAGAGAGCACAGGGCGCAAGTGGTGCTGCCCATGTGTTCCAGCCTCGATTGGGCGATTACATGCCTTAAGGAGCTTGCCACGGGAGGGCCCACCCCCCTGTCGTCCGGCCTGGAAAAGGGACTTGAATTATTGTTGATAGAAAAACGCAGGAACCGGGAAGCCACGCCCGTGCTGGTGTTAATCTCAGATGGCCGGGCCAATGTGCCCCTGACCACCTTTTCCACGATTGAGGAGGAGTTGGCCAATTTGACCAACCAGGCATGGAAGAAAAGGATCCATATGATATTCATCGATGTGGAACAAACGTCAACCGCAAACGAGCGTGATGGACCGTACAAGAAGATACTGATGGACCGCATGTCTTATCACCATGTGGAGCACCTAACGGCTGATACCATCCGGGAAATTGTAGCGCAGGAGAAGGGGATGCTGACGTCTGTCCTAGCGTAAAACCGTTTTCAGGAGGAAAAAATGATTCTGATACCGGAAGGACCATTTACCATGGGAAGTGATGATGGGAACTATGACGAAAGTCCCGAAAGGGAGGTCTTTTTGGATGCCTTTTTCATCGACCAGTGCCAGGTAACAAATGCCGAATACAAGCAATTTATAGATGAAACCGGGCATCCTGCCCCATTTGTTGGCCAGTCTTGGTCAAAAAAATACGACTGGATGGACAGGATGTACCCTGAGGGAAAAGGGGAATGCCCGGTTGTCCTGATCACGTGGGAGGATGCGGTCGCTTATTGCCAGTGGGCGGGCAAGAGACTCCCTACTGAGGCGGAGTGGGAAAAGGCCGCCCGGGGGACGGATGCCAGGATCTGGCCCTGGGGTAACGAGTGGGACAGCAACAGAAGCGCATGCGGGAGTGTGGCCGATATCGTGCCTGTTGGCCAGTATGAGAACGGAAAGAGCCCTTATGGATGTCTTGATATGGCCGGGAACGCATGGGACTGGACCGCCGACTGGTACGGGAACCTGTATTTCAGAGATGCCCCTTCGAAAAACCCGAAAGGGCCTGATAAAGGAGAGCACAGGGTGCTCAAAGGCGGGGCTTGGATCCATGGCGAGTTTTCAGTGAGATGTGGCATGCGGTTCCATAAGGCCCCTTCGTACTGCGACAACTATATCGGATTCAGGTGTGCGAAATCCGCCTGATCAGGAGACTAGATTGAAAACAGCCGTTATTTATCATGAGGATTTTCGAAAATATGATCTGGGGCCCAATCATCCTCTGCGGGGCGACCGCTATCGTCATATCCCTGAGGTATTTGAAAACGATGCTATAAAAACTAAACAATCCGATATTGCGTTTATTAAACCAAAACCTGCCGCAGACGAATTTGTTGATGCTGTCCATGGGGAAGACTACCTTCGATATATCAAAAAGATGAATGAAAATGGCGGATCCCTCAGCCCAGACACGCCAATTCCCCCCGGCCTTTATGACGTTGCAAAGTTATTTGCCGGGGCGAATATCCTGGGCGGCAGGTTAATCGCCGAAGATATTTCCAGAAGAGTCATCGTTCTGGGGTTAGGAGCACACCATGCAGGATATGATTTTGGCGGCGGCTTCTGCATGATTAACGATATTGCCGTGATGATTGAATATCTTCGGAAGCACTACAACATAAAGAGGATCATGACCATTGATTACGACGCCCACTGCGGAGAGGGGACCCAAGACATATACTACCGTGATCCGGATGTCCTCTGTCTCGATTTCCACCAGGACCCCATGACCTTATTCCCGGGTAAGGGGTTCGCCTACCAGATCGGACTGGGAAAGGGCAAAGGCCGCACAATAAACATGCCATTTCCCCCGGCTTCCTCTGATCAAGACTATACCCTGGCATTCAACGAAATCTGCGTGCCCATTGCCGCCGAATTTCAGCCAGACATTATAGTCGCAAACGGCGGACTGGACGCCCATTTTGCCGACCCATTAAGCCAGGTGAATCTGTCGCTAAAGGGATATTTCCGGCTGATGACGTCAATCGTAAAGCTTTCGCATCAATTGTCCAATGATCGATTGATCCTCATCATGGGGGGCGGGTTTGGCCCCGGGGCGGTTCCGTCCGGATGGATAACGATGATCTCGGCGATGCTCGACATTGAGGAGGTAAACATCTCAGATCCTGTTGAACCTCCCGGATATTCCGAGGAGGCAGGCAAACAATCCAGAGACATGATCCGGAAGGTGAAGATGATTCAGAAAACCTATTGGAAGAACTTATGATCATTCGTTTTTTGTTTCCGATACTATTTGGAGGAAGGTAAATCAAGTGAGAATCGGGATTGTTTATCATGATGACTTTACAAAATATGATTTTGGCCCAGGTCATCCGTTAAGGGGATATTATTTGGATGGGGATATCGCTTTCAGTCTGATTAAAAGTAATAAAGAACTGGGAGAAAGGGCTGAAATGGTATTTGTCCAACCAACGCCGGGCCAAGAAGATGACATCCTGACAGTACATACCAGGGAGTACCTTGACTTCATAAAGGGCCTGAACGACGAAGGGGGGCATATCACCTTAGACACGCCCGTGAACAAAGGGACGTATGATGTGGCCAGATTGTTTGTCGGGGCCGATATAGTCGCCGCAAACACGTTAATGGACGAGACCTTTAATAAGACTTTTGTTCTGGACATGATGGGGCATCACGCTGGCATGGATTTTGGCGGCGGTTTCTGCCTGATCAACGATGTCGCGATCATGATCGAACTTCTGCGTCGAAAATATGGGTTGAAAAGGATCCTCGCTTTTGACTACGCGGTTAATACCGGCCATGGAACCATGAGCATTTTCTACGACACGCCGGAAGTGCTGTGCATTGATATACATCAAGATCCGTTGACCCTGTATCCGGGAACGGGTTTTCCCGAACAGGTCGGAAGAGGAGAAGGGCAGGGATACACTGTAAATATACCCCTTCCCCCATTCACATCGGATAAGGATTATCTCCTGGCCTTAAATGAAATTGTGATTCCGATTGTCAATGAATACCAGCCTGAAGTCATCGTGATGGCGGGTCTGAATGGAGGGCATTTTACGGTCAAGATAAATCAGTTTATACAAACCCTAAAGGGCCTTTGGGAAATAGTGAATATCTTCTCAAAACTCTCCGACAACTTGTGCGATGGAAAGTTGCTTCATATCGGCGGATTCAGCGTTGATTCCAGATTACTTCCGCTGGGATTTTTGGCCACGATTGCTGGCGCCTTAGATGTAAAGGTAGATCTTCCAGAGCCTTATAAGATGCCCTCAAATTTTCCGGATGTGACCAGTGAGGTGGTAGATGCCATACAACGTGTCAAAAAAGTTCACAAGAGATACTGGAAATGGTTGTAGGGAGATGAATAATGTGATGGCCCGGACCGATCAGCTTGCCGAGTCCGTGCGAGATATTGATCGGGATATCCATTGTGTAACCAAAGAATAGCAAATTCGTAAGGAAGAGGGGGCGACCAATAATGAAGAAGGCAATCATCACGGCGGCCATAACAGGCAGCATCCATACACCCACCATGTCACCCTATCTGCCCATTACAACGGGGCAAATCATCGATGAGATTCTCGCGGTTCATGAGGCAGGGGGAACCGTGTGCCATGTTCATGTCAGAGATCAGAAAACCGGGAAACCCGTGACAGACCTGAATGCATTTCGGGAAATAGCCAGTACCGTAAAGCGTAAATGTGACACGATACTGTGTTTCACCACCGGAGGTGGACTTGGCATGACTGCGCAAGAACGTGTTCAAACCGTGTCCAATTTCAGTCCTGAACTTGCGTCTTTCAATGCCGGTTCGGTCAATTTCGCACTCTTTCCTGCGTTGGATAAGTATCAGGAATTTAAGCACGGTTGGGAACCCGAGTACCTTAAAATGACAGAGGATTTTGTCTTTACCAATACCTTTAAGACACTCAGGGAATTCTGCGATTTCTTTAGCGCAAACCATACAAAGCCGGAACTGGAGGTTTATGATTCCGGTATGATCAACAATGTCGCGTTCCTGATTCAGCAGGGATACCTCAAAAAACCGGTCTACCTGCAATTTGTCATGGGTGTGTTAGGCGGGATTACGCCAAGCCCCGAGAATCTGATGTTCCTTGTGGACTATGCCAGGAGGCAGATTGGGGAGTATGAATTCTCTGTATGTGTTGCCGGTCGAATGCAGTTTCCCATCTGTACGCAAGCCTTGCTCCTGGGCGGCCACGTGCGGGTCGGTCTCGAGGACAATCTTTATCTGGAAAAAGGGCTTCAGGCCAAAAGCAATGCCGAACATGTTGCAAAGATCATCCGCATTGCAAAAGAGCTCGGCATTGCGCCGGCAACACCCTCGGAAGGCCGGGAGATCCTGGGTCTCAAGGGATTGGATAAGGTAAATTATTAAAAATATAAATTCAAAGGGAGGTGTTTGAGAATGGGTTTAAAATTTGATTCTCTGAGATGCACGGCCTGTATGGCCTGTGAAATGGCCTGCGGCTATAACAGGGATGATGCATTCTCCATGATTGTTTCGAGCATTGTCACCTATCGAAACAGGGAAAAGAAGAACTATTTCGGGTTGATGTTGAAGGAGTCCGAGAACCTGGTACTTGCCAGGCCTGAAAAGTTGGAAATCCAACGGATCGGTGTGGTTGATGAAAATGTGGAAGCAGACCCGGCGGCAAAACCGATCTTATTGAGACAGGCCTGCGATTTGTGCGAGGGAACAGAGGGCGGGCCTCTTTGTATCAGGCTTTGCCCCCAGGATGTTATTTCATTAGCAGATTGAAAAAAGGAGAGAACGAATGGAATATTTGTCATCGGATAACATCGCTATCATTGATCTATCCTCCTCTGAAGTGAAATCCGAAGAACTGAGCGAGGATCTCGTCAGGGATCGCATAGGCGGAATCGGTATAACAACGCAGCTGTATGAAAGATTCAAGGATGAAGATCCCATTGTATTGGGGACCGGCATGCTCACCGGGACATCGGTCCCCGGATCCTCTTTGGGGGTTATCACCGCCAAAAGCCCGTTAACGGGCAACGTCCATCATGCGCCCTTTTGTCTCTTCTCAGCCATGGAGATGAAGTATGCCGGTTTTGACTATATCGTCATCAAAGGTGCTGCCGAAAATCCGGTCTATTTATGGTTGCATGACGGGATTGCCGACATTAACGATGCATCGGACCTCTGGGGAAAATCCCCGTGGGAGTTAATAGACATCCATGTGGGGCTGAGACGTATTCTGAGTGAAGAGCTGATCCAGCTTCTGACCATCGGCAGGGCCGGAGAGGAAGGTTCCGACCTGGCACAGATACTGGTCAACTGCTGGCCCAGCGGCGACCGGTGGGGATTTGGAAAGCTCATGGGGCACAAGAAGCTGAAGGCGCTGGCAGTAAGGGGGATGGGGATTTTTGAAGTCGCGGACCCGAAAGGATTCATCGAAAAGTGCGCTGAGGTATTGTCTGAGATAAAGAAGGGGGCTTTCTTGGAGAAGAGAGGCTGTATTGAATTTCCAGCGGCCTTGGGACAGGAAGATATCAGGGATTGGATCGCACCTCTGGTACACAGGCACTCTTCATGTTTCAACTGCCCATATCCCACGAACACCTTTGTGAAATATAACGAGGATCCTAAAATTTTGGAAGAAACCGATGTGGAAGAGCCGGGTTATCTGATTACCGATGTCTACGGCCTTTTGGGATTCAAGGATCTGGGCTTGTCGGCGGAAAATGCATGCCGGATGCTGGAGGCATGTGCAAGGGATGGTATCGAGCCCGTGGCCGCCTCCCAATTGCTACGGAAAACGGGCAAGACAGATCTGGATAGTCTTAAGAATGCGCTGGCAAGTCTGACGGGTCCCGTCGAGAGCATTGCGACTTCCAAATTCAGCTCCTGGATTCCACCAAAGCCAATCTTTGGTGATTTCGGTCTTCCGGCAGATGGGAGCAAGGATGCCGAATGGTGGGAAAGGAGGCAGGCCGTTGCGCATATCTTCGGCATACATCCCATTTTCGCGCTAATGGCACCAGAATTGACTGAAGATGTATTGATCGATCTTTTCAACATGGGAACCGATTTGGATATCACGCAGGAAACATTGGATGAAGTTGTGGCCGATATCTGCCAATAGGAAGGCATATTTCATTTCTTCCTTTTAGAACTTTGAGATCATCGGTGAACAGGCAAATGAGAGCACCTTCGGAAATCTACAGCACCTATAAAGACCTTAACAAACGGCTTGCCCGGGGGGAAGAGATTTCTTGGGGGGCCCAAGGTTCAGCCTGCCCTGCTCCTGCCACTCATCGAAATACAGGCCGGGTTTTGCGCTATCCGAAAATAGGTGTCTATGTGGGTAGCGGCACTTCCCACTCATGGCTATGGTTTGTTGAGCTGTGTGACAGGATGGGTTTTTATGATGTGGTTTTCCTGGATGAAAACCAAATCCCTCAGGACGGGCTAAAGGATCTGGATATTCTGGCCATGTCAGGAGGGGACACCTTTGCCGTGGCCGAGGGATTGGGAATTGGCGGTTCTCAGGAACTGGAGGCTTTTGTGAAAGGCGGTGGGCTCTACATTGGATCATGCGCCGGTGCCTACCTTCCTTTGAATTCATCAAAAGAACACCTGAACCTCTTCAACTTTGTCAATGTAAAGATTGCCAATCTGACACGGACCCTTCCTGAGGCAAAGAGGGTACCGGAGAAATTCTGTACGGCTTATGGCTGTTCCTTTATTTTCCATCCTGTACGAGAAGAAGTCAGACTCATAACAGATGGCATTCCCCCCTTCAGTGGCATGGGTTCATTGCTGGCACCGTTGTACGGCGGACCCCCGATGATCCCCTCTGACAGTGCAGATGTCCTGGCGCGTTATGAAGGTTTTACCAACAAAACTCAATTTCTTGTGGATGAAGCTATTGCTGAGGCCACCCTGATCGGAAGGGCAGCAGCCGTCAGGACGAAAATGGGTTCCGGCCATTTCTATCTGTTCGGCCCCCATTTCGAACACCCCCATTTCCCTTTCGCCAATAAGCTTGTGGCGGATGCCATGTACTGGGATATAAGGGATACCCCATCAGGAACCAACGGTCATAACAGCAATAGCGTGATCGTTTCGGGCGATGAGGCCAGGAGACTTCTCAGAGATTTTAAGCGAGAGTTGAGTAATTGCAGGATCGTGGCCCTGGGTATGGAAATGATGCCTGTCACCTGGCTTATCGGGACAAAGGTTTATGAGCCCGCGAAAATACGCGTGTTTCTTGAAGCCATGTGGACAAGAATCAAGACCCTGGAAAAGATGAAAGGAGTAATCTTGACAGTGGATGAAGAGAGCCGGTTGATTGATGACGCGGCCGATATCACGGTTTTGTTGCGTGAGATCCGAACAGAGTTGGATAAGGGCCTGGATACAATCCATCTGGCACCAAAGATATTCAAAATGCTCAATGCAATGACAAGGCGCTTTCTGGATGTTTATTTCAGGACCATTGGGGCAACATTTAAAAACAAAGGGGTTTGAGATGCATTACGAAGACCAAGCGAACATTGTTTTTTATATATTCGCCGGGATTGCAACGCTTATCCTGCTGATGGGTCTGGTTGGCATGATACACGTCTGGCGGCTGGGCAAGGCGCCGACGCTGAACACCCATATCAAAATTCCAAAGTGGCTGAGCGCGATCTTGAAAGCAAGCATCCTTGAGACACAGATTCTGGAATACAGCGTACTCGCCTGGCTGGCACATATCATGATCTTATGGGGGTTTGTTTCACTACTATTGTTGACCTCCTTCCATTTTGTTCTCAACTGGGCGGTTCCATCCACTTCTTCGTTCTTTCAATACTTCAAGGCGGGGAATGGTGATCTTTTTCTTGCCCTGTGGGGGGACTTCTGGGGACTCGTCATGCTGGTCGGCATCCTGGTTGCACTTTTCAGGAGATATATCGTGAAGCCCGAGGTTGTTAACACCATCAGTAGTGATTCCATCGCCATATGGTTTCTTTTTGTATTGACAATTTCAGGTTTTCTGTGTGAGGCGGTCAGGCTTGCAGTCCGCCCGGATGCCCATGATGCGGCATACGCTTTCGCAGTTCATTGGCTTGTGCCTTTTCTGAGGGAACTCCACCTGACCCCGGCCAGCGTGACCTATACGTTCTGGGTACACGGCATACTATCCTTGCTTTTTATTGCGTATATCCCGTTTGGCAAATTCAGGCATATATTCGCCTCCCCTTTAGATTTTTCCTTTGTATCCGCCGGAGAACGATATTCCAAAGTGGGCTGGCTGAAAAGGCAATCATAAAAGACCGTTAATGACCATCGGACAGGGGATGAATGATGAATGAAACATACAAACCAGGAAAATACATTGATGTGAGTAACTTGAGTTGGCATCAGGTCATGGAGCTGGATGCATGCACCCGGTGTGGCGAGTGCATTAAATGGTGCCCTGTTTATGTGCAGGACTCCAAACTCTCGATTACTCCGAGAGAAAAACTCCGTGCCTTCAGGAAGATTATCGGCGCACAGAACAGCTTGAGGAGAAAATTTTTCAATCCGGAAAGCTGGCTGGGAAAGATCATGTGCCCCAAGCTTCCTTCAGAAGAAGAAATCAAAGCAGCGGCTGAAGCCTTGTATGAGTGCAGCACGTGCAGGCAGTGCCATTTTGTCTGTCCGTCCAGAATCGATACGGTGGAATTATACGAGGCATTGAGGAGGTCGCTTGTAGATTCCGGGATACCCCATATTGACACCCATCTGCCCATGGTCGCCAGTTCAAAAGCGTATGATAACCCATGGCAGCAGCCCAGAAGCCACAGGGCGCGATGGACGAGAGTTGCAAAAAAGGAAGGCAGGATAGAGGAGATTCCTTATATGATCAAGCCCCCCAGCGATTTGACCCCGCCAAAGCCGGTCAGGAGTTAACTTACGGTATCTTCGAAAAAGGAGATGGGAAGTGGAAAATCAAGAGAAGAACGGTGGAAACACTGCGATCAAAAACGACAAAGGGGCTGCGGCAAAGGAAGATATAGGGCAGAAATATGATCAGGCCCTCAAAAGTAAACAGATCGATCGCGCAGATTCGATCGATATTTTGTATTATGTAGGGTGCACGGCATCATATGATATCAATGTGAAAGAGGTTGGCATCAATACCATCAACATCCTGAACGCATTGGGCCTGAAATTCGGGATTCTCGGAAAAGAAGAAAAATGCTGTGGCAGCGTATTGCTGAGAATCGGGGATTACGAATTTGAAAGGCTCTCAGAATATAACATCCGATTGTTCAATTCACTGAATGTAAAGATGCTCGTCACGTCCTGTGCCGGCTGTTTCCGTACCATCAAAGAGGACTACAAAAAGATGGGCAAGCTGAACATGGAAGTCCTACATACATGTGAGCTGTTGGCAAGGTTGCTAAAAGAGAACAAATTGGAATTGAAGCATGAGGTTCCCCTTAAAGTAACCTATCATGATCCCTGCCATATGGGCCGGCATAGCAATGTCTTTCACACGCCGAGAGAAGTGCTGAGGGCAATACCGGGGATCGAATTCGTGGAGATGGACCGTATTTATGAGTTTTCACGATGTTGCGGGGCCGGAGGCGGCCTCAAGGCAGGCTTTAGTGATATTCAAAACCTAATGGCGCAGGAGAGGGTCAGGGATGCTGAGCGAACAGGCGCTCAGCGCCTCGTGTCAACCTGTCCATTTTGCTATCAGGGGCTGCAAATCGGTATTAATGCTATACAATCCAAGGTGAAAATGACGGACCTCACCGAATTGGTGGCGCTTTCTATGGGGATTGAGGCAACAAGTTAAATCACGACGCTGGAAGACATGCTTTTAGGAGGAAAAGGATCGTGAAACCGAAGGAAGGACTTGAGGGAAAGCGAGTCCTTATCGTGGACGATGAGTTAGATGTCTTGGCCACACTGGAGGACATCCTGGAAACCTGCGTGCTTCACAAGGCCACAGACTTCGACAGGGGCAAGGAGCTCATCCAGAGCAATCGGTACGACGCCGTCATCCTGGATATCATGGGAGTTAGAGGCTACGAGCTTCTGGATTTCAGCCAGGCCAAAGGTATTCCGACCCTGATGCTCACGGCCCACGCCCTGACAAAAGAGGATTTTGGCCGATCCCTGGAAAGGGGTGCCATGGCCTACATTCCCAAGGAGAAGATTTCGGAGATCAATATCTACCTGCAGGATATTCTGAATGCCCACCAGGAAGGGGCTGGGAAATTCGGGAAATGGTTTAATAGGCTGGAGTCCTTTTTTGAGGAGCGCTTCGGGAAAGGCTGGCTACAAAAGAAAAAGGCAGCATATCAAAAGTATGTTTATTGGCTTGAGCATCGTGATTTTCTTGCATTGAAAAGCATCCTGGACCAAAAAGGCATCGCTATGACCGAGGCAAAGAAAGCGGTTTGTGTGCCGCTTGCCAGAAGCGTTCAAATGGGGTTTGTGGCCCCGGATGCGTGGCAGAAATATGAATTATGTAAACGACAATTGTCCTGGTATCGCAGTTCTTCGCATGCGGGCCAGGCTCTGGTGGTATCTTCTTTTGAACTTGATGAAGACGGCCTAAGACCGGAAGCGGTTATTAAACAGAGCCGCTTCCGTACCTCCTCCCTGCCGGGCCGTGAAGAAAAACTGCGAATGATAGAGTCACCCAAATATCAACAGGCCAAACCTCGCGAATGGGAAAACATCGCCTCAGAAGATCCTGATTTGCATGATAAGTGGTTGAAAATTATGGGGGTGAGGGGTGTGTCCTACGAGGAGGTCTTTATCTCACATTGCGCAATCACGCCAATTTCATTGAACCGGTCTATTTTATAAACAATAATGAGGGGATTGTTCCCTATTCTATTGCCAAGACCTCTCATATCTGCTCTGCCTGTTTGGAACTCTATAACATCATCGGTTCGGATTTCAGAAAAAAGATGGTTGTTCCCTGTCCCGGAGCAGTCTTGTTTGCAGGTCTACCCGTCAACCGATATCTCGAGGTAACGACCATTTGACGTATCATTGCAGAACGACTTCTTTATCCGGAACCTTGATTCTACCAACCCCTATGCGGTTGGGGCCGTGGTTGTCTTTCAACGTTTCAAAACAAATAAAAACAGGTTGAATTGCACGTATGCCTCATTGTAAAATATATCCGGTTGAATTCAGGTGGGATGGCGATAACAAAGCGCTAACATGAGACAAGGGCCTCAAAGATACGCTCTTTTCGGCGGTTTTCAGTTCAGAGAATTCCCGAATTTCCAATCTCATAACCGGTTACGGTTAGCACCAAGCAAGCATCAGTCAGTTCACCATTCAACGCTCATTACTTTCTGATCCTGAGTTTCCAATGAACACAGCCCATACATCGTATTTTGTAAATAATCCTTATTTAGTAGAATATGTCGACTCTAAACTAAAAATAGGTTGTAATAATTTAGTCATAAATACTTATCCTAATTTCGAAACATACTTCAACAAAATTATTTTTAAATATTGTGCAAATCCATTCGTATCAATTAATCTATATTTTTATGATATTAATTCCATTATTAAGGATAAATTAATTAAGGAATCTAATATAATCAATTTCATTTTGGACAGGAAAATTAGTAATATCGCCATGGATATAATTCCAATTAAAGCACTTAATGTCCATCACAAAATGAGGACCAGGGCGGCGGTGATTCAAAACTGCTTTAGGGGAAGAGATCTGAAATTCAATAGAAGAATATGCGAAAAATTGATTGAAAGAGTAGGTTATATATATAAATTGAGAAATATTTATATGGGGGTATCCACTTCGCTCAAGTTGATGTATCATGCTCGCCATGGACGAGCAGAAATCACATCCAATAGGTGGCATTGACTATCCGCGAACCCTTCAAGAATTTGATAAATGGTTTGCGA
>Ga0172371_10003870_pt1 | contig 23046 bp, 17 predicted proteins | sample Lak12m_FD_114543 | JGI IMG/M metagenome (GOLD analysis project Ga0172371, IMG submission 114543) | Freshwater microbial communities from Kabuno Bay, South-Kivu, Congo - kab_022012_12m | ecosystem: Environmental > Aquatic > Freshwater > Lake | place: Democratic Republic of the Congo: South-Kivu...
AAAATCAACCGTGAACAGCTGGAAGACTTGCTCCTCAAAAATATCTACCACTTTGCCAAACGCCAAATGACCTGGTTTGGCAAAGACAAGAGAATCAAGTGGGTGGATAGTTTTGCCGATGCTGAAAAAAAAGTAAAAAGATTTCTTATTTAGTTTTGCATCATTCTGACGACGCGGCGCAGGATGCTGCCGAGGACGCGCTCTTCGCCGACCAGGTCGAGGGCGAGGTTGGCCAAGCCCATCGGGGTGACATCCTGGAAGTCATTGAGTTGCTCGGTTTTGTCCACGATATTGATTACGTCCTTGGGGAAAATGAAGTCCACTTTCACGGCTTTGCCGAACGGAAGGTCTTCCGGCCAACGGTTCTGCTCCAGGAATTTTTTGATTTCCGGCAGGTGGGCGCCGCCGCCGCAGAGTAGAAACCGATTCGGTAGCAAGTCTTGGCCCACGAATTCACCCAAAGCCAGCTCCACGCCGGAAAGCCACACTTGGCAATCGTCTTCCAAAATATTGCGCAGTTTCTGCATTAGGTGCGGTCCCAAGTCGCCGGCGGAATACCTTATTTTTAATTGCTCGGCTTCTTCAAAGCTGATGCCCAGCTCGCTGGCCAGGCGCTTGGTGAAAGCCCGGCCGCCAAGGGCGAACATTTTGGTGCCTTCGATACCACCGTTCCGCACCACCGCGATGTCGGTGGTGCCGCCGCCCACATCGATAAATACCGCGGAAAATTCCACTGAATTTTCCGTGCCCAAAGAGCGGGCCACCGCGTAGGGCTCGGCCGCGATTGACAACAAATCCAAACCCAACTCGTTGGTAATGCTCTGTAAGGCTCCCAAGTGAAGCATTGGGGCGTAGGAATTAAACACCGAAACTGACACTTCTTTTCCTTGGAAACCCAGCGGGTTGGTGACCCGATAGCCGTCTATCCGCACGTCCACGATGGCAGCGTTGATCAGCTTGATGTCGATTTCCGAGTGTCCGGTTTCCCAAGCCAACTGCTGGCGTACCCGGTCAAAGGCTTTCCACTGCACTTTTTGGACAATATTTTTGAGCTCTGGCATGTCAATCTTGAGCTGGGGGCGAATCCGCTCGTAACGCACTGTCACGGTGGTGCCTTTAACCAACTCTCCCGCGATTCCCACGATGCACTGCTCCGGCACAAAACCCAAACCCTGGGCGGCTTTTTCAATAGCGCGTTGGCAGGTGACTACCACGCCGGCAATATCAGCCACTGCCCCGGAAGTCATATGCCCCGGTTTTTGCCTTTCCCGGCCCACTCCCACCACAATCCCCTTTCCCTCCTCACTGTCAATTTGATAGATCAAAGCTTTCACCACCTCGGTTCCGATGTCCAAGGAAAGAGCAAAATTGGCGCCCGGTTTTTTGGATTTTAAAAAATCAAAGATTGACATTTGTTTTGAAGACGAACAAATTCTACTGCCTTATCGGCATAACAATGTACAAATAATCTTCCACTTCTTTTTTGGTCTGATTGCTGATTCCCCTCATCAAAGAAGGCCCTTCGGAGCCGTTCAAAAACAGCTTGATGTCCTCATTGGGAATGCTGTTTAGGCCGTCTTGCAAGAATTGATAGTTGAAAGTCACTTCCAATTTTTCACCTTCGGTTTCGGCTTTGAGCGCCGCGTGGTGTTCGCCCAGCTCTCCGGAGGTGGAGTGTAGGGTGATTTTGTCCTCCTCCAGCTTCAGTTGCACGTCTTTGGTCTGGGTGGTGGAAAAAATTCCGGCCAAGCGCAGCGAGCCCGCCAGTTCATTTTTCTCTACTTTCACCTGGGCTTTGAAATTGTCGGGAATAATTTGTTTATAATCCGGATACTGGCCTTCAATCAAACGACTGACAAAATAAACATCGTCATTTTGGAAGGCGATTTGGTTTTCCGAAGTGATAATCTTGATCTCTTTGTCTTCTTCGGCAAAAATGCGTTCGGCCTCCAGCATGCTACGTCCGGGAACAATGAAAATTCCTTCTTTTTCCGCTTTTTTCCCGTTTTTGATTTTCTTCTCCGCCAAGCGGTAACCGTCAGTGGCCGCCACGGCCACATAATCTTTGGCCATGGTCACGCAAATTCCGGTGAGCTCCAGCTTGGTTTCCAGAGTCGCGATGGCCGGCGCCACCATCCGGATGGCTTCCGCCAAAGCTTTACCGGATATTTTCCACTCTTCCCCTTCTTCCACTCGGGGAATCAACGGGAAATCCTCCGCCGGCGTGGTGCGGATTTTTGATTCAAAATCGCTGCTGGACACTTTCAAAGTCTGACCGACGCTTTCCAAAGTGATTTGCTCATCTTTGATGTTGTGGATCAATCCCGCCAGCAGGCTCGCGGGGACGGTGATTTTGCCTTCTTTTTCTACTTTGGCCCGCACATAGCTGGTGACGCCTACTTCCAAATTAGTGGCCGCCAGCTTCAAGAGCCCTTTTTCGGACTCAAGCAAAATGTTGCCCAGAATAGGCAAGGTGGGGTTTTTCCCAATAGAGCGTTCACAATGGTTTATTCCTCGGCGCAAGTTGTCGCGAGTGCAGATTATTTTCATAGCTATTTTGGTTAGTTAAATGAGTCTAGAGCAAGTAAACTCAATAATCAAATTTCTTCTTAGAAATTGCAAGCAATTTCTTCTTGGGAATTGTTTGCAATTGTTCTTACAATTGCATTATCCTACTGCGTTGGGGTTTGTTCTGTCTGGTTCGGGGTCCACTTGAGAGTTTGACCCGGCTCCAAAATTTCAATCCAAATTTGCCCCGGCACAAATTTAAGCTCGCTTCCGTCGTCCTTGAGGAATTTCAGTTTGCTGTCGGTCATACAGACCAGGTCGTTGTTAATCACGCAATTTTTCTTTTCTTTTATCCACTTGCCGGTGACCTCCTGGCCGTCCATGAAAGCGTGCATCTCCCCTTCACCTTCCACATCAACGTCGTTGTACTGGCCTTCAATCTGGCGGGAAGTGGCGAACATCACCACCACGTTCTTGGGAGCGATGCGGGCACCGTTGGCGCGGTCAATGTCTTCTTTGCCGCCCCAAGTGCGCGGATAAGTGTTGCTGGAGGGATCATAAGCGTAGTTTACTCCATAAACGCCGGCAAATCCCACCCGCAGGTTGCCGCCTTTAGGACGCGAACCCGGATCGGATTCGGCCTGGTGGGGGTATCCCTCGAAGTTGTTGGTCAGCCGGTATCCGAGCTGTTCCGCGGCTTTGTGCAATCCGTCGTAGCTGGTAAAGCCGTTGTCGGGAGCGGGAATCCCATCTTTACGGAAAAAAGCCCCGCCCGGGTTGGACATGGCGTCCAGGTCGGGTACGGTATTGGTATTTTTGAGCATATCCAAGGCGAAATGCGAGCCGCCCCAGTGGGCCAGCATCGCGTCCATTCCTTTGGCGAGGGCAATATAGTCATGGCGGGTGCTGCGAATCGAGCCGATTTCCTTGGGCGAGTTACAAACGTAAAAAGCCATCAAGCGGGTGATGCTGGCGGTTATGGCCGGCATTTCGATTACCAGGTCCGCTTCGGAAGTGCCGGATAGCGGGCGGACGGAAACGTCGGCGGCTTCCATCACGGCAATAGCCCGGCGGTTATAATTGTCGCACGGCAGACCTGTCATGTAGCTGACTTTGTCGGTGTTGAGGGGAGTTTGAGAGCTCGAAGTGTTATCTTGTGACAATGGATTGCTCAAAAGACCGCCCGGCTTTTTGGGCCCCATAACTTTCCAAAGGACCAATCCTCCGATGATTACCCCGATGACTACGGCGATAATTACGGTTTTATTTTTGCGCAGCCATTCCGGCAACTTAGAACTTTGCATATTTACTTGGTTAAGATTATTGTTATTTAAAGGTTGTTCTTCGCGTTTATAATCGGCGATAGGCTGGTCCAGTCCGATCGGCTCCCGGGGCCCGGCTTCAATTTCGTCCGGCGCTTGTTCCGGGTCGATCAAATCCTTCTCTTCCCCGATAACCTCCGGCTCCTCGATTGGCTTTGTCTTTTTGGTTTTTTTGGTTTTCATCGGAATAATATTATTTTAACTCGATTAATTTACATTTTGAGCCAAATTTTTGAAATTTCAAAATCAATTACTCCGGACGGCATATTTTGTTAAGAAAACCATCGAGCTCGGACGAGCACGGTGTCCTGCCAGATTTTACTTCTCAGAACCGCACTCGGTTTCTTCCAGCGGAAACCGAGTCCTTGGTACTCGGCGCAAAAACCCTACGGGACTAAGCTTTTTGCGCCTGCGAACATTCTTCGAAGTAAAATCTGGCAGGACGAGTCCGAGCGAAGCCTGAGCGGCATTCCGCGCTGGGGAAGGCCGCGTGTTTTCGAACAAAATATGCCGTCCGGAGTAGTTCTCATATTACCGTCCTTCTTAAATGCTGGGGGATATGAACTAGGATTTCATAAGGAATAGTCTCGCAAATTTTTGCTGATTCCTGGGCGGAGTTGGGGTCGCCATTTTCGGAGCTGATTAGAACCACGGGGTCGCCAACTTTCAGGTTGGGAACTTGGGAAACATCGATGACGCTGATGTTCATGCTGACCCGGCCCACCAACGGGCAAAAACGTTCCGCGACTTTGTAACAACCGTGGTTAGATAATCTCCGGTCCACTCCTTCGAAATAGCCGGCCGGCACGGTGGCAATTTTCATATCCTTTTTGGCACGGAAGGTAAGCCCGTAGCCAATATAGTCATTTTTATTGGCTAATTTTAGGCCGCTGATTATGGTGCGCAGCGCCAGCGCCGGTTGCAAGTCAAGTTCCCGGTTGGGCGAGGGGTCAATGCCATACAGTCCCATCCCCAACCGGACAACATTGGTATTTTTTGCCCGGAAATAGCTCCCCCCGGTGGCGGCCAAGTGATAATATTTAATCTGCGGAAAACGCCCTTTGAAAAACTTAACCGCTTGGTCCCAATTTTTAATCTGAAAATGGCAATAATTTTTATCGAGGCTGTCAGCGCTGCAAAAATGGGAGCAGAGCCCTTCTAAAAGTATATTTTTGTTGCTTTGAATTTTGATTATTGATTCTTGAAATTCTTCGGGCAGAATCCCCTGCCGGTGCATGCCGGTGTCGATTTTCAAATGAAAAATTTGTTTGGAATTTAGCGCTCTGGATATCCTGTCAAGCTGGTCGAGATTGGTGATGGTAAACGCGACATTTTTATAGCGGTTGCGCTTGATTTCGCCGGAGCGGGTGTAGCCAATGACCAGAATCTTGGATTTGATCCCTTCCTGTACCAGAGTGTTCGCCTCAAAAATTGAGTCAACGATCAGAAAGGCAATTTTTTCCCGGTCCAGGATTTTGGCCACCGGCACCAGGCCGTGCCCGTAGGCATTGCTTTTCAGCACCGGGGCGATTTGCTGTTTCGGATACCCTCGTTGAAAAACCCGTAAATTATTCAGTAACCGGTCCCGATAGACCAGCACCTCAATCAACGGCCGGTAACCCGAAAAAGACTTTCTAAGTTCCCGAAGATAGGTGATAATTTTCATGATTTATTTAAAGGGTTTCGGGCGGCGAAGGCGAAGGCGTAGAAGTATTTTTCCCATTTCTCATCGGACGAGCCGTAAATGTTGTCGTACATGAAGTAGTCCACTAGACATTCCCGCATCCGGGTGAGCTCTTTTAGGCGATCGATATTCTTTGGGTCCGCGATGGTGAAATCCAATAGTTCCAAGGACCGCTCGAAAGCCCTTTGGCTGTATTCTGTGTCACCCTTATTCCTCCAGCTAATCGTCCGGTGTACCTCACTCCCCACATTAGCCAGCTGCTCCATTAAAGAAAGTGCATACCATTTTTCTCCCAATAGATCTTTGTGCTGGTAGCTAATCTTCATCTTTTTACCAATTCATTAACAATATTAATAACCTTCTCGCGAATTTTCGGGTCGTTGACTCCCCGCGTCCGATTACCCTGATATGGCCGGATATTAATCATTGAATCAAATTCAATAAATTCCTCACCTTTTCTGTCGGGGTAAATATTAATTCCCCAGAGATCAGTCTGCTTAGAGCCATTTTCCAAAAGTAATTTTTCCTCATCCGCGTGCAGTCCGGCATCTACCGCCATCACCTTTTTCTTTACGTCCACCACCGCCTTCACCAGATTATCAAACATTCTGGACGACATTTTTTTTAGCTCCTCAACTGTAATATTTTTTGTTACAATTTTCATAAAAAAATAATTTGTGGTCGCAGCTGGATTCGAACCAGCGACCTTACGGATGTGAACCGTACGCTCTAACCAACTGAGCTATGCGACCTAAATTTCACCCCAATTTTCGCCGATTTCGGCGTCCACCTTCAAGGGAATAACTTCCGACACGACATTCTCCATAATTTCCTTAACTTCCCTCGCAACCTTTTCTACCAGATTATTTCGAACTTCCAAAATAATTTCGTCGTGGATGCTTAATAATATTCTAACATTTCTTTCGAGCGGATGGGTTTTCGGGTCGGCGTATTTTTCTTCCAGAAATTTGTTTACCGCAACCAATGCCAGCTTCATGATATCGGCGGCGGTGCCCTGGAGCGGCATGTTGATGGCCATCCGCTCGCCGGCCTGGCGCAAAATCCGGTTCTCCAAATTCACTTCCGGCACGTAACGGCGCCGGCCGAAAATCGTCTCAACAAAGCCGTATTCCCTGGCAAATTCTTTGATTTTGGCGATATAACCGGCAATCTTGGGAAACTCCCGGAAGTAATTGTCAATGAAAATCCGGGCTTCGTGTTCCGGCATTTTGCTGGACTGGGAAAAGCCGAACGGGCTCATGCCGTAGATTATGCCGAAGTTGAGGGCTTTGGCGGCGTTCCGCAGGTTTTTATCCACTTTTTCAGGGTCGATTTGATTGACGAAAGCGGCCGTCTCCCGGTGGATATCCCGGCCCTTTTCGAAAGATTCTATCAGCTTCTCTTCCCCCGAAAGATAGGCGGCCAGGCGAATCTCAATTTGGGAGTAGTCCAAAGAAATAAGTTTGCAGCCTTCTTCAGCCACGAAAGCGTGCCGAATCCCAATATTGCCATCGATTGGCTGTAGGGGAATATTCTGCAGATTCGGATTATTGGACGAAAGCCGGCCGGTAGCCGCGCCGGTTTGATCAAATGAAGTGTGTAAACGTCCATTGCTGTCCACCAATTTGGGGATTACTTCCAAATAGGTGGTCTGGAATTTACGCTGTTCGCGGTATTCCAGCAGCGAGGAAATAATCGGATGTTTCTTGACCAATTTTTCCAGCACTCCGGCCGCAGTGGAAAAATGGCCGGCTTTGCCCTTCTTGGATTCTTCGGAAGAAATTTTCAGGTCGTGAAAAAGCACGTCGGCGAGCTGGGAAGGTGAATCCAAGTTGAATTCCTTGCCGGCCAAACCGTAGATTTTCTTTTTGAGCCGTTCGATGTTTTTGGCATTTTTTTCCCGCAAATCCGCAAGTAAATCCACATTAATTTTGACTCCCGCCATTTCCATCTGGGCCAGCGCCGAGCTCAAAGGTTTCTCGATTTTACGGTAAACGTAGTCAATCGACCTTTCCTTCACTTTATCTTTCACGGCGGGAAATACCTCTTCGATAAACCGGCTTTGCTCCTGAAAAGCGACCTGTTCGGAAAAAGCGCTCTCAACTTCAGGAGCCAGGCGGGCGAGCAGGCGCATCAGTTCGCCAATTTTTTCCTGGCTATAGCCGGATTGGGATTGCTCCAGCAGGTTCATTTGCTTCTTAGGCTCTTCCCACCGCTCTTTCAGAAAATGCCAGAGTATTTCTTTAAACCCGAATTTGCGCATCAGCGGCGGTTGAATCAGATAAGTTTTTAGCTTCAAATCGTCAGATTTTTTGACTATTTTGGTTGCCGGGAAGAGGGTCTTTTCGATTTCTTTCAAATCAAAACCGAAACCTGCAGCGTCTTTGGGGAGCTTTTCCGCCGCCTTTACCAACCCGGTGTTTAGCAAATAGATTTCTTTTAATGCGAAATCCTTCAGCCGGCCGATTGCCAGCATATTCCCATTGTCTCCCTCGCCCGCCCAGAGGGCGAATTGGCCGGTTTCTTCCATTAATCTCTCCAGTTCGGATTCACTGTTGATTTGGGTCACTTTGACCGGCACTCCCGTGGGAGCTGAACTTTTTTCCTTGGTATCTTCCTTGTCGGGTGACTGGTTCAGTTCCGCAACTCTTTTTGCCAAAGAGTTGAAAGACAGCTCTTCGAGATGCTTTCTCTTTTCCGCGAAATCTTCGGCGGAATATGCTGAATCCTTGAAATCGCATTCGCAAGGCACGTTTTTTTCCAGAATTACCAGTTCCCGGCTCAAAAACGCCTGCTCTTTTTCTTGTGTCAATAGTTCGCACAGGCGTGGTTTTAATTTATCGAGATTTTCGTATATCCCTTCCAGAGTGTGATATTTTTGCAGCAGCTCGGCGGCAGTCTTCTTGCCAATCCCTTTCACCCCTTTGATATTGTCGGACGGATCGCCGAACAGCGCCTTGAAGTCATTCATTTGGCTCGGTTCCAAGCCGAAACGTTCGCGTACGGCTTTTTCATCGTAGATTTTGCTTTCGGTCACCCCCCGGCTCAAAGCGAAAATTTTTACCTTCGGGCCGACCAGTTGGAGCGTGTCCAGGTCACCGGTGGCAATCACCACTTCCCCTTCCGAATGACTTTTCAGGAAATTTTTCGCGCAAGTGGCAATGATGTCGTCCGCCTCAAATCCCGGTTCTTCCAGTTTGGTAAAACCCAAGTCCTTGACCAAATTTTTGCTAATGGGCATCTGGGCGTAGAGCTCGTCCGGCGCCTTCTCGCGGTGGGCCTTGTATTCAACATATTTTTCCGCCCGCTTGGTCGGTTTGGGCGAGTCAAAAGCAAAAATGACGTGGCTGGGAGCCGTCTGTTTCAGAATATTCAAAAAAGCCGACATAAAGCCGTAGACGGCGTTTACCACCCTCCCCTGCCGGTCGGTGAGCGGCGGTAAAGCGTAAAAAGCCCGGTAAATCAGGGCGCTGGAATCGATAAGTAATAGCTTAGGTTTTTGCATGCTTTCAGCATAGACCAGGAGAATGTTACTGAAAAGTGCTTTTTCTATTGCATAAGCTATAATTTTCTGCTATTTGTGTAGCTAATCGAGGCAAAAAGGAGCCGTGTTGCTTCGCGGTTCATTAAGTATAATATGCGAGGTGCGCTATGGAAAAAATGGTAGGAGAAACGATCGTTTTCGTTATTGCTGTTGCCGCTGGGATTGTCCTTTTTATCGCGACGGTAGTCGGTTCAAACTGGGATTATTTCTTTTATGATGTATATAAACAGAAAACGAACGAAGGAGGTGAGACAGATGGGAACGTATAACTCACTTTTCAAAGCGCTGGCCACCTGGGAGCCAGGCGATGTGGCGTTGGCTTATGCTGCGGTTATTTTTCTCGCGTTCACTGCTGTTCCTCTCCTCGCTATCTGGCTGAAGGAGAAGGTACAACGCCACAACAGGAGTGTCGGTATAATGAAGCCGGCCAAAGCCGCGACAACCGCCATGGCAATTCTGTTTTTTCTGCTGCCCGCCCTTGCCGGCGCGGCGGTCCGGGAAGACATTCCCAGGATAAGTCCTTTTTCGCTTTCACCCGAGGTGGCAATGGCTCTTATCCTGGCTGTGTTCGTAATATCCTTGGCAGTAACCATCTATTATTGCTGCCGGGACGAGACTCATTTTTTCGCAGATGCGTCTTTTCTGATCTTTGGCAGCGTATCTCTTTTCGTTCTTGCAGTCTGGGATTCTGTGCTCAGTCTCTTCAGGAAAAAAGAGATTTTGTGATTATGAAGCTCTACGAACTCGAACTGTTAAAAACCCTCTCCGGTCTAACCGGGAGGGTTTTTTGTTTTCTTATTTTACTGACAGTTAGTTCTTTTTCTTATTGTCGTTCTTGTTTGAGTTTGAGTTCTTGTTGCTGTTGCCGTTTTTATTCGAGTTCGAGTTGCTGTTTTTGTTACTATTGGAATTACTATTCTTGTTGCTATTGCTGTTGGTCACGCTTTGGGCATTGGTATTGGAATTACCGTTATCCTTTTTCTTCTTGACCTTGTCTGGGTCGATCGGTTCCTGGACGTTTTCATAGTTGCCGTCTTGCGGCGGAACGATGCTTTGAACGGCCTGTTCGTCAAAAATATTTTGGCAGACTTCCTTGATCTTGTCGAAATTGCCGCCCTTGGGTAAAAGGATATAGGCTCCGATATCGCTTACGCTTGAATAGAGCAATCCATTTTGACTATTGTCAAATACTTTATGAATAATGCCCGGGTTCTGCATTTTTTGATAAATGCCGAAAAGTTTTTGCATTTCCCAAGGCTCCGTGGTGGTGCGGACATTGTCGCCGATAGTGTCGGCCAAATCGTTAACTTTGGAGAAATCGGCTAAAGTTCCGATTGATAAAGCCTTTTCCTTGATAGCTACAATAACATCCTGTTGCCTTCTGGCCCGGTCAAAGTCGTTGGAGTTGTAGCGGGCTCTGGAGTAGCACAAAGCCGTGTTCCCGTCCAGCTTGACGTCGCCGGCGGGGAGTGAAAATACTCCGCCGCATTCTCCTCCATCAACAAACTGGGAAGTCTCGCTGAAAGGCTTGTCCAGGTGAACGGTAACTCCGCCCAAAGTGTTGACAACTTCTCGCAGCGCCTCAAAATTCCCCAGCACAACATAGTGGATCGGTAGCCCGGTGACATTTTCGACTACTTGTTTGGCTTTCTCCATCCCTTTATCCTTGCCTTCAGATTCCCCCCTGGAGTTGGCTTCGTTGATCTTATGGGCTCCATATCCGGGAATATCCACGTAAAGGTCCCGGGGAATGGAGATCATAGCGACTTTATTGTCGTCGGGTTTGATGCTCATAACCATAATCGTATCGGTAAGCAAATCCCCGCCGGGCATGTTGCTGCCTCTTTCTCCCAAAAGAAGAACATTGATTCGCCCGTCTTTCATTCCTTTAACGTCGTCTTCGTTTTTCAAAAGACCGCTAAGTAAGTTGCTGTTGCCGGTGGAAATTTTGCTCAAAATGGCCGAGGCTTTCCAGTAGAAAAGTCCGCCCAACAGCAGTATGACCACTCCGGCGGCAACCAGGACTTTCTTGAGCTTCTTTCTTTTTCCATCCGCGTCTTTTTTGAAAAGGCCGCTGAATTTGCTTTTATTGCTGTCGGTGTTATCAAATGAGTAAAATGCCATGAGGTTGCGGTTAGTATGTTATATTTTGAAAAAATTCAAGCTTTGCTTATTTTAATAAAAGCACTTCTTGAGGGTAAATTGATTAAAAAAACTTGGCAAGGTGTTATATAGTTAAGCAACTTTATCTTTATCTTTCCGGTGGAATTCTTGGTGGATTTCGCGGAGGTGCTTGTCGGTGATGTGGGTGTAGACCTGGGTGGTGCTGATGGAAGAATGACCGAGCAGGGCTTGGACCGAGCGGATGTCGGCGCCGTTTTGCAGGAGGTCGGTGGCGAAAGAATGGCGCAAGGTATGCGGGTGGATGTCTTTGGTAATGCCGGCCCGGGTGGCGTATTTTTTGACGATGCGCTGGATGGTGCGGACGCTCAAGCGCAGGTCGGCTTGGCCCTTGGTGCGGTGATGGCGGATAAACAGAGCCGGATCGGGATCCTGGCGTTTTTTCAGGTACATGTAAAGGGCTTTTTGGGCGGCCTCTGATAGAAACACTATTCTTCTTTTATCGCCCTTTCCTTCCACGGTAAACTCGTTTTTTTGCAGGCTGAAGTTGTCGCGGTTTAAGGATGTCAGTTCTGATACTCGCAAGCCGGAAGAAAATAATATTTCCAAAATCGCTTTATCCCGCAATTTTTCCAAGCTGTTGCCCTTGGGGGCGGCCAGTAGCCGCTCCACTTCGTTTTTTTCCAAAAATTCAATCTCCTTGCGGTGGGTTTTGCCCAGCTCTATTTTATCCGGGGCGGGCACGTTAATTTGGTGTTTGCCCAGGAACTTCAAAAAACCTCGCAGGGCGATAATATGGTAATCCTGGGTAATCTTCTTGAGCGGGGCCCCGTCCTCCTTGGCAAATCGGTTGAGGTAAACCCGGTATTTGCGGATAGTATCCTCCGTCACGTCTTTGGCATCGACCTCGCTCTTCTTTAAATAATCCGTCAGCCAGCGGATGAACTTGTCTAGGTAGCGGTTGTAATTGGTAAGCGTCCGCGCCGCCCGGTTGCGCTCGATTTCCAAATATTCTAAGAAGTCATTTTTTAATTGAGTTAGATTTTGACCAGGCATATTTGTTTTCGGAAGTATATAAATGTATGTAAGTTTATATTAAAAAGAATAATCAAAATTGTGAAGCGCAAGAGCCTTGAACAATCTAAAAACAGCTAGTATGGTAGTATAGAACTGACACGCGGGTATCGTATAGTGGCTATTATCCCAGCCTTCCAAGCTGGTGAGACGGGTTCGAATCCCGTTACCCGCTCATTTTTTGAAATACCTCATCCTACAGAAAGTTTATTTTGGAAAGACGCTCCAATTTTTCCGGCGAAAATTGTCGCTCCGTCCTCGATTTGCAACTCGCCAAAGACGAGACCCAGCTTGCAAATCTGCGGAGGCTTTTCAAAAAGAAAGTTAGCGGCGGACGACTGAATTTCCAATATAGAAACTCTGCATTAGAATACAAACATTATACCGACATAATGGAAGAAAAAAATAAAAAGAAATTAAGTGGCTGGCTCTCCTGGCGCAGAGTATTTTTTGCTTTGTTGTCTGCGGTTATTGTAATCAGCACATTCCAGCTGACCGCCCGGGCCGACAGCGTGATTCCCAATATGCAAAATGGGTCCTGGGACAAAAGCGCGGCCACGGCTGGCAACGACCAGCTGATCGGCCTCACTTACAGCCTGCGCACCCTGCTCTGGACCGCCGGCGTGGTGCTGGAATCTTCCCAAAGCATCCTCACGCGGGTGGCGGACACCAGCTTCTACCAGGACCAGCTGGGCGGTTTTTATAGCAAGCAGGAAACCGGCGCCTCCAGCGGCAGTTCGAGCCGCAGCGGTTGGAATATCGTCAAAAACATCTGCAACACCGTACTGATAATTCTGCTGCTATTCATCGCTTTTGGCACGATTTTACGGGTGGAAAGCTATAATTACAAATATTTGCTGGTCAAACTGATTGTGGTAGCGATGCTGGTGAATTTCAGCGGGGTGATTGCCGGCATCGTGCTGGACTTTTCCCACATTATTATGGGCGTATTCTCCGACCAAATCAGCAACATTGGCCGCAGCATCCAGGAAAATTCCAAAATCCTCCAGGAATATACCGGAACGGCTGATTTGGGCGATATCGGCACCGTCACCCAAAACTTGGGAGACAACATCACCCGGACCATCTCCCGGGTTAACGTCAACCTGATCTTAGCCTCGATTTTGATGTTCATATTGGGAATCACGGTGCTTGCGGTGGCCTTGTTCCTGATTGTGAGGACCGTCAGTCTGTGGCTGCTTTTCACGTTGTCGCCCTTGGCGCTGGCGCTCTACGTCCTGCCCAACACCCGCGTGGCCAGCCTCAAATGGTGGGACGCTTTCTTGCGCTACGCCTTCGCTGGTCCCCTGCTCTTTTTCTTCCTTTATCTTACGGTCTTTATTTCCTCCAACTTGAACGTGCCGGCCGAACAAACCATGGCTGGTTCCGACAGCTTCATTATTTTTTCCAATTCCGGCAGTTTTTTGGACTACTTGTTCTTGGTGGTCTTGCTTTGGGCCAGTATTTTTCTCTCCCGTTCGCTTTCAATCGCCGGTTCGACCCAAGTGGTCGGATATTTCCGCGACCTCACCAAGAGCGACCGCAGCATGAAAGTGATCACCAAATTGGTTGATTCAGGCGGCGCCGCCTTGCAGGGGGTCCGTTCCGGCAAAATCCTCCACCAGTGGACCGGGGCGCCCTTAAAAGTCCAAGAAGGACTGAAGGGTCCCATCAAAACCGGAGAAGCCGGTGCCCGCCGGCCATTCCAGCCAGCGCTTAAAACCCAAACTGAAGCCACCAAACAAGCTCTGGAATCAATGCTCAACCCCTCGGCGCTGGGCCGGGTGGTTTCCATCGTGGATGCCAAACGAAGAGGATCCGAGCTGGGGGGAATCGGCGGGGATTTGCGGGAAATGAGCGAACTGGCGGCTTTAAGTTCCAAAAACCCCAGCGAATTCCTGCGTACCCTGTGGCGCCGTTTTGAGCCCCAAACCGCCCCCACCGGCAGTTTCTGGCGCGACGCCAAAACCCTGAACCAAGAGATTAACCGGCAAATCGACAGCCAGGAAAGCGTCCGGCACGCTTTCAATGAAATGGGGGCCCATAACGACAAAATTGTGAATTTTCAAGCTAAAGACCAAAATGAGCGCGAGGCGCAAATTTATAAAATGGCTTGGACCGGCGGTTTGCCCGACTATTTCAACCAGCAAGGCAAGGCCTACAATCCCGAAACGCTCTCCGCTTACCTAAAAACCAATTTCGGAGAAGTCCAGGGCTCCCGGGTGGCCGAGAAACTCAAGATGATTGGAGAAACCAAAAAAGATCCTAGTTTGAATGTGGCTTCCTGGGATGAAAAGAAAAATAAGTTCCAATTGGCGGAGAAGCCCAAAGAAGCCGTCAAAATCGATCCTAAAGACCTCCGCACCATGGCGCCCCAAGCGTTGCTCAATAAAAATGAAAAAGGCGAGTATTCCGGCTTTAACGCAACCGGCAAGCAATTCCTCGCCCAGATGTCGCAGGAGATGATCAAGGAAATAAAGAATATGCGCCAGGATACGGTAAAAGCCATGGGCGAAGCCTATAAGAACTCCCAAAAAGAGTTAAGCCATGAATTTGCCAAACAGATGGGCAAGGTCGGTACGATTGGCCTTAAAGCGGAAACCGTGAAGGCCGTTGGCCAGGCTCATATGCAAGGCCCATTCCACGTGGAAGAGGTGCAGGCTCCCCACTCGCAAATCAATCTGGGTCAGGAATTTTTGAACAAAATCGCCGGCCGGGCTTTCGCGGGCCGGAGGGTTGACACGGGCAAAGTGGGAGTGGCCGTAGCGGAAGATAAAGGCATTAAGGCGGCCGGCAGCCCGGAAGCTAAAATCGAAAATGCCAAGTTGGCCGGCCGGGCATTCGCGGAAAAGAGGATTGGGGCGGATAAAGCTGTTGAGAAAGCGGGAATCGCCCCTTCAGAGGAAGAAGCCAAAGTTGAAACCACCGGCCTCAAGGATAAGCAGAAATTCTTAATGTTGGGAAACAAGCAACCAGAAGCGGAGTAAAAAAATTTTTACGATCCGCTATCCTTTCCAGTCGGAATTTATTATGTTAGACCATCTATATCTAATTAAATCTAAATAACCCATGCTAATAATCGTCAATATCCCGGCTTACAACGAAGCCAAAAAGATTGGATCGGTAATCAAGGCCATTCCCCGCAGCTATAAAGGAGCGGATATTAAAGTCCAGGTAGTGGACGATGGAAGTGCGGACGATACTATCAAGATCGCCAAAGAAGCAGGAGCGGAGCTGGTATACCGTTTTCCCTATCGGGATAAATTTCCCAATTATCGGGGATTGGGACTGGTTTTCCGCGAAGCGGTGGAAAAAGCCCTGGAAAACGGGGCGGATATTATGGTCAATATCGACGCGGATGGCCAGTTTTCTCCGGCCGATATCCCCCGCTTGCTTGAGCCAATATTTTCGGGTAAGGCGGATATGACTGTGGCTTCCCGTTTCTCCAACCAAAAAGACCATGATCCGGTCAGCATGCCTTGGGGGAAAAAAGTACTCAATGTTTTAGCTGCCAAGGTGGTCAGTGCTTTTTGGAACCAGAAGATTGACGACCTGACTTGCGGGTTCCGGGCTTACAACCGGGAAGTACTGCTGCGCCTCAACCTCAACCACTTTTTCACCTACACCCAGGAAACCATCATTGACGCTATGTCAAAGAACTTTAAGATATTGTGGGTTCCGGTCAAAGTGGTTTATTTTGAGAAAAGAAAGTCGCGGATGACCGGAAAATTGGGGCGTTTCATTTACCAGTCCACCCGAATAATTGTCAGCATGCTGCTCAATACCAAACCCTTGAAATTTTTCGGCGCTCCGGCGTTGGTTTTGATATTTTTCGCCTTGGTAACATACGTTGTCTTTCTGATAAATTATTTTCAGGACTTCAAGATAACCCCCTACCGCAACTGGTTGAATTTTGGCAGCGTGCTACTGGTTTTGGGGATCCAGCTGCTTGTTTTCGCCTTGGTTGCCGACATGATCCGCAGTCACCGCCGCCTCACCGAGGATAATTTATACTTGGAACGGAAAAGAAAATTCGCCAAGAAAGCCTTGAAATAAAATTGGGTGGTTACAAAATACTTAAAATTTTTACAGGACTTCGCCCGCCTAAGGCGGACTCGAGGTAAAAATTCTAAGTATTTTGTAACCCTCTCATTATGAATTATTTAGTGTTAGGAGGACAAATAGCTTTCTTTATGGTCGGAGGAATCCTAGCGGGTATCGGCTTAGGATATTTGGCGGATAAATATTTGGGAATTTACCCTTGGGGCATAATTGTCGGAGTTATTTTGGGAGTGGGTGCCGGCGCGATCGGAGTGATGCAAGCGATTAATCAAGAGAGTAAAAAATAATTAAAAATTAAAACCAAAACAAATATGTCTTTTTTGACCCCCATCGCCCGCGCGGCGGAAAATTCAGTCGTCAGCTGCACTGGCGCCGATTGCAGCGTCTGTTCAATGCTGGCGGCGGTGAGCAATATTTATAATTTTTTTCTGGCGGTGAGTTTTGCGGTGGCGGTGCTGGTGCTGATTATCGCGGGGGTGAATTATCTGCTGAATGGCGGCGACTGGAAGCGCCTCGAAAAATCCAAACAGTACTTGAAAAGCGGGGTTATCGGCTTCGCGGTGGTGCTTTTGGGCTGGGTGGTGATCCAGACGGTGATCAAAACCGTGGGCTACCCCAACGCCGGCAATTGGTGGGAATTCCAATGCGGCCAGGAAAATACGCAAAAACCGGCGAGCCAGCCATTTTATAAATATGAATACTACAAAAATCTTAAAGTCTATGCCGATGTTTCTTCTTATCTTAAAAGCGGTGACAGCACCGCCAAACTTACCGGCCCGATTGACGCGAAATCTTTTGCCAGCCAGCTGAATAGCCTGAAAAACGGCGAGCGGCTGCATTTTTTGGCGCCGGTGCGGGTGGATTCGGGCGAGGGAGCGGCGGAGGAATTGTATCTGCCTCTACTGTCTGTTTTGAAAGAAAACGGCAATCTCAAGCTGGACAGTACGGGAGAATACTGGAATTTGATCCAAAGCATGTTTCCGCAGTCCTCTCTTTACAACACTAGCGACAATATTGGCCAGATATTAAATAAGTATTTAGGTCCCAGCGATACGGAAACTGGCGGTGAGTCGCTGATAAACAGCAACGGCACTGCCTTGGATCCGGCAAGCCTAACCGGGCTGTACCAGGCGATTGCCGGGGTTCTGGCGGGATCGGGAGACCGTACCACGGAAAATCTAGGCGGTTCTGACTTGCAAAATGCCAGTTTGAGCCAATTAATCGCGTTAGCGGAGAGCTATGCCCCTGGCGCAAACACTAACACCACTGACCAGATGATCGGAAACTTGACTACCGAGGTTTTGAAACTGGTTTCAGATATGGTAGTGGAAAAAGAAGATTCAATCGGCAGTTTTCCCACGGCAAATTGGCGCTGTGTCAGTTCGGGAGGAAATTGGGAAAATAACCAATGCGACTGTCCCGACCAGAATATCTTGGGCAGTGATTTAATGTGTCATGATCAGACCAAGCTGATCGAGAGCTGCAACAGTAGCGGCGGCCAATGGAAAATCGGTGATAGCGGCGGCACTCGCACTGCGGCCTGCGGAGCGGGAAAAAGATCCTCGGATGCTCTGCCCGTTCCCGAGTGGCAGCAGAATGCTGAACGGGCCGGCTCGGAAGACCTGGCGGCGGCCGGATTCTGCTCCTGCAAGCAAAATTCCTGCCTGGATGGGGACGGCAAATGTTTGGGGGTAAACAGTGATCAAGACGGGGATAAAATCACTAACGGACAGGATTCCTGTCCGACCACTCCCACCGCCGAGAAAGGCGCGGTCAACAAGGATAAGGCCAGCGCTTTTTACGGCTGCTCCTGTTCGGAAATCGGCTCGGGGGCGCAGGTGTGCCCGCAAGATCAGTGCGTCAGCGACAATTGGGTGGACTATCCGGATGACACCCAAGTCTGCAAAAACGGTAATTTCACCGCCTACTCCTGTCAGCCGGTGAGTAAAACTTACGAAAAAGATTGTGCTGACGGAACAGTTGACAGCAATGGGGACGGGGTTCCTGACGCAGCCCAACAAAACCCCAATACCAACAGCAGCAATAATCCTTGGGCGGCTTCTCAAAACAGCCCTTTCCAGAGCGGCGCCAATAAATCCGGTTCTTCGACTGGACAGCAACCTCCGAGCGGTGCCAAAACCAGCGGGGCTCATCCTCCCACCAGTAAAGCCCCCGGCGCCCCTCCGATTGACGACCGGTCCAAGCCTCCTTCGGGAATCGACAATTTGCCTCCCGGCGACGGTAATCCCGGCGGCGGTCCGATGGGAGACGGGACTCCCGAAGCCATCAAAGCCGCGCTCAAGCGGATTGCCGAAAAAGATTATCTCCGCTATGAGATGATTTTCCAATATGTTTCGAAAATAAACAACACCGGTTTTCAGGGAGGATACAGCGTGGGCTGCTCCGGGAACATTTGGGTGAGCTTTTCCTTATGGCAAGATGCGATGGACGAAGTGCTTGTGCACGAAGCCACCCACAACGGCCATAACTGCAATACTCCTTGGGGCTGGGGAGCGGCCAGCACCCCGGAAAGAATCGCGGTGGCCAATGAGATCGGCAGTCTCTGCCGGGCGGAAGGCCACCAAAACATGGAGGAGTTTCCCGAACAAAAAACTGGTATTACTTACAAAGGCAAGGAAGTGCGTGGATTTCTCGCCCGCAACATGAGTTTCGTCAGCCCCCCCGGGCATTTGGGAACCTCTGCTTTCCGCCAGTCAATTGGATATGCCTTCAGTTACGGGGATACTACCAAAGGCCCCTACCATTACGGTGAAGACAGCTCCGGACTGGTCTTGGGTCTTACCCAAGGTGAGGAAGACGTAATTAAGATGATTATGGAAGGCAACCGTAAGAAAATCGTCGATGGACAAACCCGTTGTTGGAGCAAGCCACCCAAGGATTTGCCTCCGGTGGAACTCTGCGACAAACCCAACGTCCCTGAATTGCAGATAAGGTAGCAAAAAACCTTTTTGCTATTGACAAAATCGAAGCTTTTATATATAAAAAGGGTTCCAAAATAATGGGGCAATAGCAAGATGGAGGGGAAAGATGAAAAATGTCTTTTTGTTGGTAGTGGGAGTTGTAGTAGCAACGGTGGCAATGGCCATGCCGGCACACGCTTATGATGAGGCGGCAATTTTCCAGAAAATGAACAACAACACTTTGAGTTGCGATGAGGCCAGAGCGATAGGAAATTCTGACGGAATACTCAATTGTTCTCTGGCGCTGAACCAGGCTTTGTCGGCATACATTAATAGGTGCCAAGGGCCGATAAAAAAGGTGGATCCTTGGGGGCCGCAAGGACCCTATCGCCGCTGAGCGATCCCGCGATAAATGGAGTGCCCGCCCGGTCTTTCGACCAGGCGGGCCTTTTTAGTATTGACAGGAATAAAGCTAGTTAGTATAAGGAATATTCTCTTATTTTCGAGCAAATCAACTCCAAGGAGGAATGAAAGATGAGAAAGCTCTTTGTTTATGTAATTTCCTTGACTTTTGCGCTGGGTTTCGCTTACTCTGCGGCTGCAGGCTGAGGCGGCTTTGGCCAACCCTCGTGCGGGGTTGCCCAAGCCAGGCCTTGGTACAAAGGGCCGATTTATGGGAAAGGACAGCGGCCTTGGTATTCTAATAACCACCAACGGCAATACAATCCCGCGAACAATCGGAAAATTAACGAGGCAATGGACAGAAGAGATCTGGGAGTCCAAGAGGCAATCAACTCTTACAACCAAGCCCGCCGGTATGGTTTTTCTCCGAGGACGCTGGAACGGCTGAAATCCTACATTTCTTACATGCGCAGCATTGGCCGCTAAACGGGTCGCCGGCCTGAACTGTAAGGAGAGTCAAGATGAGAAAGACGGTTTTATTGGTTGTAATGGTATTCCTGACGCTTACGGCGGTCTGTTTGGCGCAAGAGCAAGAAAAAGGGCTGAAGTGTACGGAAGATTGTGATTGGTATGTTTGGGATTTCCAAAACATCGCTAAAAGCTTGAAAAAAAGCTTGGATAGTCCCGGCAAAATAGCCAACTACAACCTAGACCAGCTGCTGGTGGATTCGGAGATTAAGCTCAAATGCGCGAAAAAGGCCTGCGCAGGAGATAAAAAGAAGCTTTACCAAACAGAGCGCGCCTATGGCGACATAACCGGTCTGATCCGTTCCGGCCTGCTGAAATCTCCTTCGCCAATCACGGACAATTTCTCCGGCTTATTAAAGGATAGATAGCTCTATTCTTCGCCGCTCCCCCGAACCTGATTCGGCGGGAGCGTTTCTTTTTAAGATATGGTAAATAATATTTTAATAACTTTTTTATCTCTGCTATTGTGTAATCAAATGTTGATTCTTGGAGAATAATTCAATACAAATATGGAATTAATAAAAATAGTGCAAGCCGCGGGCGAGAGCGCGGTCACCTGCTCCGGAGGAAACTGCTCTGTCTGCGGCATAATTGAGACCGTCAGCAAAATATATAATTTTCTCACCGGTTTGAGTTTCGCGGTGGCGGTTTTGTTCCTGGCTCTGGCAGGGCTGGTTTTTATTTTTGGCACCGGGCGCCGGTCATATTTCCAGAAAGCCAAAATCTTTGCCAAAAACGCCATAATCGGCTTCATATTCGTGCTGGTTGGCTGGATGGCCATTCACGCGGTGCTGTTTTCCACCGGTTTCAAAAACGCCGGCAATTGGTGGCAGTTTGAGTGTGCCACAGAGTATCCAACAGTTTCTTTCAAATCGCTGAATTCTTACGCAAACATTGCCGATTTCATCGCCAGCAGAAATACTCAAGGCGTAATCAAAAAACCCGTTTCCGATGCGGTTTTTTTGAATTTAATGAAAAATTTAAGCGCCGGCGAAAAGCTGACATTTTATCTACCCGCCAAAAACAACAAGACCCAAGAGGACGTGCTAGTACCCTTCTTGGCAGGATATAAGGACGCGAACGGCAATATAAATATCGATTCCCTGCAAGCCCAACTTTTGACGAATCTAGTGGATCTGACCAGTGGAGGTTCAAAAGATTCAAATGATAGCGTTTCCTTCGTTGACGCGTTGGGAAAAATGCTATCACCGGCGCAAAGCGCCAGTTTGGTTGACAAACTATTTGAAGGGTTGTTTGGCATTGACAGCTCCGGCTTGAGTTTAGACGAGAAGATAGAATATGCATCCAATTACATTATCGATTTTCAGGAACAAAACCCGGTAACATCCAGTAGCAGTACTATCGAGAAGGTCATGAATAGAATGATGACCAAGGCATTAGAGGATACGGCGATAGTGGCGCAGAAAACAACGGACGGTTCAGGAGGTTCAAAAACCTCCCAAGATGACAGCGGCGACCGATCGGAAACCAAAGGCGGATATGACCCGAACAAATGGCAAAATACCCAAAACCAGCAGAAAAAACAGACAAACACACTGCCTCCCGGCGCCCATAGCGATGATTGGAGCGATCTGATCGATCAAAATAAAGATAAACAAAAACCGGAGGGTGAAACCTCCCTTTGCGATGATGATTGGAACGAAGGCGATGGTACCAAGATGGCTATCCTAAAAGGACTAAGGCGGCTCTACAAAAGAGACCGGCTCCGTTATGAAATGATGTTTAGATTCGTAGATGAAATTAAAGATCATCCTAAAGGAGGGGAATGTACCGGATGCGGGAAAATAAAGGTAACCCATAAAGCTAAAATAATAGACATTGCCCACATGCTAGTCCACGAAGGTACCCACTCCGGCCAGTTCTGTTTGAATTTGATGGGACCATACGAAGCGCAAGGCATCGGGGAAAAACAACCAGGAAGAGGCAAAATTGAAGCGATAGCTTGCGCCAACGCAATGGGAAGCATTGAAAAAAATAAGGGGCACCGGAATATGGATGAGTTTACCAAGGGGGAGGATGGCAAAGCGATAGAGAATCTGCCTAAGGTGACTCTCGGGGCGGGGTCGGGACAAGGAGGAACTGGCCAGATAAGAGGAAACCTCGCTAGATATTGGACCGAGGTTAATCCAAGGGGCGATTTGGATACTGGCATGCTCGGTGGACTGTATGATTTCATGACCAAATACCCGCCCGATCAAGGTCTGCCATCCAATTATTATCCTGCTGGACAATACCATTACGGTATTTGTGAGGGACAACCCAAATACCTTACTTTACAAGACCCTGAAGAAGAGGTAGTAAAGAAAATTGTTACCAGTAAAGAAAAATGCAAGAGCAGCCCGCCGAAGGATATTTTACCACCCTGCAAACCGGGATCTGGCGGCGAGGACGGAAAACCAGCACCTCTTCCGCAAATAGAAGCCTGCAAGGGCGCGCCGGAGATGAATATACAGTAAAAATTTATCTAATTTAGGCGGAAGTCCGCTGTCGCAATGCTTGCGATTTACGGACTTTCTTCTCACTCACCCAGAAGTCGCCGAAGTATTTGCCCAATAATAATCGGGTCATGGCGTCCATGGCCGGAGGGGCGGACATAAGCAGGGCCACCACCGGGATGAAAAATGCCTGGACGCTGAAGGAAATGTTTTTGAGCCAACTGTAATGTTTCGGCCGCTTTGGCACGATAAAAAACGATAGAACGCCGGAACAGATTATGCCCACCATCGCGAGGCGCATAAGCGTCTGGGTTATCAAGGGCAAATTATGGGCCAAAACCATTTCGTTGAACCGCGAACCGCCCACGATCAGCGGCAGCCAACCCATAAACAGGAGCATGAAGGAAGTGGTGCCCCAGGAAAT
>Ga0172371_10003872_pt1 | contig 23039 bp, 20 predicted proteins | sample Lak12m_FD_114543 | JGI IMG/M metagenome (GOLD analysis project Ga0172371, IMG submission 114543) | Freshwater microbial communities from Kabuno Bay, South-Kivu, Congo - kab_022012_12m | ecosystem: Environmental > Aquatic > Freshwater > Lake | place: Democratic Republic of the Congo: South-Kivu...
ACCAAGAAAAAAACGGGGATCCTGTCACGAGACACGCACCTTTAATATACAGGAAAAGTCCAGAAGTTACAGCCCTGGCTACCTCGTCAACATGAGCACAGCTGAACCTTGATTTTCTTGATTGAAGGATTGCCTTGATCAGGCGATTCGAAAATAAAGAAGCTTTTAGCAATAAATTAAGGTTCAGACTTGGGAACATATTTATCTTCTTTCCAGTCCAACCGGTAAGAACGCTGGAAAGGAGAATCCTTTAATGGGTAAACTCTGGTACATCCTCGTGTTACTGGCGGCAGTCGCGGTCACGGCTACCCTGGTAGCCAGGCAGTTTGGAGAGAAATCACCCGCACCAGCCAGCAGTGCTGACGTCGAAGCTACACCGGCGAAACCTCCGGATGCGGTGCAGGCGAAAACTCTTGATCCTGCCGATAAAGTCACCGCCCAAACCGTGGCATTGCCGACGAACGATTTCGGCTTCCGTCTGCTGGCAGAGTTGCGAAAAGGCAAAACGGACAACGTATTCATCTCGCCCACCAGCCTGTCGATGGCGCTGTCGATGACCTGCAACGGCGCCGCCGGCGCCACAAAAGACGAGATGGCAAAGGTGCTGGGGGTGGATAAGTTGACCCGCCAGGCATTAAATGAAGGTCAGCTCGCTTTACTCGACTACCTACCGGATTCGGACCCCAAGGTTCAGCTCACCATCGCCAACGCATTATGGCTGCAGGAAGGCCATACTTTCCTGGACGATTTCCTGGCGCGCAATGAACAGTATTACCGAGCGAAGGTGACTGTAACTGACATCACCGGCGACGCGGGTGTGAAGCAGATCAACGCCTGGGTGGAAGATGCCACCGATGGCATGATTACCGACCTGCTGAAGTCCGGCGACCTGAACCCGCTGACCCGCTTGGTGCTGACAAACGCGGTATATTTTAACGGCCGGTGGACGAACGAATTTGAAAGGATTAATACAAAGGATGCCCCGTTTACGCTGGAAGATGGTAAGACGCAGCAGGTGCCGATGATGTCGCTGCGGCGCGAACTCGCTTACCTCGATACTGACGAAGTGCAGGGCCTGCGCCTGCCGTATGGCGAAGGTCGCATGGCAATGTATCTGCTGCTGCCAAAACGGCAAATGCGGGACGATATTGCGCTATACAGTATGGTAAACTGGGAGCGATGGCTTCCGCTATTCAAAAAGAAAGACGTGCAGGCATTTATACCACGTTTTTATACGGAATTTACTATTGACCTCAACAAGTATCTCATCGCGCTGGGGATGAAGTCGGCTTTCGATATGAATAATGCCGATTTCACCGGTATCGATGGAACACACAACCTGTATAACCTGTATATCAGTTTAGTGCGCCATATAACAAGGCTGCAGGTAGATGAACAAGGCACCGTGGCCGCCGCCGCAACTGCAGTGGATGTTGAGGCGACAGGTATCCCTCCCGATCCCGTCGTCTTTCGTGCCGACCGCCCCTTCTTCTGCACTATCCGCGATGATGATACCGGTGCTTTGTTGTTCCTGGGGGTAATCAACAATCCCGAGTAGGGGAAATGCCGTCCAAAATACTTGTTTGTATTATTGTTCCCCCTGCCTGATGCTGTCTCAATCGCGAGTTCCAGTTGTTCAGGCGAACCGAGTGGGGGTGTATGGAAGGGATCGTTAACCAGTTCCAGAGCTCCCGATAGATAAAGAGGTTTACGCGGAGCAAAGCGATGAGGCGGGAGAGGTGCCATACGAAGGTGGAGCGGAAGCGGTAGATGGCTACGATTAACACCGCCAGTGCTGAAATCACCCCCATCAAGGGGAGCACGCTTAACTTGAGCCTAACTCAAACAAGTATTTTGGACGGGATTGGGGCGAGGGTGTGTTTGGTGTGCGATATATCATGGTCATACCCCCGGATACAGCGTCTCGTTATACTGTGTCGGCAGGCTGAACGGCGCGGCGTTGGCGTGGATGCACGCTCCGCGAGCGCCGAAGAAGAGGACTTCCTCGCGACCGTCGCCCCAGACGTCGGATGCAAGACCGTAGTAGCCGCAATGCCGGGCTTCTTCACCGGCGGCGGAGGGGTATTCCATCGCGAGCGTCTCCACCTGGTTCCCGTCGCCGTCGAAGACCGCCTCGCCTTCGCCGGGGACGTAGCGGTAGAGCATCTCCTGGCCGTGCCACTCGCAGGTGACCAGGCCGCGGCTATACATCAGCAGCGCGTCCGGCTCGCCGGGGCCGAACCAGCCGATGCGCACGCCGGCGGCAGCCCATGAGCCGGCGGGTTGCTCGCGCCGCCATAACTCGCGCCCATCAATATCATACAGGTAAAGGGTGGCCGGGCAATCAGGGTTGCCGCGCCGCTGGCCGCGGTCGATCACCATCACCTGCAATTCGGAATCCCGCCGGAAGCGCCCCGGCACCACGTGCTGGGCTTCGCTGAGCTGCTGGCGCCACAGCGTGCCGCCGTCGGCCTCCAGGCAGTGGGCGCCGCCGTTGCCGAAGAGAAGCCGCCAGCTTCCGTCCGCCAGCCGCATCATCGCCGCGGCGTCCTGGTGATGGCCGCCGTCGTCATGCCGCCAGAGCACATGGCCGTCGTGATCGATTAGGGCAAAACCGATGAACACCTCGTCGCAGCCATCGCCGTCCACGTCGCCGATGGCGGGGTAATGCCCCACCGACCCTTCCCAGCCCCAGAGCACCCGGCCCGAGTGCGCGACTCCCCACATGTTCCAGTAGCGGTCCTTCACCACCAGGTCGCGCCGCCGCCCGCTGCCGGTAAGGTCGGCGAAGAGGATGCTGTCATCCGCCGGCGCGGGTAGCGGAAAGCGCCGCTTCTCCTCGCCGGTAGCCGCGTCGAGGACAATCATCATGGCGTCTCCCTCATAGCGCAGCGCGCGCTCCACCGCGTAGCCGGTATCGGGATACAGCTCGGTATAACGGGCCTGTTGCACATAGAGCACCTCATTACGCCCGTCGCCGTCCCAATCGTATATCTGCACCGGTAAATCGCCGTAAATGAAGCCGTGCTCCGGCGAGGGCTCGCCGCGCTGCCAGAGGATGTTGCCGTAAATTGTGGTCGCCGTCAGGCAGGTGATGGCGCGCGTGCCGTAGTCGTTCTGCACGAAGAGCAGGTCCGGCGCGCCGTCGCCGTTCAAATCGCCGATCCGCGCCGTTTCCGCCCCGAAATCCCGCACGTCGAGCGCGCTGACCAAGTGAGTTGCCATGTAAATGCCTCCATGATAGTATGGTTTTTCGTCACATCGCTTATCATTCCCTTGTTTGCTCTCTAACTCGCGAACCGGTTCCGCGGGTAGATGAAAGAGCGCCGGTATGATTTCGCCGCGCCTTCGTGAGTATGATATACTGATTCATCATGGCTGAGCAGACAATGACCTCGAAAGAAATATTTCGCGGGCACGCGGCGGGGCCGGGCCGGATCGCTGGAGCTGCATTTCATTGGCGCGGCATATCGGTGGGATTGGCCGTTGCCATCGACGACGCAATCCCGCCGGAGGTGCGGCTGGAGCGGGCATTCGCCGGGGCTGATGACGTTATGTCCGCGCGTATTGCGTTAGCGGATGAGACGTTGCGGCCATTGCTGGAAGTGCAGCGGCTGATGCTGGACGATCCAGAGCTGCGCGAAGGCGCGCTGGCACTGGTTAATGCCGGCACGGACCCGGCGCAAGCCGTCACGGCCGTGGCCGGCCAGCTTGCCGAAGCGCTGGGGCAGGCAGGCACCGAATATTTTCGCGACCGCGCCATCGATGTGCGCGCCGCGGGCAAACTGCTGGCGGAGATGCTGACCGGCAGTAGCGGAGATGCCATCCCGGCCGGCGCGGTGGTGCTGGCAGAGGAGCTGGCGCCGCTGGATACCGCGCAGCTCAGCGAGGCCGGCGTGGCTGCCCTGGTGGCGGTGTGCGGCGGGCCAACCTGCCATGCGGCGATCATTGCCCGCGCGTGGGGCATCCCCGCGGTGGTGGGAGCGCCGCCGGAAATCCTGCGCATCCCCAACGGCACACCGGTGTTGATCGACGGAAACGCGGGGCTGATCATTGCCAACCCAACCCCGGAAGACCTGGCGGAAGAGAGCGATCCCTCTTCACCGGTCATCACGCTCTCCCGCCGCGTGCCGGTTTATGCGAATGCTGGCACGCTGGCGGAGATCGAGCGCGCGCTGGAAGCCGGCGCCGAGGGCATCGGCCTGCTGCGCACCGAATTCCTTTTCCAGGACCGCGGGACGGCGCCGGGCGAAGATGAACAGGCAGCGGAATATGCGGATATCCTGCGGGAGATGGACGGCCGCCCGGTCATCATCCGCACGCTGGACATCGGCGCGGATAAGCCGGTGGCCTTCCTGCCACGGCGCAACGAGCCGAACCCGCAACTCGGCCTGCGCGGGGTGCGGCTGTCGCTGCACGAGCGGGGGCTATTCACCATTCAGCTCCGTGCCTTGCTTCGCGCCTCCGCCGCCGGGACGTTGAAAATCATGCTGCCCATGGTGACAACCGCCGCCGAAGTGCGTGAAGCGCGCGCGCTGCTGGAGGAGATGGCGGCGGAAATGAAGATACCTGCGCCGCCGCTGGGCGCGATGATCGAGGTGCCGATGGCGGCGCTGGCGGCGGAAGAACTGGCGCAGGCCTGCGACTTCTTCAGCCTGGGCACCAACGACCTGATGCAGTTCCTGCTCGCTGCCGATCGCCAGCACGCCGGCGTCGGTTATCTGCACGCCGCCGAGCACCCCGCCGTGTGGAGCCTGCTCGGGCATGTCATCGCCGCCGCCCACGCTGCCGGCATCCCGGTCGGCGTCTGCGGCGAATGGGGCGCCGATCCGGTGAAACTGGCAAAACTCATCGAGCTCGGTATAGATTCCACCAGCATCTCCATCGGCGCACTTGCGCGGGTGCGGGGTATTATGCCGGAATAATATAGCGGAAATGAACGGGGCGCAGGGAAAAAATGATTGAAATGATGTAAGAAGATTTTAATGATGAATTATTTTTATTTTTGCAAAAAAAATATAAATTATCTTTTAAATCTTTTTTACATCTTTTCAATCCTTTTTCACTGCGCCTTGCTCATTTCACGCATGCCAGGTAATTTACAATATCGTCCTGCAGCTTGCGCGCGTTGACGGAGCTGTTACGGTAGCCGTTGAGCATGATGGAGAAGACCAGCGGCTCGCCGGCGGCCGTGGTGACGTAGCCGGAGAGAGATGAAACGCCGCGCATGGTGCCGGTCTTCGCGTGGGCGTTGCCGCACGCCGCGGTATCGCACATCCGCTTTTTCAGCGTGCCGTCCTCGCCGGCGACGGGCAAGGCATAATAAAATGACCCGAAATTCGGCGTCGCCGCCATATAAGCGAGTAGTCGCGCCAGCGACGCCGGATTGGCCCGGTTCAGCCGCGACAGACCGGAGCCGTCCACCAGCTTTATCCCCCAGGATATCATTCCGCTGTGATTGAGAAAGTCCCCCAGCAACGCCATGTAGCGTTCGTCCAGCGGCTTTTCCTGGCTGTAAAGCGCGAGCAGCGTCCAATAGAGCTGCTCGGCATACATATTATCGCTGTCCTTCAGCATGGCCGACACCAGCGCGCCCAGCGGCGCCGAATTGTGCTCCACCAGCGCGCGCATGGTCCGCGTGTCGGCGGCCGCCACTTCGATCTCTCCCACGCTGACGCCGAGTTCCTTCAACGCCTGCCGGAATTGCTCCGCGGTGAAACGCGCTGGGTCGGGGACGCTCACCTCCTCGGACAGCTCCGCCCCGGGCGCCACCTGCCCGGTGATGCGCACCACCGAACCGTTGCGGCTCATGTCCACCGAGCCGGTTTTTACCTTGCTGCTGGTTGTCGCCAGGTTGACGATAGTGAGGATTTCGGTGGGCGGGTCCAGCGTCACCGCGGGCTTTTTACCCGCCTTTTCGCCCCGCACGGTAATCTTCACCGCGTTGCGGTTGCACGACAGCGCGGCGGCGGGAGCGGCGTAATACCAGGTAAGATCGTCACTTTCCCAACCACGCCCGAGCAGCGGGCCTTTGCCGGGAAAGAAAGAGCCGTCGAGGATGAGTTTGCCCTTGATCTCGCGCAACGGCGGGATGCCGCCCTCTTCATCGCCGGCTGCCAGCAATTGCGCCATGGTGCGAAGGTCGGTGGGGGCCAGCGACGGGTCTCCCCCACCTTGCAGGTACAGGTCGCCGTCCAGCACGCCATCCGCGCGCGTCCCGGCGGAAAGCAGCCGCGTGGTGAAGTGGTATTCCGGTTTCAGATATTCGAGGGCGAGGATGGCGGTAACGATCTTCGCGTTGGACGCCGGGATGAATGTCTTATTCGTATTGTGCTCGTACCAGATCTGCCCGTCGCCAAGGGACTGGATAAACACGCCGATGGAAGCCTCTTTTAACGTTTTATCATTCAACCGCTGATCGAGGGTGGCCTGCAAGTCCGCCGGCGGCGCCGCGATCGCCGCCAGCATGCACCACAGCCCCAGCGTGATAAGAAGTAAATGTCGCATCATTTATACCTCGTGTTCATCAACCGTCTCGCCAGCAACAGTCCGACGAGGGTCTTGGCATCGGCGAGCTCTCCGCGCAGCAGCAGATCGTCCACTTCATCCCAGGAGAGGGTCACCACTTCAATATTCTCATCGACGTCGTGCGCCAAACGTTCCGGCGTCAGCTCCTCCGCCAGGTATACGGTGATTTTCTCCGAAGTATAGCCGGGCGCGACAAACATTTCGGTCAGCGACGTCAGTTTACGCGGGCGATACCCGACTTCTTCCATCAGCTCGCGCGCGGCGCATGCCGCCGGATCCTCCCCCGGGGCCAGCGCGCCCGCCGGAATCTCCAGCAACGCGCCTCCCGCGGCATGCCGCCATTGGCGCACCATCAGCACGCGGTTGTCATCCAGCAGCGGCACCATCGCCACCGCGCCCGGATGGGCTACCACCTCGCGGGTGGCTTCGCGTCCCATCGGTGTTATTACGGTATCGACCCGTACCGTCAGCAGGCGTCCTTGAAAGACGATCTCGGATTGCACAGGCTTTTCGCGGAGATGATCTGTCATGTGTAACCTCGATGGTCAGGGCGGTGGGCATTATTCAGCGCATCGCCGGCGCGTAATCACACCCTGCGAACGGGAATCCTTTCCACGGGGGTGATATCTATGATCGATTCGAATATGCGCTTTGACCTGAACCTGAAAGATGCCGACCGCCGCCAGGCGCTGGAGGATTTTTTCCGGCAAGCCGGCGACGCCGTTGTCTTCGACGACGTACCGTCCGATAATTCACTCTCAGTGCGCGCGGTGGACCTTTCCTTCCGCGACGCAATCGAGTTGCTGCTGCCGGAAGGATTCCAGGCCGTCGAGAAGGACGAGATTTATCATATACGGAAGGTTAGTAAGTGATAAGTTATAAGTTATAAGTGATACGTTTTAGGGATTAGTGATCTTTGCTTCCCTCATCTCTCATCTATTATCACTCATCACTCATCCCTTTCTCTGCAGTATATCCTTGCCTGTCTACGGCGTCAACGCCGGATTATCGCTGCCAATTTAGCCGTTTCTTTGCACACAACCGCGCTCCCACCCGCGGCTACAATTAAGTAACTGATTTGTGGGAGGAAAAACTATGCCGTTACGAACCGCGAAGGCCGAATGGCTGGGCAAGCTGAACGATGGGCGCGGCAACATGCATTTCGACGCCTATGACGGGCCGTTCACCTTCACATCCCGTTTCGAGGAGGGCGAGGGCACGAATCCGGAGGAGCTGATCGGCGCCGCGCACGCCGGCTGCTTCAGCATGCAGTTCTCCGGCGTGCTGGGCAAGAACGGCTTCGCGCCGGAGAGCATCCGCACCACCGCCCGCGTGCACATCGACAAGGACGAGAATGGCTTCACCATCACCGCCATCGACCTGGCCACCGATGCCCGCGTGCCCGGCATCGACAACGCCACCTTCCTGCGCCTGGCCGACGAGGCGAAAGCCACCTGCCCCGTCTCCCGCGCCCTCGCCGCCGTCCCCATCCACCTGGACGCCCGGTTGGAACAGAAGGCAGCGTAAAAAATGGTGAATAGTGAATGGTGAATAGTGAATAGTGAATAGTGAATTTAGAATTCTCAATTCTCAATTCACCATTCACTATTCACCATTCACCATTTCTTACTCCACCGCATAGCGCAGGTTGCGCACTTCCGAGCCGACCATATAGCCGTTGAAGTGGAACTGCAGCGGGTCGGTGGTGGTGAGGGCGGAGGTGTAGACGATTTCATCGTCCACCAGGTAGTTCACCGTGCCGTCTTCCAGGCGCTCGATGGCGTAGCGCGCCGTGCTGGTATAGTGCATGTCCAGCGTCCGCACGAAGGTGAAAGGCGGATTTTCCCAGAAGCTGATGCGGCTTAAATCGTCAGGAAAAACAACGGTATTGGCGGTGAAGCCGTGCGACATATACGGCGAATCGAACATGATGCCGCAGGCGACGGGCCGGTCGGGGTACGGCATGGTGAATTCCATCCGGCAGAAGCTGCCTGCCGTCACGTCGGATACCGGATCGGCGATGGTATGCAGCCCCCACTCGGTCGGCCCCGCGGTGCACGCGATGGTGGTCCCCTCCGGCAACATGGTGGCGGTGTAGCGTTCGTTCGAGGTATAGGGCACCGGCTTGAAAACCAGACTGCCCACGTGGTAAATCAGCAGCTCGTTGAAATCCACCCGCTGCACGTGCCCGTCGAGGAAGGCGGCGATCGCCTTCCCGTTGTGCCGGAGATCGACGTCCCGCCGCTGGACGGCGACATTCGTCCCCCGTACCGCGTCCGCAAAGGCGATGACGTGGGACTCGTTCCCCTCGAAGCTCGCGTCCCCCAGCGGCTTGTCCGCCACGAAGGCATTATAGGCGTAGCCATAACGCTGATTCATGCCGGCGGTCGGGCAGATGAGCAGCTTCGGCTCCAGGCTCAGCTCCTCCCAGACCATATCCGCCGCCGGCAGCATCTCGTCATGGTCCTGCGCCCACATCAGCGCCGCCGCCATCACCTGCCGCTGGTTGCTTATGCAAGCGGCAGCCCGCCCCGCCTCCCGCGCTTTGCTGACCACCGGAATCATGATCGCCGCCAGCACCGCGATGATGGAAACGACGACCAGCAGTTCGACCATGGTGAAGCCGCGTAAAGTGATCCGTCTTTCGGCATGAAGGGGTAACATCGCCCGACCTCCTGTTTGTCGCCCGGATAATTATTTATTGCTCGCTATACCATGCAGGTAAACCTGATGTCAAGCATGCGGCAGTATTGTTTTTTAGATGCCGCATGGGGATCGGAAGGTTGCAGCGATTTCTACCTGTCGTCTCCGCTTCTCAATCCCTCCAGCACCTTCTGGGTAAACTCCCGCGTTATGCGCTCTTCAATCGACGAAAAGGCGGTAGGGGCATTACGCCGGTTTGCCAGATAGCTGTATATGACCTTGTCTTTATGCAGCCAGTAGAGTTCGCTGGTAAGCTGCCAGGGTTGAATTACGAAGGCGAAGAAAAGAATGGAAAAGGCGTAGAACGGCGCAATCGAGCGAGCAAGCGTACCGTAATACAAGGCATGAAGATGGCGGATATTTTCCGTATACCGCAGCAAGATCCATAGCAAAGAAAGAGTCAGTGCCACGCTGATGAGAGGCAGGAAATAGGGAGTGATGAGCAGGTAGCAAACCAGGAACGCGGCAATTACGGCAGCGAGACCATATGGCATCTTTCGTTCCCGGTGTATCCTGCTGGAAAAGTGGATTATGGCAAGCACAATGGCAAGTGCCAGCAAGGGGACGGCAAACGAGATGATGAGTGAAACGGAAAGCGAGTTATCGCGAGAAATAGCAGCGATACCCGCGATGCACAGCAGTACAGCGAGCGAGGCGCCTTTCACCTTCAGACTGGTGATGAATTCCTTTTTGCGATCGGGTGGAACGATATCGAGGTCTTCACACCGGCGGCGCACATAGCGGCGAATAAGGTGTTCAGGAAGCCATAACAAGATGATGCCCATCGCCATAAACTCCAGCATAAAGCGCCATTTCTGGTAGTAGAAACAGTATTCACGCCCTCCCACCACCGGCAGGCGAGAATAAAGCCAGAAGATCAGCAGGGGCAGCGCCAATCCCCACCACAGCACGCGCAGCACCTCCTGCGCCGGCGGCTGCAACAGCAACGGCACCGATGCCGCTTCGCGGAGCCGAAAATGCCAGATTGCGCCCTGGATCAATGCACCCAGCAGCAACAGCGCAAATAGCACCTGCATGATCTGCACGAACCGCTCTTCGAATAGCACATGCTCATGCATGCGGCTCGGCATCAGGTCTCGTTCAGCCGGCCCCCCACCGCCGAAGACGGGTAATACGATCGCGGCCATGCGCGAACCTCGTTGCTCGATCGAAACCTGACGAGCTTGGCCCTTGGCTATCTCCTTCTGAACCGCCTGCAGGCGGACCTGCACATCGCGCGCTGCCCACATTTTGTCAGGCTTGCCAAGGATCTCATATATTTCGGCGCCTTCGGTAGCCATGCTCACCGCGATGGATCGGGTTGAAATGGCCTGGAACAGCTCACGACCCGAGTCGTGTGCCAGCAGTTCTGCATAAGGCCGCCAGCTATCCATCACCGCCTCCGCTTCGCTGGTACGGCCTTCCGCTGCGAGCAGCCTAGCGCAGCCAGGTATCTTCAGTGCCAGGCTTCGGAAACGGATTGAGTGGGGGAAAAGCTCGCTGGCGACCAGCGTCAGGTTCCGCAGGTACTCTTCGGTCAGAATAGGAGGCGGAAGGGAATCGAGCTTTTTGCGCAGCACACGGCTCTGGTGGGTTCGCAGGTAAGGTTTAGCTGCCCCCTTGCGCAATTCCGCCAAGCCGAGGTCGAAGTACTGCCGGTCGAGCATCTCATCACCCTGAATCACGTCGATTTTACTGCGTTCGGCAGCGGCGATCATGCCACGCCAGAGGTAATACTCTGCCAGCAGTATGTTATACAACGCATTTTCCGGCTCGATCCTTTCGCCGCGCCGCATAGCATCGACATAGCGTTGTGCAGCATCCGGCGCTGCTGCATTTATTGGTAAACGTGGTAGAAAGAGTGCATAATAGGCGTAATAGATGTGGCTTTCCGGCTCGTTTCGGTGGGCATCCCAGTAAAGAAAGATATCCTCTGCGGGTTCCATTCTGCCATTCAAAAGACGGATATCGCTCTTATAGTGATCCCAGACATTCTTATCGAAACCGAAAAACGGCATGGTAGGCAGGAATGATAATTTTTGCTGCTCTGAATAAGTAAATTCGTCGATAATATCATCCATCGCCTGCAGCCGTGCAAACCGCCCATACCCCAAATATAACGCCAGCACAATCGCCAGCGGCACGATCAACGCCCCAAAGGCGATCCGAAACGCCGCGCGCAGCTTCAATCGCCGCCGATTGGCGTTCAGCAGCTCCGCCGCCACCTCCAGCGGCGACCCGAAGGCCTTTTTCGCCAGCTCGACGCTCTCCTCTTCATTGTGACCCTCCTGCCGGAAGCGCTCCGCCTTGTCATCGAGGAAGGTGCGCAGCTCGCCGCTGATCTCCAGGTATACCTCCCGGTCGGCCCGCAGCCCCGCCGCGGCGTCGGCGGCCAGTTTGTCGAAGGACGGTTCCTGCATGCGATAACCTCCTATTCAGCCTTAACTGGAAAGCTTGGTAAAAAGCCGGTCTTCCATTCTTCCAATACTCCTCTTATGCCGGCTGCGCCAGCACCGCGTTGACCGAGTGGCTGAAGGTCTGCCATTCCGTCACCTTGTTCTCCGCGTGCGCCAGCCCCTTGCGCGACAGCGCGTAGTAGCGGCGCTTCTTGCCGGTGTCGCCCACCCGCCACTCGGTGACGAGATACCCCTGCCCCTCCAGGCGGTGCAATACGGGATACAGCGTGCCCTCCTTCCAGTTGAAGGCGCCTTCCGTGCGGTCGTTGACGATCTGGATGATCTCGTACCCATACATGGCGCGCTCTGCCAGCAGGTTGAGCACCAGCAGCTCCACCGTGCTGCCCACCAGCTCGGTCTTGAACGGCATGATCGTACCCTCCTTCGGGGGATGTATTGATTGTCTAGGTATCAGTATACTTAGAGGTTCGAGATATGTCAAGGGGAGCAAAGCAAGAAAATAAAAAAATGGAAAGTGGAAAGTGGAAAGTGCAAAATGCAAAATGCAATTCGACTCAGGGCATGGCAGAGTGGCAGAGGACAAGGCGGTAAGATTTTTTGGCGGTGCTCGCACAATAAATCGGACCGATCAGACCGATCGGACCGATCTGACGGATCGTAACGGCAAGGTTTCACCTAAGGCTCACATCATGCAGGCTATTGAAGAGTGGAATGAAAGAAAAGGCTTCGAATAACCGCTCCACTAGTATCAGACCGATCGGTCGGATCGGTCTGATCGGTCCGATATATTTACAATGAGGTTAACTACACCACGTTTCGAGGATTTCGTCCCATATCTCCGCCAACCCGGACTTCATGGCGGCGCAAAGGGGGGCGGCGCCTCCCGCGCGGATGTTGCCATCATCGATACCGAGCGCGGCCACGCCGGCCAGGCGGATGGCAATGATGCCGGCGCTGCTGTCCTCGATGCCGACCGTCTCTTCGGGCGGGATGCCCAGCGGCGGCAGCGCTTCGGAATACAGCCAGGGATGCGGCTTGGCCTGCTGCTCGCCCAGTGTGCCCGCCTGCCCGGTCCTGATCGGCGTGCCGGCGGTGATGATGCTGTCGTAAAATCGCAGCGGATCGCCCAGCCCCATTATATTGAAGGCGCCGGCAATCTCCGGCCATGCCTTCTGGTGAAGGCCGGAAGTGACCAGGCCGATCTTTACCCCGCGCTCTTTCAGGTTCAGCAGAAAATCGCGCAGCCCGGGCGCGGGCGTGAAGGCGTCGAGCCGGCCGCGGCCCGCCTGGATCTCCGCCATTTCATAATCCGTTATCTCGAAATAGCAGCGCCGGGCCTGCTCCAGCGTGGCGCCCGTGCCGCTGCAATACGCACGCAGGCAATATTCCAGGTGCTCGCTGACGCTGAAGCCGGAGACGTAGGGCAAATCGGCTTCGGTGAAGCGGAAGGCGTCGTCGCCCAGCAGGCGGGCGGTGACGCGCTCGATGATATAGACCCAGAAACCCTCGCTGCGCACGCTGGTGCCGTCCAGGTCCATCAGCACGGCGCGCACCCGCCGGGGCAGCGGCGCGGGTCGCAGCGGATAATACGCGGGTATGCCCACATTGCTGGGCAGATACGCCAGCGTCTGCTCCCCGCGAGAGAAGAACACCGCCTTCCCGTCCCGCGTTTCGGCGATTCCCGTCACGCCGTCCTCTCCCCCCCGCAGCGCGCCCAGGCCGGGAAAATCGTATGCCGCCAGCGGCCGCATGCCCTCCGAGGGCGTGATGAGGCCGATGCCATGGATCGCGCAGGAGTGCTCGGCGGTGGAAGACTGCATGAGTAAATAATATCAGGAAGATTGGAAGAATGGAAGAATAAAAGATAGTTTTGGATTTTGAATTTTGGGTTTTGAAATTGAGCCTTGACAGGACGTGGCGATGTCGCTACACTGTTGATTACATTTAGGAAAGGAGACACTCCAGAATGCAGACCGGACTGTGGTATTGGTACTTTTATTTTACCACCGCACGTGCGCGTCTCGCCTGGGTGCCGGCCGGATGACATCGGCCACAAGTCCATAAAACACCCGAACACCGCAGGCGAGCCGCCCGCGGTGTTTTTTTTATTGGTTGAGTGGATGAGGAGTCTGACATGTCGGACCAGTCCGACCATCATCTACTTATTAAACAAACGAAAGGGAGGAACGGAACCATGCTTGCCGTCGCGCAACCCGATTTACAACCTGCCGTCCCCCGGCTGCCGCTGGAGACCGATCTGTTCGGTCGAGTGCTGTGGGATTATTACCAGGGTGTATCGAGCGAATATTTCGTGCGCCGGGACGACAACTACGGCGATCGCGACGGCACGGCCCGCTATTTCCGTTCCTGGGAGGAGCTGCCGGCGCACCAGCGCTGCCTGCTGGGTCACGCGCGCGGGCAGGTGCTCGATGTCGGCGCCGGCGCCGGGGCACATTCGCTGGTACTGCAGGAGCGCGGGCTGCGGGTGATGGCCATCGACAAGTCGCCGCTGGCGGTGGCGGTCTGCCGGGCGCGCGGCGTGCGGGACGCGCGGGTGATGGACGCCCTGGCGCCTGAATTGGAGGACGGCGGCATCGACACCGTGCTGATGCTCGGCAACAATCTGGGCATCGCCGGCTCGTTGCACGGCCTTCGGAGCATGCTCACCAGCCTCCGCCGTATTGTGCGCCCCGGCGGGCAAATCCTTGCCGAATTCCACGACCATACCGCCACCCACGATCCCACCCACCTGCGTTATCAGCAGTGGAATACCGCCCGCGGGCGCTACCCCGGCACCGTGACCATGCGCATTGAACACGACGGCCATTGCAGCCACTTCTTCGACTGGCTGCTGCCGAAACTCTCCGACCTGCGCTCCATCTGCGCCGATACCGGCTGGAGAGTCGCGCGATGCATACAGGTCATGACCGAAGCAACATACGCGGTAGGGATTGAATAGTGGTAAGCCTTGCCGGAATTTGGAACTGTAAATCTGGAACCTGGAATTTATAACGACGGCATGATCAGGGCGAGCTGTTCGTCTTCGGGCAGGTCTTCCAGCGAGAACTTGCTGATTTTCAGGTCTCCGGGGATTTCAATGGGATATTCGCCGTTAAGACAGGCCAGGCAGAAGATGCCCTTAGGCAGGTTGACGGCGCGGCTCAATCCCTCGATGGAGAGGTAGCCCAGCGAGTCGGCGCCCAGGTGGGTGCAGATATCGCCGACATCGGGCATATGCGCGGCCAGCAGTTGCTTGCGCTCGCAGGTATCTACGCCGTAAAAGCAGGGATAGCGGTAGGGCGGCGAGCTGATGCGCAGGTGAATCTCCATTGCTCCTGCTTCGCGCAGCATTTTCATGGTACCGCGAGTGGTGGTGCCGCGCACGATAGAATCCTCCACCACCACCACGCGCTTGCCGGCCAGCGATTCGCGCAGCGGGTTGAGCTTCATGCGCACACCCAGCTCGCGCATGCGCTGGTCGGGCTGAATGAAGGTGCGGTGAATGTAACGATTCTTGATCAGCCCTTCGCCGTAAGGAATATGCGAAGCCTCGGCATAACCGATGGCGGCCGGCGTGCCGGTATCGGGCACCGGGATGACGATATCGGCGTTGGCGGGGTGCTCGCGCGCCAGCTCCTGTCCCATGCGGCGGCGCGCCAGGTGCAGCGACTGCCCGTAAATGCGGCTGTCAGGACGGGCAATGTAGATGAACTCGAACATGCACATCGACGGGCTGGTATCCTGGGTCAGCACGTGAAACACCGGCCCATTCGCGTCGATTTCGACCAGCTCGCCGGCGGCCACCTCCTGCAGGAAATTGGCGCCCAGCGTGTCGAGCGCGCACGATTCGGAGGCCAGCACGTGGTTCCTGCCGTTCAGCCGACCCAGGCAGAGTGGGCGGATGCCCCACGGATCGCGCAGGCCGTAAAGCCGGTCCCTGGTGAGGATAACGATGGAATAAGCGCCTTTTATGCGCATGGTTGCGGCGCGGATAGCCTCGATCAGCGATTCTCGGTTGTGCGACTCGAAGGCGATCAGCCGCGCGATAACTTCGCTGTCCGAGCTGCCGCAGAATTGCACGCCAAAGGCCTCCAGCTCGCGGCGCAGTATGGTGGCGTTCACCAGGTTGCCGTTGTGCCCGAGGGCCAGCGGACCGAAGGCGGTGTCCACCATCACCGGCTGCGCGTTGCAGAGCAGGCTGGAGCCGGTGGTCGAGTAGCGCGTGTGGCCGATGGCGGCGAATCCGGTCAATTCGGCCAGCGCTTCCTCGTCGAACACCTGCGTTACCAGGCCCATCTCGCACTTCAGCGTGATTTCACCGCCATCCGTAACCGCGATGCCGGCGCTTTCTTGCCCGCGGTGCTGCAGGGCGAATATGCCGAAAAAGGTGAGGCGGGCGACTTCGAAACCGGGTGCGTAGACACCGAAGACGCCGCAGGCGTCCCGCACCGCATCGTCGGAGGGGTAATCGCAAACCGCATCGGGGCGCGCGACCCGATGGGCTGGGTGAAACGCCGGGGGTGTCGGGGCGTGTTGATTACTCATGGGCGTTACTTCCTTCGTATTCTACGCGGTATCCACCGTTCTGGCAACCGGCCAAACCAGTTTTGTCCCCACATCCGTGGATGAATTATCCGCAACTTATCAGGAAGGTTGGCAGAATGGTGAATGGTGAATGGAGAATTGAGAATGGAGAATTGTTGGAAATGTCGGGTTATATAATTCACCATTCACCATTCACCATTCTCCATTCACCATTCATTCGGTGGTATACTTACTCTACGTTCGTTTCACGAAGGGAAGGAGGCGTGGTGGATGATAATTACCGTGTCGCGCCAGGCGGCGACGAATGGCGGCCTGATCGGGCGCTTGGCGGCGAAACGTCTTGGTCTGCGGGTTTTCGATCGCGAGCTGCTGGATGAGATTGCGCGGCGCATGCAGTTGGATCCGAATATCGTAATCCCCTTCGACGAGTCGGTCATCAATCCGGTGCAGTCGATCCTCTCTGAATGGCGCAACACAATAAACGAACGCATTTATCAACGCTATCTGCGCGAGGCGCTCGAGCGAATCGCCCGGGAGGACAATGCGGTCATCATCGGTCGCGGCGCGAACTTCGTGCTCCACTGCCCCTACTGCCTGCACGTGCGCATTGTCGCTCCCCTGAATCTGCGCGTCGGCATCTACCGCACGGTTTACCCCGAGGTGTCTGAAAATGAGGCGAAGCAGCGAATCAAGGCGGAGGACAACGATAAAGCGCGGTTTATCCGCGCGCATTTCCGCGCTTCTATCGATGATGCTGAACAGTATGATCTGGTATTCAACGTGGGCGGTCTTGATCCGGAGATGGTGATTGATATGATTGTCACCCTCGCACAATCACGCGCGAAGTTCGAGTTGCCGCCTGAGCCGCGTGCCCTGCTGCCGGAGCACGTGCGCATCATGACGCGGCACCGCCGACCAGCGCGTTCCGGACTGGTGGAGGAATATCACTTCAAGCCGTGATTCCCCACCACGTCGGCCAGGCTGTAATTGTCCAGCACCGTCTCCACGGCTTGCTGCGCTTCACGCCAGACATGGCACATGGGGCAATCCGCGATACTTTCGCAGGGAATGGGCAGCAGGCACTGATTCAGCGCCAACGGGCCTTCGACGGCTTCGATAATATTGCGAATGGATATCTTTTCCGGCGCGCGGCCAAGGGTGAATCCTCCTCCCGCGCCGCGATACGATTTCACCAGGCCTGTCTTGGCGAGCGATTCCAGAATCTTGCGGACAAAATTGACGGGAATATGTTGAGCGCCGGCCACGTCGCTCGCCATTATGCGGGCATCCGCGCTTTGCGCCGCCAGATAGAGCAGACTCTTTATCGCATATTCGCCCGCCCGCGTCAGTTGCATTGCCATAGATGGCTCCTCTCGATCGGGTGAAATGTCGGGATTTCGGCCTGGGGTTTTCGCAGGCGGATTGAACTTGCCTGAAAAAACAGTCCCTCGGTCAAGAAATTCCCCGCCCTTGTTAAAAATCCTTCCAGATAAGGGTTAATTTCGAGAAATAACCTGCCATTTGTGGTAAAAGCAAAGGTTTCAGGTTCCAAGTCCTGGAACCTGGAACCTTGAACTCGGAGCTTCACTTCTCGGCGGTCATCACCGCCGTCAATGGGCGGAAGGCCACCGCCTGCGGGGAAGCCGGCAGGATGGCAATCGCGTAAGGCGCAGTGACGACCTGGGCGACTACATCATCCGGGTCCGGCGAAATGGTGCGGTAACGCACTTCGATGCGATTCTCTATATCTTCGACGCCGGTTATCATTACGGAATACCCGGCGGTAGGCCGGCGCCCGATCAGCACCGCGGCTGCCATGAAGCGGTTGAAATCGATCTCCGGCGCCGTTTGATTCACGCCCAAAGTCGCGGTCCAGAATGCCTGCCAATCCTCCGCGGTGCGAATTACCCGCGTCCGCGGATCCACGGCCTGGCTATACTGGCCGCTCAGCACGTCATGAATGGCGATGGGCCGGGTTGTCGCTCCCTCGACCTGAAAGGCTACCGGCTGTGTCAGCTTCGGCACCACCACCATATGGTAAGGATAGGTGATAACCTGCGCTACCTGCTCTCCGGCGCGGGGACGCGCCTCATCGATATACGCGATAATATCCGTGCCGGTGGCGCGCACGTCGCTGATAGTGATGTTATATCCGGCTGTCGGCTGCCTTCCCATCAATGCGACCAGCACGCTGTTTTGTGTAAAGTCCACGTTGGGCGCCTGGCGTCCCGCCCACACTGCCGTCCAGATTTCCGGGCGCTGCACAACGAAAAATCCCCGGTCGGTGAAAGGCCCCTGCTGCCCTTTATACTCGGCGAAAACGGGTACCGGCTGCCCCGCCCGTTCATCTTTCGTCGAGCATCCGATAATGACGGCGGACGCAATCCACAACACCGCCGTCAACGCAAAATATTTCATCCTTCCTGCTCCTTTTGCCATACTGATCGATTACATTTTATCCTTACTTTGCCTGCCGGTGGCTGTCCGTTTATCGACAATGAAGCTGATTGTTCTGAACTCCGAACTCCATCCTCGAGCTTCGAACCTGGAACTCGGAACCTGAAACTCGGAACTTGACTTAAGGCTCTTCCCCGACCTATCATGGACTTGCCGGCGGCATTCCAGTCAGGCGCCGGCAGGACGAAGGACATGACCGAATTCACCCCATGCAATACTCCATCCTGGCGCGCCCTGGTGGTGAACGGCACTTTTCTCGAGGTGCTGGATGACCATCGTCCAATGATGGAAGCACTGGGATTCACCGTGCTCCGTCCGGCGGACCTGGGATTGAAGACAGTCGAGGAGATCCAGCGCGCGTCAACGGAAGTCGATATCGTATTCGGACCCGGAATTTCTTATAACGCGGATTTTTTCGCCAATGCCGGATGCCTGAAGGTCATCGCCATCTCCGCCAGCGGTTACGAAGGCGTGGACCTTGCCGCTGCCACGCGGGCCGGAGTGGCGGTAACCAATGCCCCCACGCGGTTGGGCAGCGCGGCGGTGGCGGATGTGGCCTTCGGATTGATGCTGGCGGTGGCCCGCTCCATCCCGCAGTGCCACAGCCGCATTAACAATGCGCCCGCGGAAGAACGCAACCTTTCACGCCAGCCGCGGCCCATGGGCCGGTTCGTCTGGGGAAAAACGCTGGGCATCCTGGGCCTGGGCGCCATCGGCAAAGAGGTGGCGATGCGCGGGAAGGGTTTCGCCATGCGCGTGCTGGCGCATGACATCAATTGGGATGAGGGTTTCGCGGGTGAATACGACATCGAACGGGTTTCCCTGAACGAGATGCTGGCGGAGAGCGATTTTCTGTCGCTGCACTTGCGCGATACCCCGGCCACGCGGGGCATCATCGGGGCGCGGGAACTGGCGCTGATGAAATCGACCGCCTACCTTATCAACACCGCCCGCGCCCCACTGGTAGATCAGGCGGCACTTTACCAGGCGTTGACCGCGGGCAACCTGGCCGGCGCCGCGCTGGACACGGCGGTTGATTTTCCGGATAACCCGCTCACCGATCTGCCGAACGTCGTTTCCACCCCGCACCTCGGCAACCGCTGCGCGGAATCTGTGCACGATGTGATGAGGGCTACCATCGAAGAGGCGCATGCCGTGCTGAGCGGCGGGCAGCCGAAGTATCTGTTGAATCCGGCGGTGAAACCATGCTGACCGAATTGCAATTTCCCGCGCAGCTCTGGATCGACGGGGACTGGCGCGAGGCGGAATCCGGGGAGCGCTTTGCGGTAATAAATCCGGCCACCGGCGAGCGCCTGGGCGACGCGCCGCGCGGTGGAGCGGTTGAAGCGACCGCCGCGGTCGAGGCGGCGGAGCGCGCGCGCGAAGGCTGGGCGGCGACGCCGGCGCCCCGGCGTGGGGAATATCTGCAGCGCATCCGGCAGTTGCTCCTCGACCATCGCGAGCCGCTGGCCGATCTGCTCACTCGCGAGCAGGGCAAGCCGCTCGCCCAGGCGCGCGCCGAGGTGGATTACGCCGCCGGCTTTTACCGCTGGTTCGCCGAGGAGGCGCGGCGCATTTACGGGCGCTCCATCCCGCACGCTGACGCCGGAAAATTCTCCTGGGTGGAGTATCATCCCGTGGGCGTGACGGCGGCCGTCACGCCGTGGAATTTCCCTCTGGCGCAGGGGGCGAAGAAGATCGCCGCGGCGCTGGCCGCCGGCTGCCCGGTAGTGCTCAAACCGGCCAGCCACACGCCGCTCATCTCGCTGGCCTTCGCCTGGATCACCGGGCAGGCGGAGCTGCCCGCCGGCGTTTTCAACGTGGTGTGTGGCGACGCCCGCGCTATCGGCAAGGTCTTCACCGATCACCCCGCGGTGCGCGCCATCTCGCTGACCGGCTCGACGGAGACCGGCGCGGAGATCATGAGCGCCGCGGGCCGGCACATCAAGCGCACCTCGATGGAGCTGGGCGGCAATTCGCCCTTCATCGTGCTGCCCGACGCCGACCTGGAGCGCGCGGTGGACGACCTCATCCGCGTGAAATTCATGGCCAACGGGCAGATGTGCGTCACCGCCAACCGCGTCTTCGCGCATGAAAGCCTCTTCGACCGTTTCACCGCCCTGGTGCTGGAGCGCGTGCGAGCATTGCAGCTGGGCAACGGCCTGGACCCCAATGTAAATGTGGGTCCGCTGGTGAGTGCGGCGGCGGTAGCCGCGGTGAACGGGCTGGTGGAAGATGCCGTGGCGGGCGGCGCCGTGCTGCTGCACGGCGGGTTGGCCGCGCTGCCGGCTGAATTATCGCGCGGCTCGTTTTACCCGCCCACCGTGCTGGCCGGGGTGAGCGACGGCATGCGCATCGCGCGCGAGGAGATCTTCGGCCCGGTCATCACGCTGCTGCCCTTCGCGAGCGATGACGAAGTGATCCGCCGCGCCAACGCCACCGAATACGGCCTGGCCGCCTACGTATACGGGCGGGACATCCAGCGCGCCACCCGCCTCGCCCGGCGGCTGCAGGCCGGCATCACCGGCATCAACGACATGCGCCCGCTACGCGCCGAAGTGCCCTTCGGCGGGGTTAAATCGAGTGGGGTAGGACGCGAAGGCGGCAGCGAGGGCCTGCTGGAGTTCATGGAGGCGCGGGTATTCAGCGTGTTCGATGCGGAAGTGGCGAGTGGCTAGTGGCTAGTGGCGAGTGTTCTCGGTCAATAACAGTTTACCTGATAGGCTAAACCTGGAAGCTCAGTCCGGTTATCGGTCATTCACCACTCATCATTCACTATTCACCATTTACCATTCATCTCCGTTAGTACCTGAAGGGTTGAAAACCCTCTAGAAAAACAAAGTGTTGTAACAAAGATTATGCCCAAACAGGCAAGCTGAGTTCGGTGGTTGAGTAGGCAGGTGAGCTGATCGATTCTTTACAAAGCTATTTTGCCGTATCGAAACCACCGCGAGAAAAGCCTGTTTGCCTGGTATGCTGGTAAACCTTTTGTTAGGAAACTGTTAATTTGCTCCCCTTTTCCCCTTGACACACTACTAGTGCCGACATATAATAATCCCTGCCACCATATCTAGTTATGGTTGGAATTATTTTTATTATCTGAGGCAATATATTGCGTTGTCCGATCTGCCACGCCGAGGATACCCGGGTCATCGAAACGCGCGCCAGCGAAGAGCAGGGCACCATCCGGCGGCGCCGCGAGTGCCAGGAGTGCCGCCGCCGCTTCACCACCTACGAGCGTTATGAGGACCCGCCACTTTACGTCATCAAAAAGGATGGCCGCCGCGAGGTATTCAATCGCGAGAAGCTGGTCGAGGGCATCACGCGCGCGTGCCAGAAGCGCCCCATCAGCCGCGAAACCATCGAGCAGGTGGGCTACGACATCGAGCGGGTGCTGCGCGATGAGCTGGCGGATGAGAATCCCTCTTCATACCTCGGCGACCTGGTGATGCGGCGCCTGCGCGACCTCGACGAAGTGGCCTATGTCCGCTTTGCCTCCGTCTACAAGGAGTTCCGCGACCTGGGTTCGTTCGTGCAGGAGATCGAGCGCCTGTTCCAGCTTGCCCAGCAGGAACGTGACGACGCGAACCCGCGGCTGTTCGAGCCACCGGGTGAGCGGCGTGCCGCGAGTGATCCATCACCGGATAGTTCGCCGCGCCCATAAGCCACTCGCCACTCACACTTATCACTTTTCACTTTTCACAACAAGGAGAATACCTCATGGCCAGTCTCGATTTGCCCGCCGACGGGAAGATGAAGCCGGAGAACGGACTGTTCGCGCCGGACCCGGCCGGAGCGCTGCGCATCGAGCGCTACTTCAGCACCGAAGGCGTGCACCCGTTTTCCGAAGTCGAGTGGGAAGAACGCTACGCCAGCATCACCGCGGAAAACGGCGAGATCATTTTCGAGCAGAACGACGTCGAAATGCCCGCCTTCTGGTCGCAGATGGCGACCAACGTCGTGGTTTCCAAATATTTCCGCGTGGGGCTGGGGCAGTCCACCCGTGAGAAGAGCCTGAAGACCCTCATCACCCGCGTGGTGGAAACCATCACCAACTGGGGGCAGGAGGGAAGTTATTTCGTCAATGCCGCGGAAACCAATGCCTTCCGCGACGAGCTGACCCACCTGCTGCTCTATCAGAAGGCCGCCTTCAACAGCCCGGTATGGTTTAATGTCGGAATCGAGGCGCAGCCGCAGTGCTCGGCGTGTTTTATTAACTCAGTTGACGATACCATGGATGCCATCCTCGGGCTGGCGCGCACCGAGGGCATGCTCTTCAAATACGGCTCCGGCACCGGCACCAACTTCTCCAGCCTGCGCGCCAGCAGGGAGCGGCTGTCCAGCGGCGGCTTCGCCTCCGGGCCGGTCTCCTTCATGCGCGGCTACGAT
>Ga0172371_10003874_pt1 | contig 23036 bp, 18 predicted proteins | sample Lak12m_FD_114543 | JGI IMG/M metagenome (GOLD analysis project Ga0172371, IMG submission 114543) | Freshwater microbial communities from Kabuno Bay, South-Kivu, Congo - kab_022012_12m | ecosystem: Environmental > Aquatic > Freshwater > Lake | place: Democratic Republic of the Congo: South-Kivu...
CATCTCTCTTGCATATTTTTTATTCAAGAACCGGAAAAACATAACTCCATTTATAAAATTAACCGTTCTCAGCTGGCTGATAGTGCCTTACTTTATAATTATCGCTATTTCTTTCGGAACAAAAGACGTACTTATCGCATGCGGAAGGCATATGCTGCCTATTGTTCCGGCTATAGCGCTATTAATATCTTTATTTGTAACGGATTTAAAAAACCGCAAGGCAAGGTATGTGATTTGTTCCGCTATTATTATCTTTGCGATAGCTCAGTTTGTGTGCATTTCCTTTAAAAATTTTTTGCGCCCGCAAGATACCGATATACCGTCTGAAGAGATCTACATAGAAAGATTCCATTTTGGCCTCCTATCTCCTTATACCGTAGATTTTAAGCAGGAATCCATTTTTAGAACCATTAAAAAATCCGGGCCTGTCATTATTATTCCCGACACTCCTCTTCCGGAGCTTATCACAAGCCTTGAGCTTGAAAATACTTTAAATGGCTATCCGATAGAGCTTCTTTCCCGCGAATTCCACAACAAAAAAACTCCGAAAGAAACTTCCAGGGCTATAAAGAGGGCTTTCAGATATTCAAATTGCGTTATGATTATAAAATCGCGCAAGATAGACCCTACCAACGGAATCTTTGCCAGTTATAATCCAAATACATACCATTTGCTTAAAAAAACGTTCGAAAAAAATATTCAAAAATTTAGTTTGCGCGAGATATTCACGCTTTCGGATAAAGACGTATTTATATACATAAAATCAAACAAAAAAATAATTAACTTTTTCCGCAACCCTGACCCTTACCTTTATAAATATCTCAAGGCGCCTTTATATGCGCTGCTTTGAGCAAAAAAGCTCTGGGGGACGTGTCAAAAGGGGACACACCTCAAAGCTAAATAAAGAGGTGTGTCCCCTTTTGACGCGTCCCTATCGCTAGCTATGTCTTATGACAAAGCAAGTAATTCTCGGATCTTATCTAAAAGCGCGCTTGGTTCAAACGGCTTGGTAATATAAAAATCAGCGCCCACATCTTTACCTATCTTTTTATCTAACTCCTGAGCCCTGGCAGTAAACAGGATTATAGGGATATGCTGGTATTTACTGTCAAATTTTAACATGCGGCAAATCTTGTAACCATCTATCTTCGGCAACATTAGATCTAATATGATCAAATCCGGTTTTTTCATACGCGCTTTATCAAGCCCATCCTTGCCGTCAAAAGCAGAGATAACTTCATAGCCTTTGGCTTCAAGCTGCAAAGTTACAGCATATGCCATATCTTTTTCGTCTTCGATAAGCAAAATCTTTTTTTTATTATTCTTTTTCTCCGTCATATTTTGCCTCCCAATATTAAGATTTTAACTCTCTAGAAATAATCTTTCTATATTTACTTTTCAAATTTATAAATTCTACGCCTACTTTATATTTATTAATAGATTCCCCGGATAATAATTCTATCTTTTTTATCCAAGCCACGCGTGCCATGGCATGGACAACAGGTTCTTTCGCTTTATCAAATTCCAGCATAATATTTATATTGGAATCCGTCTTTAACGGTTTTTTCGCTATAAAGCAAATCCCTCCTTCAGAAATATCTATGGTCTGCATTGTTTCCACTTTATTCTTAGGAAGGAACGCTTTGACCTTTGTTTTATAAAGAACCCTCTCAAACCGCCTCATCTCCAAACCAACATATACTTCCTTGACAGAAAATTTGGCGTGAAAACGCCTGGTAACAGGCAAGTTGACTTTGGCCGGACATGGCAAAATCCCTATGTTTATGAAAGCGGATTCAACCTTATGGTCCATAAAATATTTTTTTATTTTATCCTTAAACAGGTAGATTATACTGGCATTTTTCCTATCTGTCGATTTAGGAAAAATAATGCTGCATTTTCCATCTTTTTTATTTGTAAAAATCATAGGGAAATCTTTAAGGTTATCCTTATAGACCCCCTTAAAAGTCGTATCCATAATAGCCTTCAAATCTTCGAACAATTTCCCTGGATTTACTTTAATCCTTTTTTTAAATTCTTTATAATTAACAATTATTAAATTAATAAACTGCAGCGATATGCCTTTACTTAAATAACTATCTATTTTATTTTTTATGCCTTCATTTAATACGTCAGGCCTATAAAAACGCGGTAGCGTAAAATAAAACTTGCTTCCTGCCCCTAATTCAGACTCAGCCCAAATCTCGCCACCATGCCTTTTTACAAGCTCCTTTACTATTGAAAGCCCCAGCCCTATGCCTTTTTTTCCTGTTCCGCCGGTATTGGAAACCTGCACAAATCTATTGAATAGCTGCGGTAAATCTGATTTAGCAATACCTATGCCGGTATCTATTATTCCCACTCTGATCTTTGCCTCCAAAATTTTTACTTCAACGGAAATCTTTCCGCCTTCTTCGGTAAATTTTATAGCATTGTTAATAAGGTTCGCGATAACCTGGTTTATTCTATCCGCGTCAATAAAAAGATTAATGTCTTTGCTTGGTAAAAGATACCTCAAATTTATGCCTTTTTCTTCCGCTAACTTTTTATAAAAACCTTCGGAGTCCTTGAACAAATCATAAAAATTAACCAAAGAATAGTTCAATTCAAGCTTATTCCTCTCTATCCTGGACATATCAAGCAAATCGTCTATTAACTTTTTTAAACGCTCTATGTTATCTTCTACTTTTTTAATAACCTCTTTCTGTTTATTATTAATAGGGCCTGCCGCCTCTTCAGAAATAAGAACGATTAATTGTTTTATAATAGCGAGCGGAGTTCTGAGTTCATGCGAAACAGTTGAGATGAAATCAGATTTTACCTTATTCGTAACTTCAAGAACTTCTAATCTTTTTTCGATGCGAGCCTTCTCTTTTTCCAGACGCTCAAATTGCATGCGTTTAGTAATATCCCTGGTGATGCCTGCAAGGCCTATGACATTTCCCTTATCATCATGCATAGGTATTTTAGTTGTAGAGACATAATTATCCACGCCGTCCGGCCGCGTAGCCCTCTCTATTTTATCAATCATAGGCTTTCCGGTTTCTATAACATGCTTATCGTCTTTAACCATTCTTTCAGCCGCATTCTTTGTAAAAAGATCAAAATCTGTTTTTCCAATAGCCTCCTCGGGCTTCATCCCCAGGCCCTTTGCATGAGTCTGGTTTACTAAAACCAGCTTTCCTTTTTTATCCTTGAAATAAATAGCATCAGGGATGTTGTCCATAAGATAGACCAACAGCTTATATCTATATGCGATATCTTTGTGCTCAGCTTGCATCTGCGAGACCTTCTTTTGCTTGTTTTTTGGTTTTATTTTCATATTCTATCTGGAGACAGGGCATAATCTATCCATCTCCAACGTTATTATAATTAAAGAGTTATGATTATGCAAGTTATTTGGCATGTAGAAATCATACAGTTTTTTCAGATTGTTTTCGTATATTCTCGCTTTGGATGAGCGCTACAAACTGGAAAGGGGACGTGTCAATCTACAAAGATTCCCTTAATTGACCAGATAATGACTGGCTGACCTTGTCCGTTAACCCGGAAGCTTCCGCCACTCCAGGAGCAGTTCTGGCAAGATAATCTTCTTTTCTTGCTTTTATTATTTCTTCCATACTCTTAAAAAGTTCCATGAATTCGGGTTCTCTTTCTTGAGGAGTTAAGTTACTATGCACTATCTGAGAATATTGCCGTTTATAAACATTGAACTCTTCCCTGTCTCCTAAATAATATAATAAAAGCATATATCGTTTTATTGCTTTTTCATATCCGGGAAAACGCCCAAAATTATCCACAGGGCCTTGTTTTAATATAGTTTGCATGCCTCTATGAACAATGTCATTTGCCATATTAGTATTATCAACCATAGTGGTGACAGCAATGGTTACGCTATTCCCTGACAAATCTTTAATGTCAAATTCATAAAAAGCGAATACATCCATATCAAATTCCCAGTCAATAGACCCTTTATAAATTTCCCCTACGTTGTCCTGGCCAAGAATATCCTTAAATTTACTATGTAAATTTTCAGCAAATATCTTCCGCTCTGTACTTATTCCTCTGGTGCCCACCTCTTGAAAGCCTATATCAATATCGCTGATTAAAGCAAGATCCACAAAACCATTTTCGTCGGCTAGATAAATAGCGCTTCCTATAATAACCGGTTTTAGAACTCCTACTAAATCCCCCTCTACGGCTTGATTTAGAACATTCCTCAATGCGTTAATACTAATAAACCCATTATCTAAAAATATACTGCTTATCTCTTCGTGTCTAGCAGCCTCAAGTAATCTTGTATATTTCGCGCTTATCGGTATTCTTAGATTACTTGTTTCGGCATATGCAATATCGTATCCCGCATTCTCAAGATTGAACATAAAAGCTATAAAAACAATAATCAGCTTCAGGCATATCTTGAGAGATCTGTTGTTTTTTATCGAAGTTTGCGGTTTTAAATCTTTTTTAATCTTTATCATAATCCGGGTAAAAAAATAGCCTTTTGTAGGCTTAGGGTTTAAAAACCTATATCATATAAAGTATGCCCTACAAATAGGAAAGATTCAAGTAGGGGGCGTATCAAAAGATCTGTGAAAATCCGTGGTGTTGGAATAAGGTGGCGTTAGACAATCTGGGCGCGAAGATGGTGGAAGACTCCATCCCTCTGGTCGGGATAAGAAGCGCAGATTTTTAGCAGTTGAGCGGCCACTTGTTTATGCAAATAATCGGAATTCATGTCATCGAGTCGCTGGTAAATGCCCAGTCGTTTTCCCAATGTGAAGTGAACGCGGTCTTCTTCCGGAAGAGAAAGATAACGATCTATAATGACCAGCAGATGAGATTTGTCCCTGGGAAATTGACCCGCGACTTCCATCAGAAGGTCAACAGCATGATGATTAGCATAGTGAGCGGTAATGCCGTTGAGATTCTCTATCAGCAAACGTTGTTCTTCGATAATATTCTTCTCGGTCTGCAGGGTATATTCATCGGCTTCCATCTGTCGAAAAAGTCCGGAATCGGGTTTAACTCCAATAGTAAGAACTCGAATAAAATGAGGGTTAATCTCACTCAAAACTTTAGCCGTTTCACGGGCATGTTCCTCCCATAATTCCTGTCCGCCCAGACCGAGAATGATAAATTCTGAAACAGACATTCCTGCCTCCTTGGCCCTGCGGCTGGATACGGAAATATCGGAGGCAGTTGCGCCCTTGTTGACTTTTTTCAATACTTTATCCGAACCGGATTCCATGCCACAATAAAGCTTGTTCAGTCCGGCCTGGCAGATGGCTTGCATTTCCTGGGATGATTTGCGAATCATGGTTTGAGCGCGGCCATAACTACTGATTCGCTTCAGCTTAGGAAATGCCTGCTTCAGAAAGGTTAGAAGATCGATAAGTTCGGCGGTTTTCATCAGGAAGCTGTCACCATCCTGCAGGAAACATGTTTCGAATATGTCGCCTTCGTAGTACTTTGCCGCGGCAACAATGTCGTGCTTGATTTCGTCCAACGAACGCATGGAAAATTTCATATCCTTGTAATTAACGCAAAATTTGCATCGATTCCAGGGACAGCCACGCGTGGTACGGATCAGCAAACTTCTGGCTTCGTCTACGGGACGAATAGGCCCCAACTCAAATGGAACAGTATTCATAAATTACTGGGGGACGTGTTTTGCATACAATCTACTACAAGGATCGATTAGTCTCAAGCATTGGATATAATCCTTTTCTAATAAGCGTGCTCTTAACCTCTAAAATATGTCCTAGCACATCTAATGCATTAGGACTAACAGATCTCGTATGCGGATATACTCTGACAAAATGTCCTTCCTTAAGAGCCATTGGGCGATCCGTTTCTTCATCATCACCTATAGCAATTATTGAGGTTTCGGATAGGCCGGTCTCTTGTAATATTTCTTTTAGCCGCTGACCTTTATCGATTATCCCCTCACTAACTTTAAATCTTCCGCTATCACGTAACATATGAAAGCTACTGGGAAAAAGTTCTATAATTTGCTCTATCTTTTCTTTAGTATTTCTTCCTCCGGAAACAATATGAATATTAAGTTCATCATCTGTGAATAAAAGCAAATCCATGGCCCCCAGACACTTTAAAAGAAAATCATCCATTGCAATAATGTTAGTGTTTGTCGGTACAAGAGTCCCTCCAAAATCAATTGCGATAATTTTTGCAGTTAATGCTGGAACTTCAGCCAATATTACGGCCAAAGCTTTGGCTTTACGTTTTTCTATCCTTAATTCGGATAAATGTCTTTGAGCTTTATTTAAATAAAGATCTGTATCTTCTATAGAGCCATATGTTGCTTTACGAAGTTCGCCCATAAGAGCGATAATTTCATTCTCGTCATCACTGCTTTCAATTTCTCTTAAAATATCATCGGGCGTTTGTTTAACAAGATGTCCTATAAAATTTTTTCCAATGCCTAGCATAGGGCCATCAAAGCAATCTGTTGTAGGCTCAACTGTTGCCTTAAAACCTACTTCCTGAGCCATCTCTATAAAGTCTTCCTGGGTAAACCATGTCTTATCTCCACTCTTGTCTTCAATTGTAAACACTACCAATGCTTCTCCATTATCCATAAGGCTATCATAAATAGCTTTTAAAGCTTTTATTTTTTCTTCTCTGCCATGAATAAAGCTGAATGTATAATGACTTAAAACTATATGATATTTTCTACGACCAGCTCCCTGTGCTAAAACTTGGATAGGCTCATTAAATAAATTCTTTCCTATTTCATACCCTGTAATCCCCCTAGCAATCATCTTTTCTTTAATTTGCAGTAGAGGCGTAACGCAAGGATCGCAAGTATCAATAGTTAATTCATTAGGCAAGTCTAATGAATTAACAACATTAAAAAATCCTTCAAATGCTGCTCCTGATGCAAATCCTATATTAAGTATCCTAAGCGAAGCGTTATTTTTGACACGCTTCGTTAATGAAGTTAAAGCATTTCTTAAAGCAACAGCATGGGGCTCCCAAACACCCCAGCCACCTATAACTTCTTTATCCTCTGCTATAGCTTTTTCTTTAGCATCCGCGTATTGTTCATATTTTGAAAAAGGCACTCCATCTGGGATGATAGCCTTACTTCTTGCTCTATGGTAATCACATACATAGTCTCCATGACATAGTCTAAACTCAGATGTTGCCATTTTTGCTCCTAGATCAACTTTAGACGCACCTAAATCTTGTCGTTCATTACCTGTGTTTATTTTAGCAGTAATGCCTAACCACTGTAGTAGCTGTGGTAAAGCTAAGGCATAATCACTAATTAATACATCTGCACCTGCTTCAGCAAGTTCTAATCTTCTTTTAGGATTTTTGGAAACACCTATACAAAATACTCCAGCTTCTTTAGCAGCTTCAATGTCTCTTGGGCTATCACCAACCATAACTCTTGGCCCTTCAATACCTGCTATCTCTTGAGCTTTCAATATAACATCTGCTTTTTTTGACATTTGAAAATCTTCTAAAGCTCCCTTACCAGCACTGTAAGCACCGCTCAAAGAAGATCCTTCACCATCTAAGCCTGCCCACACAACTACTTTATCTAACAAGCTTCTCCATACTGCTGTAGCTACTACAACTGGAATTCCTTTTTGTTTCAATATATTAAATAATTCCAAAACTCCTGGAACAAAATGGTCTTGACCATCTAACATAAATTCTTCACAATGTTTCTCATATGAACTCTTGAAAATTTCTGTCCATTTATTTGCTAGACTTAAATCTTCAGGAATGCTAATATCTCTACTCCTAATTAAATCCATTAACTTGCTAATTCGTGGGAAAACTGTATCACCAGCAGTAGCATATACTATTCTTATTCCTTCCTGCATAAAAATAGCATCTTGTAATAATTCCGGTATAAACTCTTTTACCATACTAGCCCAAACTTCTTCAAAAGTCTTATCAACAGAAGCTCCTGTATACATAACAGTTCCATCCCAATCAGTAACATATGCAGTAACTGGAGTCTGTGGTTGTGCTCCCAATAAGATAAATGGCTCTTCAGATTGTGCTGCGTTTTTTATTACACTATCTCTACTAGCTGCCGCTAATGCCATATCCAGTTTTTGTTTATTTATACCCAGAGGGACTCTTAGCATATATTTTGAGACAGGCAAAGCATAAAGGCAGGTATTACATAAAAATACTATGTTTATTATTATTAAAATAAACTTAATACTGAAACCTTTTTTAATCTTTAACATAATTTGGATAAAAAAATAGCCTTTTTTAGGCTTATGACTCAAAAACCTATATCATACAAATTATACCATATAGATATGAGGTATTCAAGACATGGGAAGTCTCTGTTGATTTGGACGCAAGTCAGGTATCTAAGTAAGCGTAAAGTATATCAAGTACGGGACGTGTCATTTGGGGACACTCCTCAAAGCTAAACGAAGAGGTGTGTCCCTTTTTGACACGTCCCCATCGCGTCAAGTGGGGGTAGGTCATTTGGCTACTGCGTAGGGCTGTCGTCGGGAAAAACAAGGAATTTGAAAAACAAAAGGCACTTCCGTCGCTAAACGAAAATGTCTTGAAACACTACGGCGGACCCGGCAGCAATCGAGTCGTACTGCCCCTCAAGAATCCAGCAGTACGAATTGGTTGCAATGGCGGAGGAGGTAGGATTCGAACCCACGAGGCCCTTACGAGCCTACCTGTTTTCAAGACAGGCCCATTCAACCGCTCTGGCACTCCTCCGTTTTGTTATATTTTATCAACGCAGATCTTTAAGACCCATTGTAAGCTCGTCTTTTTTCTCCGCGAAATTTATTGCCGTCTCTTTTGTTATTTTGCCGGTCCTGTATAAGTCCAGGAGAACCTGGTTAAAAGTCTGCATGCCGTACATGCCGCCGTCTTTTAGATAATATTCTATTTCATGAATCTTGCCTTCTCTCATGAGATCCACTATGGTAGGCGTAGGGATCAGGACCTCGGCCGCAGGCACACGTCCTGTTCCGTCCTTTAAAGGCACAAGCCTTAATGACATAATACCCTTCAATAACAAAGAAAGCTGCATCCTGACTTCCGCGTGCTGGTGAGGCTGAAAGAAATTTACAACCCTTTCAATCGTATGAGAAGTACTGATAGTATGCAGATTTGCCATTACGAGCTGCCCTGTCTCAGCAGCTGTAAGCGCAATCGACATAACATCCGCAGACCTTATGTCTCCTATAAATATAATATCAGGCGTCTGAAGCATGCTGTATTCCAGAGCCCTCTGAAAACTTTCAGTATCTATCCTTATTTCCCTCTGGCTTATCATGGATCTTTTGTCCTGAAATAAATATTCTATAGGGTCTTCCAGCGTCAGGATATGCTTCGACATATTCTTGTTTATATATTCTATCATGCTCGCGACCGTCGTAGACTTTCCGCTGCCGGTAGTGCCTGTTATAAGGATAAGGCCCCGCTTTTCACTGCACCAATTTTCAAGGACATCCGACGGGAGGCTAAGTTCTTTAAATGACAAAACCTGCGTATTGATAGCGCGTATTACAATTACAGGCGTGCCTCTCTGCTGAAATATAGTAGCCCTGAAACGGCCAAAGTCCTTTACTCCGAAACAAACTACATTTTCTCTCTGGTCTTTATACGTATGTTTCTGGGCCCTGGTAATTGCGTCGCCTACAAGAGCGTCCAGATCATGTTCATCCAGAATAGCCTCGCCCTTAACAAGATCGCCATTTATCCTCAGACAAACAGGGCTTCCTGCCTTGAGAATAACGTCGGAAGCTTTTTTTTCAAACATTTGTTTTAATATATCAGTTAGATCCATAAAATATACCTCCGCATTTTCGAATCAAAGGAACCCAAAAGACTCCGATAGTACGAATTAGTATCAATGGCGGAGAGGCAGGGATTCGAACCCTGGGTACCCTTGTGGAGTACATACGCTCTCCAGGCGTACCGTTTAAACCGCTCACGCACCTCTCCGTTTTACTCAAACACTAAACCACTTGTTTATATTTACAAAAACAGCTGTTTCCAAAACGAATAGTAAAAAAACTTCGTTTTTTCGTAGATATCAGCTACAAAACTTACAAACGATACATCTCTGAAAAAAAGGCTCATTATAAGAAAAACTATAACAAGGTTAACAATATAAATAAAAGAAATCGACGAAAAATAACCTGTCTTTATAAGGTCGGATTGTTTCTGCCTGATGCTTTCCGCCGTATAAGCCAGGTGAAACATTAATGTGAACCCTATCAGGAATATAAGGATACCTGAATATTTCGTTATATCAATAAAAAAAGATAAAATAAAATAAGCCGCGGCTATAATAACAGTATAGACAGGTATCATATACGGCGCGAGCATGACAAAGAAATTAGGCGTGGTGGTTTTTACACTGCCTTCTTTGCTCGATACCTTCATGTTGGTCGCTTTGCCTCCCGAGCAGAACGTGGCAAACGCATGCATAGACTCATGGCCGAATACATACAAAAAGTCCAGCCTGAATAACAATAGATGCATAATAGAATACATAAGAGCCCCGAGGATAAAATATAATCCTGACTTTGAGATATCTTGTATTGCAAATATGCCATCGTAAAAACTAATAGTAGCTATCACGCAAACCGGCATTAACAATATGCTGATAATAAAACGTAATATTATCATTTTGTAATCCTTTCCCTGCCACCCATATATGGCCTTAAAACTTCAGGAATAACAACGCTTCCATCTTTTTGCTGGTAATTCTCAAGTATGCATATAACTGTCCTTGCCATCGCGACGCCGGAACCGTTCAGCGTATGAACATATTCCAGTTTTTTATCTTTCGTCCTGTATTTTATATTGGCTCTTCTTGCTTGAAAATCCGTAAAATTGCTGCAGCTTGAAACCTCCAGATTTTTCTCCACCCCTGGGGCCCACGCCTCTATATCATAGCATTTGCTTGCGGCAAAGCTCATGTCTCCCGTAGAAAGCATGACTACCCTGTAAACAAGGCCTAATTTCTGGAGAACCTTTTCAGCATTATTCAATAATTTCTCCAGCTCATCGAAAGATGTTTCAGGCTTAACGAACTTCACAAGTTCTACTTTGTCAAACTGGTGGACTCGCATAAGCCCCTTTGTATCTTTGCCATAAGAGCCGGCTTCGCGCCTGAAGCATGCGGTATACGCAGTATAAAATACCGGCAACTCCGCCTCATCTAAAATATCATCCCTGTGGATATTTGTAACAGGCACCTCTGCCGTTGGTATAAGAAATAATTCATCATCCTTTAATTTATACATATCCTCTTCCAACTTCGGAAGCTGTCCGGTACCTGTCATGCTGGCCCTGTTGACAAGAAAAGGCGGAAATATTTCCTTGTATCCGTGTTCCCTTGTATGCAAATCAAGCATAAAGTTGATAAGCGCTCTTTCAAGCAAAGCCCCAAGTCCTTTAAAAAGGCAAAACCCTGAGCCGGATATCTTTGAAGATCTTGAAAAATCCAGTATATCCAGGCTTTCACCTAGCTCTATATGGGTTTTTGGTTTAAAGTCAAACTTTCTTGGTTCGCCCCATTTTCTGACTTCTTTATTGTTTTCCGGGCTTCCTATTGGTATTGAATTATGGGGTATATTTGGGATATATAGTAATAAATTGTTCAGTTTTTCATCAATTCCATCCAATTTTATATCTAAATCGCCTACTTTTTGGGACAATGCCTTCATTTTGTCAATAATGGCCTGATCTGGCTTTCCTTTCTTAGAAATAGCATTTTTTTCAGCTTTTAGGCCCTCTACTTCTACCAGGATCTTTCTCCTTTCGCTATCCAGATCAAGAACTTCCTGAATATCAAGCTTCAGGTTCCTGTTCTTTATATTGGCTTTCACTATGTCGGGATTTTCCCTTATAAATTTAATATCTAACATATTTTCTCCTTATTTAAACCCCATAAACTTGACAAAACTAACATTGTCACAGTGTCAAGTTCTTAGCCTTTGATGACGCCCAGAGGGCGCATGCGGCAGACTTTTGTCGAAAGATCTGCGCCATGCACTATATTCACAATTTCAGTTACATCCTTATATGCTTCCGGCGCTTCTTCGGTAAGAGTGTTTCTTTTTTTTGCCCTAACTATTATACCACTTTTATTAAAAAGTTCCTTATCAATATTCCTTCCGCCGCAAGATTTAATAGCGGCAGATCTGGAAAGGCGCCTGCCAGCGCCATGGCATGTGCTGCCAAATGTTTCTTTCATAGAGCCTGCTGCGCCGGCCATTACATAAGAAAACGTGCCCATACTTCCCGGGATAATAACAGGCTGTCCTGCCTCTCGGTACGCATCAGGTATATCAGGATGACCCGGAGGAAATGCCCTGGTAGCGCCTTTTCTATGCACGCATAAAGATTTTTCTTTGCCATCTACTTTATATTTTTCCATTTTCGCGATATTATGCGCCACATCATAAACAAGCCTCAGTCCTAGAGAACTCCAGCTTTTATTAAATACTTTCTCGAATACATCCCTCGCCAGATGCATAAGGCACTGCCTGTTTGTCCACGCATAGTTCGCGGCGCATTTCATGCCGGCTAAATAAGCTCTCCCTTCCGGAGAATTTACAGGCGCGCACGCCAGTTGTCTGTCAGGCACATTTATATTATACTTACTTAAGCAGCCTGCCATACTTTTCACGTAGTCATCGCATATCTGGTACCCGAGGCCCCTTGAGCCGGAATGAATCATTATCGTAACCTGGCCTTTGAACAAACCAAATACGCCGGCTTTTTTCTCGTCGTAAATCTCGTCTACGGTCTGTATTTCCAAGAAATGATTTCCTGAGCCAAGTGTACCGGATTGGTCCTCGCCCCTTTCGTAAGCCCGATTTGAGACCTTCGAAGGGTCTGCGCCTTCTATCGAACCTTTATCCTCCGTAAACTCCAAGTCTTCTTTTACGCCATATCCTTTTTTAACCGCCCAGCCGGCGCCTTTTAAAAAAATCTCTTCCTCGTCCTTAGCGCTTGCTCTTATGTCTCCTCCGGAACCGACCCCTGAAGGGATATCATTAAATAATGAATTTACCAATATCTCTAGCTTGGGCGCCAGTTCATTCAGCGTCAAATCACTGCGCACAAGCCTCACTCCGCAATTTATATCATAACCCACGCCGCCGGGAGAAATTACCCCTCCAACTTCCGGATCCGTAGCAGCCACCCCGCCTATTGGAAAACCATAGCCCCAGTGAATATCTGGCATGGCCATAGAGTATCTTACTATGTATGGCAAAAATGCTACATTTGCTACCTGTTCAAGAGCTTTATCATTAAGGATTCCTGGGAGAAGGGCTTCGTTTGCGTAGATAAGGCCGGGAACTTTCATCCCCGATTTGAGATGTTGCGGGATTTTCCAGCGAAAATTGTCTAACTTTTCCAGTTTACCCTGCCAGGCATGGGCCATAGTTAAACATCAAAAATAATAGTGCAGCTGAATCCATCCACGCTTTCTTCTATTTTAAGATTGTGAAAAGTAACGGCCTTTATTTCCGTATAAAGGTTGCTCTGATAAAGATCCAGATTAATACCGCTTGAGTGGGCTTCTATGCCGTCATTATTTAAGCTTTTCACCTTAAAATCATTGAGATATATTTTTTCTCTGTTAAAGATATACAATAGTTCGGACAACCAGCTGACCAGCGTCTCTTCAAGGCTGTCCGCGCTCTTGTGTATCTCTATTTTTTTTTCAATCTTCGAGCCCTGGATATTGCGCCCGTCTTTTGCTATAACAGCAAACATGCCTCTCGCGGCATTCTCAAACAGCTCTGTTATAGTGACGCCATACGCCTTTACGCCCGTATCGGAAGTATGATCTATAATTTCGAAAGATTTCATAGGTTATATTTTGGTGAGCCGCCCGCGACTTGAACGCGGCACAACTACATTAAAAGTGTAGTGCTCTACCAGATGAGCTAGCGGCCCACTTATCTATCTTCCCGATCGACGAACGGGACATAATCCCGTTCGTCGATCGGGAAACGGTCATTAATTATACTAATTCTTTTTCTTTATTTACCAGGGACTCGTCTATCTTTTTTGTATATTTTTCTGTCAGCTTCTGTATATCGTCGTGGCCTTTAAACTTTGCGTCTTCCGTAATCTGCTTAGATGATTCTAATTTATCTACAGACGCGATCGCGTCCCTTCTGACGGTCCTGATAGAAACCCTTCCCTGCTCCGCTATCTTATGCAATATCTTTTTCAACTCTTCTATCCTCTCTTTTGTAAGAGATGGGATAGATATCCTTATAATCTTTCCATCATTGACAGGAGATATCCCGAGTTCTGATTTCAGTATTGCTTTTTCAATAGCCTGAAGATTAGACTGATCCCAGGGTTGTATATTTACAAGCCTCGGCTCAGGCACCGATATAGTCGCCACCTGCTTCATGGGCATATGGGTATCGTAACATTCCACAATTATGCCTTCTACGATTGCGGGACTCGCGCGGCCCGTGCGAATCTCCGAAAATTCCCTTACAGTGGATTCTACCGTTTTTTTAAGCTTTTCTTCCGAATCATGTATAAGCTTTTGTAATACTTCCATAATCAGCCTCCTGATTTTTGCGAAGCAAAAAATTGCCGGGAGGGGCTATTTCATGCAGCTAACACACTATAGTCCCTATTTTATCGCCCATCAAAACTCTCTTTATATTGCCTTTTTTCGTGAGGTTAAAAACTATAATAGGAAGCTTGTTATCCATGCAAAGGCTTACCGCGGTCGCATCCATAACCTTAAGGCTTTTTTTAAGAACCTGTATATATTTAAGCGATTTAAATTTCTTGGCTGTTTTATCTTTTTTCGGGTCCGCGGAATATACACCGTCTACCTTTGTAGCTTTAAGTATAACATCGGCCCCAAGCTCAATAGCCCTTAAGCTAGCGGCTGTGTCCGTAGAAAAATAAGGATTCCCGGTCCCTGCTACAAATATTACCACCCTGTTTTTTTCAAGGTGCCTCATGGCCTTTCTTCTGATATACGGCTCAGCCAGTTCCTGCATGTCTATCGCTGTCTGAACGCGCGTAAATACGCCGGCTTTTTCAAGGCTGTCCTGCAGCGCCAGGCCGTTTATAACAGTCGCAAGCATGCCCATATAATCGGCGGTAGTCCTATCAACCCCCTGGCCCTCGGCAGTAGAGCCTCTATAGATATTCCCCCCGCCTATTACAATCGCGATTTCCACGCCAAGCTTCTTAACATCTTTTATTTCTTCGGCGATAGAGCTGGTTACCTCGGGATCTATGCCGTAACCCTGCTTGCCTTGCAGCACTTCCCCGCTCATTTTCAGCACTACTCTTTTATATGCTGATTTTTTCTGCGTCATTTTATCTCTTCGCCTACCTGAAGCCTTACAAACCTGCGAATTAATATATTTTCTCCGGTCTTTCCTATAAGCTCGTTAAGATAGTCTTTTATGGATATCTTATCATCCTTGACAAAAGGCTGGTCCAAAAGGCAGACCTCCGAATAAAATTTCTCCAGCTTCCCCTGGATTATTTTTTCCAGCACGTTCTCCGGCTTGTTCTTAACGGTTTCTTTTAAGACGTTTTTTTCTCTTTCCAGGATATGAGCCGGCACTTCTCCGCGGGACACATAGCTAGGCGACGTAGCAGCGATATGCATAGAAACATTTTTTACAAACTGCTTGAAGTCTTCGCTTCTGGCCACAAAATCCGTTTCGCAATTTACTTCCAAAAGCACGCCTATCTTGTTGTTCGAATGGATATACGATCCTATAACGCCTTCTTTGGCGCATCGGCCGGCTTTTTTAAGAGCTACGACCTGGCCTCTTTTTCTCAATATATCTACAGCTATTTCCAGGTCTCCGTTGGACTCCTCCAGGGCCTTTTTGCAATCCATCATAGGCGCGTTGGTCTTTTCCCTTAACTTTTTTACTAAATCTGCGTTTATTGCCATATAAATACACCTCTTTCTATTTTGCTTGCTGAATTATTAGTTTTTCGGCGATAATGGTTTATAACTTTTTTTCTTAACGGGTTTTATCCTTTTTTCGTCTTTATCTTTGACAGGGACTTCTTTTATTGCTTCGACGATTTTTTCTGATTTTTCTTTGTCCATAATTTCCCTTGAGTCTTCTTCTTCCTGAAGTCTTGCCAGCTCCGCGGTATTGGATTCATCAAACAGTTTCTTGCCTTCTACGATACTGTCTGTAATAAGCCCTGTCAAAAGCTTGATAGAGCGCATCGCATCGTCATTCGCGGGTATAGGATAATCAATCAGGTCAGGATCGGCATTTGTGTCTATTATGGCTACTATGGGTATCCCGAGCTTCCTGGCTTCTTTTACCGCGATATCCTCTTTTTTGGCGTCAACGATAAAAAGCGCGCCCGGCATTTTCTTCATGCTGACTATGCCTTGTAGGTTCTTTTTCAGCTTATCCATCTCTTTTGTAAGTATCGCTTTTTCCTTCTTTTTAATAGCGCTAAAGGTGCCGTCTTTTTGCATAGTCTCGATGGCTTCCAGGCGTTTTATGCTGTTGCGGATGGTTTTAAAATTAGTCAGCGTACCGCCCAGCCACCTGTCTTTTATGTAGTACATGCCTGAGCGCTGGGCCTCCTGGAATATAAGGTCCTGGGCCTGGCGTTTAGTGCCTACAAAAAGGACTGTTTCCCCCTTTGAAGCAAGGTCTTTCACATACTCCCTCGCCTTATTCAGGTAGCCTACAGTCTTTTCAAGGTCTATTATGTATATATTGCTTCTTTCTCCAAATATATACTTTTTCATTTTTGGGTTCCACCTCGATACGTGATGGCCAAAATGAACCCCTGCTTCCAATAATTGTTTAATTAACTCTGTGTCCACATTTCCTCCTTATGAATTTTTGTTTTTGTTAGACTGGCTATTATATAATATAATATTTTCTATTTCAAGCTATTTCTTGCCTTATCCTGGACTTAAATTGGAGCTCGTAAAGATGCTTATAAACGCCTGATTTCTGTAATAATTCGCTATGAGTGCCTGTTTCTATGATCTTTCCTCCTTCAAACACCACTATTTTATCCGCGTGCTCTACTGTGGAGAGCCTGTGGGCGATTACCAATACGGTTCTATTGGTCATAAGAGTGTTAATCGCCTCCTGAACCAGCTTTTCTGACTCGGTATCCAACTGGCTTGTGGCTTCATCAAGTATAAGTATAGGAGGATCTTTAAAGAGCGCTCTCGCGATAGCCAGCCTCTGCTTTTCTCCGCCTGATAGCTTTATACCCCTGTCTCCTACCATTGTGTCATAGCCTTTGGGCATATTCATAATAAAATTATGGGCATTTGCAGCTTTGCCGGAGGCAATTATAGCCTCTATTTTCGCGTCAGGCTTTCCAAATGCGATATTATTCCTCACGGTATCGTTAAAAAGTATTGTCTCCTGGCTGACAATGCCGACATGCTCGCGTAAAGACTCTATTGTGAAATCTTTTATATCCTTGCCATCAATGAGAACAGCACCGTTACCCGGGTCATAGAACCTTGGCAATAAACTTACAAATGTGGTCTTGCCCGCTCCGCTCATTCCCACTAGAGCCAGAACCTGCCCCTTCGAAAGCTTTACATTAATCCCGCTTAATACAGTCTTGCCCTTATCATATGAAAAATTTATATCTTTAAATTCTATTGAGCCTTTAAAATCAGTTATCTTTACCGCGCTCGGGTTATTTTTTATTGTGGATTCCCTGTCTAATATATCAAACACTCTGGTTATTGCCGCAGCTGCCTGGAGATTCATGCCATAAAGCCTCGAAAGCCTCTTTAACGGCTTAAGGAGCGACAGCAAAGCCGCAAGAAAAGCTATAAACGCTCCGGCGCTCAAACGGCCTTCCACCACTTCTTTGCCACCGCACCATAATACCACACCGGTACACAACATGCCTACAAACTCTCCGAGAGGGCTTATAATGGATATGCGCTTTACTGACTTAACCATCATTTTATAATAACGGTTATTGAAAGCCTTGAACTTCTCTCTTTGATATTTTTCCGCCAGAAAAGATTTTACTACACTTATACCGTATATTGTCTCAAAAAGGAGCGAGTTTATATCAGACATGCTTTCCTGCGTTGACGTGCTGATCTTCCTGAGCTTATTCCCTATTTTTATAACAGGCAGGGCTATCAGCGGGAATATAAAAACAGTAACGAGTATAAGCCACAAAGAAATTGAAAAATAAACTTTTATCCAGATTAAAATCACTATATAAATAATCAGCTGTATAGGCTGCCATAAAAGATCGGTGAGGCCTTCTGTAATAGAATTGACTATTGTCCCGACATCAAATGTAACCCTTGAGACAAGCTCTCCTGTCTTTACGCTCGAATAAAAGTCATTGGACAAATTTAAGAGCTTGTCGTATATAGCCTGCCTTACATCTTTCAAAACCGACTGGCCCAGCTGGTTCATAAAACAGGTCTGGAAAAATAAAAGCGTCTCTTTTAATAAAAATAAAATAGATATTATAATTACCACCCAGTTCAATAACAAACCTTTCGGCATTTTATTGACCTTATCCACTATATTAACCAAAAATTCAGGGATATGCTGAGCAGCGGGCATGGTTATGCTTTTACCTGTAAGAATATTATCCACTACAGGTATTATCATGCCTAAGGACACCCCGGCCAGGCAGGAAGACAGGATCATGCATACAATCGCAAAAATCATGACTACCAGATGCGGCTTAACAAACTTCAGGAACCTTATATATTCTCTCATATTTGGGGTTTATTTTATCACTCTGATTGACTTTTAGCAAGGTATTTGCTACCATGATATTTATGAAAAAAATAAGGGTCGGGGTGGTCGGTCTTGGCCGTTTAGGCTCCATACATGCTAAGATATATTCCACATTAGAGAATACGGAGCTAGCCAGTATCTGCGATATTGACGAAAAGACAGCCAGGGACACTGCGCAAATATTAAAAACAGCATGGTTTACGGATTATAAAGAGCTTTTAGGCGCAGGCGTAAACGCCGTAAGCGTAGTTACCCCTACGGTGCTTCATTATGAAGTAGCAAAATTTTTCCTTCAGAATAAAATCCACGTCCTCATAGAAAAACCCATCGCAAAAACCCTTAGAGAAGCAGGGGATCTGATAAAAATAGCCGCCAAAAACCACCTCATAATTCAGGTAGGCCATGTAGAGAGATTCAATTCCGCCATCCAGGCGATAGAAAAGCTTTCAAATAAGCCAAGGTTCATAGAGGTCCACCGCCTTGGCCCGTTCACGCCTAGAGTAAAAGATGTGGGCGTAGTTTTAGACCTGATGATACACGACATAGATATCATTCTCGGCCTTACAAAATCAAAGGTTAAAAGCATTGACTCTCTCGGCATGAAAATCCTCACGAACCACGAGGATATCGCAAACGCCAGGATACGTTTTAAAAACGGCACCGTATGCGACCTGACGGCCAGCCGCGTAACCAGCGACAGCCTGCGCAAGATACGGATATTCCAGGACGACTGTTATATCTCTATAGATTACATGGCGCAGGAAGCCCTTATCTATAAAAAAATAAATAACCAGATCGTCTCGGAAAAAATAGATATCCAGAAAGAAGCGCCTCTCCAAAAAGAACTCGCGTCATTCATAGACTGCGTAGCCAACAATAAAAAACCCGTCGTATCCGGCAAAGAAGCTTACGAAGCGCTGAAGGTTGCGCTGGAAGTATTGAAAAAAATCCATAAATGAAAAAAATAAGATTAATGATAATCGCCGGCGAAGCTTCTGGCGACCTCCAGGCCGCAAACCTTATAAAACACCTCAGGCAGATCAACCCTCATCTGGAAATATTTGGCATGGGCGGCAAAAAGATGCAGGCTGAAGGCGCGGAGATCATCTACGATATAACAAACCTGGCCATCGTAGGGTTTATCGAGGTCATCAGGCACCTGGGCACATTTAAAAAAATATTCAATCATCTGAAAAATCTCCTTGAAACCAGAAAGCCTGACGCTGTAATCCTCGTAGACTATCCCGGCTTTAATCTGCGCTATGCCAAAGTCGCGAAAGAAAAAAATATCCCTGTCATCTATTATATAAGCCCTCAGATCTGGGCGTGGGGAAAAAACAGGATCTACGAAATTAAAAAATGCGTGGATAAAATGATTGTCATATTCGGCTTCGAAGAAAGCATTTATAAAGAGGCTGGGGTAAAGGTAAGCTTTGCGGGCCATCCTTTTTTAGACATAGTGAAGCCCGGCTGGAAAAAAGAAGAGACCGTTAAGGCCTGCCACATGAAGCACGACTCGATAAAGATCGTTTTGATGCCCGGCTCCAGAAAAAAAGAGGTTGAAAAGCACCTGGGCTGCATGCTGCGCTCATGCGAGATTATTAAAAATAAAATCCCAAATACGGAATTTGTCATCTCCAGGATTAAAGAATCAGACCAGTCTCTTTATAATAAGATCATACGGAGATCTAAAATAAAGCCGTACTCCCTGGATAATAAGCCATATGAAGCTATGGATGTAGCAGACCTTGTGATAGTTTCCTCTGGCAGCGCTACGCTGGAAGTGGCGATTATGGGGAAGCCTATGATTATCGTCTATAAAACATCGTTTTTAACATGGCTTCTGGCGAAAAGTTTGATTAAAATACCGAATATAGGCCTTGTCAACATCGTAGCCGGCCAGAGGATTGTCCCGGAGCTTGTGCAGTTTGAAGCCACTCCGGAAAATATCGCGAAAGAAGCTTTTGAAATCCTGAATAACCACAAAAAAATCCACGAGATAAAAGAGAATCTGGGGAAAGTAAAAGCTAAGCTAGGCGACCCAGGAGCTTCTTCCAGAGCGGCCCACACTATCTGCAAGTTTTTAAATCTATAGAACTGTTTACACTTAAATTTTATTGAGGAAGGACAACTGGTTTTCCAGGTTAAATTTTCCTATCCCATGCTCCGGGAAAACAGGATATTTGCCCGTAAAACAGGATACGCAGAATTTATTCTTTGGCAAAGGCATGGCTTTGTAAAGGCCTTTCAGGCTGAGGTATGCGAGACTGTCAAGTCCTATGAATCTGCGCGTTTCTTCTGTTGTATGAGAGGAGGCTATCAGTTCTTCTTTAGTCGGAAAATCTATGCCGTAATAACATGGCGAGATATGCGGGGGGCAACTTACCCTCATATGGATTTCTTTTGCGCCCGCTTCTCTTAACGTGCGGATCCTGGCTTTGGAAGTTGTGCCGCGCACAATAGAATCTTCTATGACAACAAGCTTCTTGCCTTTCACAACGTCTCTTATCGGATTCAATTTTACCCTTACGGACAGGTCCCTTATGTGCTGGGCAGGCTGGATAAAAGTCCTGCCTATATAGTGGTTCCTGACCATTCCCATTTCCAGCGTAATACCGGATTGCTCGGAATATCCTACAGCCGCGGAAGAACCCGAGTCAGGTATGGCTATTACAAGGTCTGCTTTGCACGGCGCTTCTTTTGCAAGCTCCATGCCCAGCCTTTTTCTGGCAAGATGCACATTGCTGCCGAATATATTCGAATCAGGCCTTGAAAAATATATATACTCAAAAATGCAAAACGAAGACTTCGGATTTTTATCGGTTATATATGCAGATTTAAGCCCTTTCTCGGTGATAAAAAGTATTTCCCCAGGTTCTATGTCCCTGACAAATTCCGCGTGTATCAGGTCAAACGCGCATGTCTCTGACGCTACGACATACGCCCCGTCGAGCTTACCGAGAGAAAGAGGCCTGAAACCTCTAGGGTCCCTGACCGCTATGATCCCGTCTTCAACAAGAAGCGTCATAGAAAACGCGCCTTCCAGCTGCGCGATACCGTCTTTAACCCTCTCTTTAAAATCTTTTTTCTTTGAATGCGCGATCGCGTGAATAACTATTTCGCTATCCATGCTGGACTGAAATATCGCGCCCTGCTTTTCTAATTTTTTCCTTAGCGTCAGGGCGTTTGTAAGATTGCCGTTATGCGCGACAGCTATGTGGCCCGAAAGAGTCTCTACCAAGAACGGTTGTGCGTTTTTTATATTTGAAGAGCCTGTAGTAGAATACCTGGTGTGGCCTATAGCGATGTTCCCGGCAAGTTTCTGAATTTCTTCTTCATTAAAAACCTCTGATACAAGGCCCATGCCTTTATGCTCTCTGACAAGGCGACCATCGGAAGTGACAATACCCGCTGATTCCTGGCCGCGGTGCTGAAGCGCGTAAAGCCCTAGATAAGCAAGCCGCGCGGCATCTTTATGCCCGAATACCCCAAATACCCCGCATTTATCCTTCAAATAATCATTAGCCATAATTTTTACCTCTCCCGTTCTCCGAACGGGAATTTTCCCGTTCGGAGAACGGGAGAAAGAAAATTTTATTATTCCCATTCTATAGTTGCAGGCGGCTTGGAGCTTATATCGTACGCCACACGGTTTACGCCTTTAACCTCGTTTATAATCCTGTTTGAAATCCTGCCTAAAACATCATACGGCACCTTGGCCCAGTCAGCCGTCATAGCATCCTGGCTGGTAACAATCCTTATTGCCGCGACATTTTCATATGTCCTTTCGTCTCCCATAACGCCCACGCTTTTTACGGGTAAAAGCACCGCGAACGACTGCCAGATGTCTTTGTAGCCGTCGTATCTTTCCATTTCTTCCTGTACTATAAAATCCGCATTGCGTAAAATTTCCAAACGCTCTTTTGTTATATCCCCTATTATCCTGACGGCAAGGCCAGGGCCGGGGAAAGGCTGTCTGTGGATCATGGCGTAGGGAAGCTTTAATTCTTTTCCGAGAAGCCTTACTTCGTCCTTAAAAAGGTCCCTCAGCGGCTCTATCAGCCTGAGGTTCATTTTTTTAGGAAGGCCTCCTACATTATGATGCGTCTTTATAGTGGCTGACGGCCCGCCTTTTGCGGAAACGCTTTCTATCACATCGGGATAAAGCGTGCCCTGGCCAAGAAATTTTACATTGCCTAATTTTTTTGACTCCTCTTCAAACACCTTGATAAATTCCATTCCTATAATCTTGCGCTTTCTTTC
>Ga0172371_10003876_pt1 | contig 23030 bp, 22 predicted proteins | sample Lak12m_FD_114543 | JGI IMG/M metagenome (GOLD analysis project Ga0172371, IMG submission 114543) | Freshwater microbial communities from Kabuno Bay, South-Kivu, Congo - kab_022012_12m | ecosystem: Environmental > Aquatic > Freshwater > Lake | place: Democratic Republic of the Congo: South-Kivu...
CCCGCTGCCCTACTGGCGGAGCCACGACGCACCCGACCGGCAGGGCATCACCGAGATCCGGCACGTCACCGGCCTGCTGGCGTACTGGGACGAACTGCTGCAGCGTCATCCGGACTTGCTCTATGACAACTGCGCCAGCGGCGGTCGACGGAATGACCTGGAGAGCATGCGGCGGGGCGTGCCCTACACCAAGAGCGACTACGCCGACGACCCGGTAGGGGTGCAGGGCGAAACCTATGGCATCTCCCTGTGGATCCCCTACTTCGCCGCCACCTGGGGTACGAGCGACGACCCGTACCTGTGTCGAAGCCGGCTGGCTCACGTGGTGGGCGAGTGCCTCGACCCTCGGGTCGAGGGTCACCTGAGTGACCTGCCGCGGCGCCTCGAGGAGTGGCGGCGGACGGTTCGGTGCTACTGGGGTGACTTCTGGCCCCTGACTCCCTACAGCCTGGAAAGCAGCGCCTGGATCGCCTGGCAGTTCGACCTTCCTGACGCGGGCGAGGGCGTCGTGCAGGCCTTCCGCCGTGCCGACTGTGCGGACGAGTCGCTGCGGGTCAAGCTGCGCGGCCTGGATCCGCGCGCGACGTATCGCGTGAGGGACGTGGACGCCCCGGACGAGAGGGAGCTGTCGGGAGCAGAACTGGCGACGGACGGCCTCACCGTGACCGTGCCAGGCCGCCCGGGGGCGGCCATCGTGACCTACCAGCGACGGTGACCCGTGAGCAGGCCGGCACAGGGTTCTCGAGGCCCGGACGCTCAAGCTCTGGTCCGGGCCTGCTCCTGACGCCCCCTTCAGAACGGGTAGTGGTCGCGGGCCGTGTCGAACAGCGCCAGGATGTTCTCCGGAGGCGTTCCGGCCTGGATGGCGTGGGACGGCCCGAGGATGTAGCCCCCGTCCTGACCCAGCACCGCGATCAGCCGCCGTACCTCGGCGCGGACGTCTTCGGCCGTGCCGAAGGGCAGCGTGTGCTGGACGCTGACCCCGCCCTCGAAGCACAGCCGCTCGCCGAAACCCCGCTTCAGCGCCACCGGGTCCATCCCCGCGGCATCAAACTGCAGGGCCTGCAGCACGTCGATGCCCATATCGACCAGGCCGGGGACCGCCTCCATGACGGCGCCGTCGCTGTGGTAGATGACGCGGACGCCGAAGTCATGGATGAGCCGGTTGAGGCGGACATGATGGGGCTTGATGAACTCCTCCCACAGCGGCAGGGACATCAGCAGGCCGTTCTGGCCGCCGATGTCGTCCGCGGTGAAGGCCAGATCGATCAGCCCTGGGGCCGCCCGGAGGATGCGCTCGAAGTGGGCCAGGTGGAAGGCGGCCACACGGTTCAGGATGGCATGTGCCAGGTCGGGGTTCTCGAGGAAGTCTACGAACAGTTGCTCGAAGCCGCGCAGGTACCAGGATGACTCGAAGATGTTGCCGTTGGCGATCATCAGGCAGCGCTCGCCGTTGGCCTGGAGAGAGCGGGCCAGGGCGGGCAGGGCGTCGTAGTCGAACAGGCCCGTGTGCGGCCAGGGATAGGCCTCCAGCTCGCGCCCCGCCGTGACCTGGGCCAGGGGGTAGACATCGATCTCGCTGTAGGAGGCCGGACCGTAGCTGACCGGCTTGCGCCCCACGCCCCAGATATCCTGGCCGGATGGCAGGGCCGGCCCGACGTAGGGCGGGGCAATGCCGGCGATGTCGAGCAGGCCGCCCAGGTACTGGTCCACGCTCAGCCCGCGGTCGCGCCGCAGGAGCTCGGCGAAGGCGGCGTGGGCCGGCGGGTTGATGCCGGCGCAGACCATGGCGATGGGAATGCGGTCGGTGGTCTGGTGCTCCAGCGCCAGACGCACGCGTTCGCGACTGGAGAGCGGCGCTCGTCTCATCGGTGGCCTTCCCATACCTCACGAGCTTCGTTCGACCATCCCTTCAGCCAAGGCCTCGAGCAGGTCTCGCGTCGGGGCTGGCGGCAGCGCCCGGTGCAGGCACTGGAGGGCGCGACGGAGGAAGCCCAGGGCCAGGTCGCGGGTATACTGGACACTGCCCAGCTCCACCAGGCACCGGTGTGCGTCGGCCACCTCCGCCGCCGAGGCCTGGCTCCGGCCCAGGGCCCGCCGGAGGGTCTCCCGGCGCCCGGCGTCGGCAGTCTTCAGGGCGTGAAGGACGAGGGTCGTCACCTTGCCCTCCCGCAGGTCTGAGCCGACGGGCTTCCCGAGCTTGCGCTCGTCACCGCTGACGCCCAGGATGTCGTCCTGGAGCTGGAAGGCGACGCCGCAGAGCGAGGCGAACTCGCCCAGCCCATCGACCAAGGGGCTCTCCCCCGGCAGGCAGCCCAGGCCGATGGCGGCGCCGGCCGTGGCGCAGTACTCCAGCAATACCCCTGTCTTCAGCCGCAGCATCGTCAGGACCTCCTCCTCGGAGAGGGTGTCGACGGGGCGGTAACTGAACTGCACATCCAGGAGCTCCCCCTCGAGCAGGCGGTGGTTCAGGAAGGTCTGCATGCGGGCAGCGAGGCCCAGCACGAGCCGTTCCGGCACGCCCCTTTGGGCGCAGGCCAGCAGCAGTTCCGTGGCCCAGGCCTGGAGCGCATCGCCGGCCAGGATGGCGACGTCCCGCCCATAGGCGGCCGCGGCCTCCGGCCCTGCCCCCAGTTCGGTCGCGGCCCAGCCGGCCGCCGCCACGTGCACCGTGGCCTGCCCGCGCCGCAGGGCGTCGTTGTCGATCACGTCATCGTGCACCAGGGTCCAGGTGTGGAACACCTCCACCGCCGCCGCGGCTGGCAGAGCCTGCGCGTCGTCGCCGCCCGTGGCCCGGCAGCACATCAGTACCAGGGCTGGCCGCAGCCGTTTGGCCGGGCGTTCCAGGTAGGCATACGCTGCCCGCCGGAGGTGCTCTGGCGCAAGACGCGACCGGCCGGCCGGGTCCTGCAGCAGGGCCTCGGTCAGCCGCCGGCAGCGCTCGACCTCTTCGCGCAGGGCCTCCTGGGTGCTACGGGGCATGGTCGGCCGGTCTCCTGTCCTGGCAGGCCGCGGGGCTGGCCACGGCGCGGCGGGCTGTATGGCCATACTTTACCCCCCGCAGACCCGGCGCGCACGACCCGCGGACCGCAGCGAATTCGCGGCCGCAGGGCATGACACCGAGACCACCAGGGCTTAGGGTAAAGACGGATGGAACGCCGCCACGGTCCCCGCTGGCGCGCGCTCGGCGGCGGCGTGCAAGACGAGACGGGTGACACGGGCCATGCAGAAGATCCTCCACTACACCGTGGCCGGCATCTGTGCTGATGTGGACGGCGTTTCCGCCGCCATCACGCGGGCCTGCCGGCAGCCCTCGGGGCGCTACCGTGTGCGCGGCCTGGTGCAGTCCGGCGAGTGTGTCTTCGTGCCCCTGCTGCCGGCGCCCGATGGCCCCGCCGAGGAGTACCACATCGTCGAGGTCTGCGACCCCGCGGACGACGAGATCACGGCCCTGTTGAACGAGCGCTGGGCGGCCGGCTTCGACGCCGTCGGCTCGGTGTCCGCGGGCGACGGCCTGCTGCTGGTGCTCTTCGCCAGGCCGGATACCCCCGCATGAGAACGGCGAAGCGCTGGCGGCGAACGGTTACCGATCCGGCGGTCTACGGCGCCGTCTGTACCGTGGTCCATACAGCCGGGGCCCTCGGTCCCGTCTCTCGCGGTCGCGTGGCGAAGATCGCAGGAGGTCTCCTCTGGCGGACCTGGCCGCAGTGGCAGCGCACCACCCTCGAGAACCTCGCCATCGCCTTCCCTGAGCTGTCCCTCACCGGCCGGTCCCGGCTCGGTCGGGAGGCGCTTTGCCAGACGCTCGCCAGTGCCCTGGACTTCGCCCACCTGTTGCATGCCCCGCAGGCCGTACTCCAAGGCGTTGCCCTGGACCCCGTCGTCACGAGGATGCGGGACGGGCTCGCCGGACGGCCGGTCATGATGGTCATCCCGCACCTGGGAAGCTGGGAGCTCTTCGGCCACGTTGCCAGCCTGCACGGGATCCCTACCTCCGCCGTCGCCCACGAACTCCGGAACCCTCTCGTCAACCGCCTGGTGCAGGCGGCCCGCGCGGCCCACGGCATGGAGGTCATCCTGTCCCACGGCGCCGTCCGCGGCATCCTTCGCGCCGTACACGCCGGCCGCCACATCGGCATCCTCATGGACCAGAATACCCGCCTCAAGGAGGGGGGGGCTTACGTCGACTTCTTCGGGCTGCCCGTGACCGTCACCCGCGCGCCGGCGGTGCTCTCCCGACGGCTCGATATGGATGTCTTTGTGGGGGCCTGCGTCCGGCAGCCAGGAGGGTTCTGTGTCACGACCGAGAGCCTGCCGCAGCGCCCGGGGGTTTACCCCGATGAGCCGTCGCTGCTCCAGGATATCATGGCGGCCAACGAGCGGCTCATCCGGCGCTTCCCCGACCAGTATGTCTGGACCTACCGGCGCTGGCGCTACATCCCCCCCGACCTGCCCGCAGACCTGCGCCGACGCTATCCGTCCTATGCCAAGCCGGGCGAGCCCCGGGGGCAGACCCCCGCCGCCGGCTGAAGGGAGACGGCCGTGGACCGCATCGTGATCGAAGACCTACTCCTACGCTGCATCGTCGGCGTCAACCCCGAGGAACGTACCCAAGAGCGGGATGTGGTCCTGAAGGTGGTGCTCTCGGTGGACCTACGGCGTGCCGGTCGCAGCGACGACCTCGCCGACACCGTCGACTACAAAGCCCTCAAGGGCAGCATCCGTGCCCTGGTCGAGGGGTCGCGGTCCCTCCTTATCGAGAAACTCGCCCACGAGGTGGCCCGTCTCTGTCTGGCGCAACCTGGCGTCGAGTGCGCCGTGGTCCGCGTCGAGAAGCCCGGCGCGCTCCGCTTCGCCCGGACGGTGGCCGTTGAGATCGAGCGTGACCGGGGGGACTTTCCGGAGTTGGCTCCGCCCATCCGAGGACCCACGCCGGACACCACCCCGTGAGAACCACTCCCGGCTCCCTCGTCCTGGTGGGCGTCGGCAGCAACGTGCAGCCGGACCACCACGTCCCGCAGGCCCTGCGGCGGCTGCGCGAGACGTTCCCGAACCTCGCCATCTCTACCTTCTACACCACTCGTCCCCTGGAGGGCCGCGACCAGGACCCCTATGCCAACGGGGTCGTTGCGGCCGTCACGCCCCTGGACCTGGCGGCCGTGCGCGCCGCCTTGCGCCGCATCGAGCACCTGTGCGGCCGCGTCCGCGACCCGCGGGAGCGCTTCGCCTCGCGCACCATGGACCTTGACCTGCTGGTCTTCGGCGACGTCATCCTGCCGGCGGAGCACCTGCCCGCGGAGGAGCTCCTGGAGCGCGACTTCTGCCTGGTCCCCGCCGCCGAGGTGCTCCCGGACTGGGTCCACCCCGTCCTCGGCAAGCCCCTGCGCACGCTCGCCGCCGAGCGCTTCCCCGTGCGCCCCAACATCCTCTCGCCCGCGGCGTTCCGTGTGGGCTGACCGACCGCGGCCGGGGGCCCTACTGGGGGCCGGTAGCCCGACCCCGGCGCGACCCCGCCCCTGGCGCTCGCCTACGTCGACTCGCCGACCTGGTAACCTCCGGCGTGCGACTCCGTCCCGCGGCGGTGCGCCGCCAGGTCCGCCGCCACGCCATCGATCTTCTGCTCCAGGCCTGCCTTGACGCCATCGATCCTCTGCTCCAGGCCTGCCTTGACGCCATCGATCTTCTGCTCCAGGCCTGCCTTGACGCCATCGATCTTCAGCTCCAGGTCTGCCTTGACGCCATCGATCTTCAGCTCCAGGTCTGCCTTGGCGCCATCGATCTTCAGCTCCAGGCCTGCCTTGACACCATCGATCCTCTGCTCCAGGCCTGCCTTGACGCCATCGCTCCTCTGCTCCAGGTCTGCCTTGACGCCCTGGATCATCTGCTCCAAGGCTTCGCGGTTCTCCTCGATCCTCTGCTCGATCGCCGCCGTCCGCTCCTGCAACTCCTGCCGGAGCGACGCGTGGCCCTCAATGAGTACACCGAACTTGCCCTGCATATCCTCAAGCAGGGCGACCACATGGTCCTTCTTGATCGGCATGGACGGGTGTCCCCTCCTGGGCGTGTCAACGCGCGGCCTTCGTACTGTATACCAGCAGGCACCCCGAGACCAACCGGCGGTCACACCTGGACCATCCGCATGTACTTCTGGGAGAGCCTGTCCACGCCGCCGGCGGTGACCCGGACGCCGTTTTCCCAGCGCAGTCCGAAGTCCTTGTCGTAGAAGAAGGTGTCGACCTGGAAGGTCATGTTCTCGGCGAGGTCGTAGGTGGAGGTGGACTCCATCCAGGGCCGTTCGACCTCCATCATGCCGATGCCGTGGCAGGGCCCGTAGAGCATGTACGGTTTGAAGCCGCGCTTTTCGACGAACTGCTCGTACTCCTTGACCACCTGGGCCGCGGGTTTGCCGGCGCGCATCAGGTCCATGGTCTTGAAGTGGGCCTCGAGGCCGAACTCCACCAGGCGCCTCTTGCGGTCGGGCAGGGGCCCGATGGAGCAGGGCAAGCCGACGCTGGAGCTGTAGCCCCAGACGCGGGCGCCGATGTTGAGCTGGATGACCTCGTTGGGTTTGACGGTGTTGTGGGTCGGACGGCTGATGGCGTTGCAGGTCGCCTGGCCACAGAAGACGTAGAGCGCGTGGCCCTCGTACTCGGCCCCATACTTGTAGAGTTCGCGCTGGGCGATACCGGTGACCTGCAGTTCGGTCATGCCGGGGCGCATTTCGGCGAGGATGGCGTCGATGGCCTTCTCGCTGATCTCGAAGGCCTTCCTCATGCAGGCGATCTCGTGGGCACTCTTGATGGCCCGCAGACTGACCATGGTGTCGTCGGCCTTGACCAGTTCCACGCCGGGCAACTGTGCCTTCAGGCTCATGTAGACGGGCAGGGGAGTGATGGAGTAGCTGACGATTCCCAGCTTGCGGACCGCCTTCCCGGGCAAGGCCCTCGCCAACACGTCCCTGTAGCTGGCCACCGCGATCCCCGGGTACTCGGGATCCGCGCTCTCGCGGTACTCCACCATCTTCTCGATGGCCGGGAGCGTGCTGCGGCCCTTGGCGTACTCCAGGCTCTCGGGGCCGATCAGCAACACCGGTTCGCCGTCGGCAGGCACGAACACGGCGGCGCTCTCGAACGTGGGCCAGTAGTCGCACAGGTAGCGGACGCTGGCGCAATCGGACTCATTGCCGTGGACGAGGGCGGCGTCCAGCCCCGCCTGCCGCAGGTTGGCCTGGAAACGCTGCAGGCGTTCGCGGTACTCGGCTCTGGGGATCGTCGACATGGATAGCTCCTTGTGGAACGGATCCAACGGATCGGGCAGATCGGGCCGCGGACCGTGGGTCCTCCTATGGACACCGAAGGCCGAGCGCCGAGTCCGTGCCAGGGGCCTCCCGCGCGCCGGCCTTTCCTCCTATACCACACCGGTGCGGGGCTGTCAACGCGGGGATCCGCCGGCGTTCGGCGCGACCCCCCGGGCCCTCCGGCGGTCGTGGCCGGCGTTTGGCGGCACCGCGATGCCGTGCTAAGTTGGTTCCTGGGTATGGCAGTCCGGCCTTCACCTGGCCGGTCCTTGCACAGGCGGCACGCACAGGGGCTCCCCGGCGCGCCGCTGCCGGCAGCGATGGAAGGCGCCAGCACACGATGAAACTTACGGACCTGCTGAGGCCGGAGCTGATCGCCATCGGCCTCGAGAGCGAGACCAAGGACGGCGTTTTCCGTGACCTGGTTTCGCTGTTTGTGAAGGCGGGATCGATCCGGGATGGGGACGCGGCCCTGCAGGCCATTCGGGAGCGCGAGGCCAAGATGAGCACCGGCATCGCCCGGTGGATTGGTCTGCCGCACGGCAAACTGCGCGAAGCCAACGGCATCCTGCTGGCCATCGGCACCACCCGCCACGGGATCGAGTACGAGGCCCTCGACGGCGAGCCGGTGTACGTCGTCATCATGGTCTTCGCCCAGGTGGGCAACCCCGGTCCGCACATCGAGGCCCTGGCCGAGATCTCGCGGCTTTTCTCGGTGCCTGGTTTCACCGAAGGGGTCCGCGCCGCCAAGACGCCGGCGGACGTGTTGCGGCTCATCCGGGAACAGGAGTGATGGACGAACTCCTCCAGCGGGTCCTGGCGACGGAGCGTGAGGCGGCCCGGGGCCTGGCCGAGGCCCAGATGGAGGCCCAGCGTATCGCCGACACCGGCCGCCAGCAGGTCACCGCCGAAGCCCACCGTCTCCGGACCGAGGCGGCGGCAGAGGTGCGCCGGGTGGTGGACCAGCGGGTCGCCCAGGCCGAGGCGCAGAAGGCTGAGGCTCTGCGGGCGGCGGAGGCGCGGCACGAGGTCATGGTCCGGGCCGTCGGTGCGGCGCTGCAGACGCAGGCCGCGAGCGTGGCGCGCGCGGTCGCCTACCCGCAGGATGCCGGCGGCGGCTGAAGCCTGTCCGCGTGAGGCCGCACGAACCGGCGCGGTCGCGGGGCGGTCGGGGCTCGGAATCCCTGACCCTCGGCAGCCATACGGCTACGGCTTGTCCTGGCGCCCGGCGAGGAGCTCACCCCAGCCGGGTCGACTCCTCAGCACAGGGGCCGGTGGCCTGTCCTCCGGAACCCTGGGTGGAGGCCCGTCAGCGTGCAGGGAACGGCGGCCAACCTCAGCGTGGACTACCTCTTCCCGAAGTTGCACGGGGTCTGGTCCCGTTCGGTTGTCGGCGCCACCCTCGAGCGCCTCGTCAGCGCCGGTTCGGCGGAGGCCGTCGTTCGGCTCCTGGCCCCCCTGGGCGTCGACGTCCACCAGCGGGGCGGGGTGCAGCGCCAGCTCCTGCGCCGCCATCTCGCCGAGCTGGGCGCGGCGCGCCGGATGATGGAGGGTTCCGTGGCGCGCTTCTACACGGCTTTCATGGAGCGCCATCTCTTCGAGGATCTGAAGACCATTCTGCACGCCCGTCTTCTCCCCGGGCTCGATACCGACCTCCGGGACCTGGTCATTGCCGCTCCTGAACTCCCTTCTCTGGAGGTCGAGGCGCTGTGCCAGGCCCGTGACGCCAAGGCCCTGGTGGACCGCCTGCCGCCGCACCCCAGCCGACCGGAGTTGCTGCTGCTGTTGGCGGATCTGGAGACGACCCGCGATATCCTGACGGCGGAGTGTCGGCTGGACCAGGTGTTCTTCGGCGCCCTCACGGCCGCCGCCGAGGGCCTGCCCCCCAGCGGCCGGGCCATCGGCACAGGCCTCGTCGGCGGCGAGGTGGACGTGGTGAACCTGGTGATGCTGCTGCGGAACTGCCAGACCTACCGTCTACCTGCCGAAGCCATGGAGGCGCTCTGTCTGCGGGGGGGGCTGCGGCTGTCGGGGCCGCTCTGTGCCCGCCTGTGTCGCTGCCGGGAGGCAGAGGCCCTGCTGGACGCGTTGCCTGGGCCCCTGCGCCAGGTGGTCGTGCCGTTGCGCGAGGCCCCCTTGGCCGTGAGCGAGAACGCGCTCTGGAATGCCCTGTGGCGGCAGGCTCACGAGCACTTCGCCAACTTCGACCAGCCCATCGGCAGCCTCATCGCCTTCCCTTACCTGAAGCGGTTTGAGGCGCTGAACCTGGGGCGGGTGTTCGAAGCGGCTCGGCTGGGTCTTGGCGCCGGTGATATCCGGGAGATGATGATCGGGCCTGGCGATGTTTAGACCGGTCCCCATGTCCAAGGTGAACGTGCTGGTTCTGGGGCGCTATGTGACCCCGCTGACGCGGGCTCTCGGCGACCTGGGGCTCGTGCACCTGGTCGACGCCGTCGCGCAGAGCGAGCATAGACTGCTCGACGAGGTCAGCCGCGAGGCCGAGATCCGCGCCATCGAGCCGCTTGTCGGCCAGTGCACGGCCCTGCTCGAAGCCTTGGGCGTCAGCCCCCAGGCCGTACCGGCCGCCGTCAGCTTCGACCGGCCCCACATCGTGGCCCTGCTCGAGCGCCTCGAACGACAGCGCCACGAGATTGAGGCGCGCCTGCAAGGCCTGCTGCAGGAAGCCGGCCTGCTCTCGAAGGACGCAGAGCGCCTGCGCGGGTACCCGGTCCAGACCGTGCCCCTGGATGCCCTGCGCCAGCTCAGTCTGCTGTTCGTGGTGGCCGGGCGGATGTCCCCGTCTCACGTAGCGGTGGCCGCGGCCGCGCTGGCCGACCAGGCGGTCCTGCTGCACGATGACCAGGACCCGGCGCGTCGCGGCCAGGTGCTGGTCCTGGCTTCCCGCCGCGAGCGCCCGGCGGTGGAGGCCGTTCTGGCCCGCCTGGGGTTCGCCGCGATGCCCCTCCCCGAGGGGGCCGCGGGCCGCGCCGGCGAGGAGCAGCGGCGACTGGACGACCGCGTGACGAGGGCCCGTGCCCAGGTTGAGGTGGCGCGCCAGGAACTGGCCGCCCTGGCCCAGGCCCATGGAGGGGACCTGTTGGCGGCCCGCAACCAGCTCCAGGGCACACTGGCCGTCCTGCGGGCGCAGGAGTCCTTCGGCCGGAGTACCATGGTCTATTGTGTCTCGGGCTGGGTGCCGCACGCCCGCGTCCGGGAGGTCCGCCAGGTCGTGCAGCAGGTCACCGCCGACTCCGGGCTGGTGGAGGAACTGGCGCCGGAAGTGGACGAACGCGTGCGCGAGGGCCAGGAGGCGGTGCCCGTCCAGTTCGTTCCCAGTCGCTGGCTGAGGCCATTCCAGGGGCTGGTCGCGGCCTTTGGTGCCCCCCGCTATGACGAGCTCGACCCGAGCGCCTTCGTGGCTCTGAGCTTCGTGGGCATGTTCGGCATCATGTTCGGCGATGTCGGGCAGGGCCTGGCCATCGCCCTGCTGGGCCTGTGGCTGCAGCGCACCCGGCGGCCGGCCCTGCGGCCCTTTCGGGACGGCGGCGTGTTGCTGCTGTTCTGCGGGCTGTCGGCCACCGCCTTCGGGTTCTGCTACGGCAGTGTCTTCGGCTACGAGAACGCGCGATTTCTGCGGCCTTTGTGGCTCAGCCCGCTGCACGATGTCACGCGCATCCTGAAGGCGGCGGTGATCTTCGGGATCGTCTGCATCAGCGGGGCGGTCCTGATCAACATCGCCAACCGCGTGCGCCGACGGCGCTGGTTCGACTGCGTCTTCGACAAGTTCGGTGTCCTGGGCGTCATCTTCTACTGGGGGGCGCTGGGCATCGGGCTGAAGGCAGCCAAGGCAGGGGAACTGGACGCCGGCCAGTTCGTCTTCCTGGTGATCCTGCCGCTGGGGCTGTTGTTCCTGCGCGAGCCGCTGCACAACCTCCTGCACCGCCAGCCGGCCTTGCAGGGCGGCGCGATCGCCGTGTTCCTGGAGGCCTGTGTCCAGACCCTGGAGACGGTGACCGTCTTCCTGGGCAGTACCGTGAGCTTCGTGCGCGTGGGGGCCTTTGCCCTCAGCCATGCGGCGCTATGCCTGGCGGTCTACTCGGTGGTGGACATCATCGATCATCTCCCCGGCGGCGGGCTCTGGTCGGTTCTCGTCTTGATATTCGGCAATCTGCTGGTCATCTTCATGGAGGGCATGGTCGCCATGATCCAAGGACTGCGCCTGGAGTACTACGAGCTGTTCAGCAAGTACTTTCCCGGAGACGGGACCCCGTATCGGCCCTTCGTGCTGTCGGAATCGCCGCTGAGCCCAGAGAAAGGAGAGCAGGACGAATGAACGCAATGACACGGCCCCCTGCGCTGGTCCGAGGCCTGGCCGTGCTGGCGGGCGCCCTGAGCTGCGGGACCGCGCTGGCGCAGGCCGGCGAAGGCGCGGCTGAGAAGGCCCTGGCGGCGGCGTCGCCAGCGGCGGCCGTGGCGCCGTACTACGCGGCGGCTGTGGTGATGAGCGTGGCCTGCCTGGCGGCTGCCTACGCCGTGGGCAAGGTCGGCGCCGCCGCGCTGGGCGCGTCCGCGGAGAAGCCCGAACTGCTGGTCAAGTCCATCGTGCTGGTGGGTCTCGGCGAAGGGATTGCCGTGTTTGGACTGATCATCAGTATGCTGCTGGTCGCCAAAGCCGGGTGAGGCCGGTCCCCCAGGCACGTCACACGGACCAGAGGCCATGTCGTTCCACATCATCGGCGACCAGGATACGGTTCTCGGCTTTCGCTTTGCCGGGGTGCCCGGGACCGTGGTGGCGACCCCGGAAGAGGCCAGCCAGGCGCTCCGCCAGGCCGTCAGCGCCGGGCGCTGCCAGATCCTGGTGCTGACCGAGCGGGTGGAACGGATGGTGCGGACCGAGGCCACCGCTCACCGCCTGGAGGCCACACCGCCCTACCTCGTCGTCATCGAGGACATGGCCGGCCCTGACGTTGACCGCAGGACCCTTCAGCAACTGATCGGCGAGGCCGTCGGCGTGCGCATGGTGCGCGACGCGTGACGCGGGCACCGACCCATGGATGCTACTGCAACCAGGCTTGAGCAGGAACTCCTCGTCGACGCCCGGCGCCAGGCCGAGCGCGTCACCGGGCGGGCGCGCGAGCAGGTCGCCCAGTCGCTGGCGGCCATGCGGGCCCAGGTGGCCGCGGAGCGGGAGGCGCAGTTGGCCGAGGCGCACCACGAAGCCGAGGTCCAGGCCCGGTCCGTGGCGGCGCGAGCCCGCCTCGATGAGCGGCGGCACTGGCTGCTGCTCCGGGAACAGTGCTTCGAGGGCCTGTTTGGCGGGGTCCTGGCGGCCCTGGAATCCGGCGTCGGCATTGACCGGGAGCGCTCTCTGAGGGAGCTGTTGCACGAGGCCCTGGAGGCGGTCGGCCCAGGCCCGGTGACGCTCCGGGTGGGCCCGGCAGCGGCGGCCCTGCTCAGCGAGGCGGCGATTGCCGAGGTGCAGGCCCAGGCCTGGCCTGCGGGCGGCCGTGGGGCTGCCGTCCGGCGCGTCGTCGAGGAGTCCCTGCGCCCGGGGGTGGTGGTGGAGAGCGCCGACGGCAGCCGCGTTTTCGACAACACCTACGCGACCCGCCTGGCGCGGCTCCGGGATTCCCTGCGGGCCATGGTCGCCGAGAGCCTGCCCGCCATGGAAAGCGATGACCATGCCTGAAACCATGGGCCAGCCTATGGCGTTGGCTGCCGCGGCCCCGGTGGTCGGTGAGATCATCCGGGTCAACGGACCCATCGTCGAAGCCCGCAACATGGCCACCGCCGGCATGCTCGAGGTGGTCGAGGCCGGGCACCTGCGCCTGGTGGGCGAGGTCATCCGCCTGCGCCACGGCGTGGCCACGGTCCAGGTCTACGAGAATACCTCCGGTCTGCGGCCCGGCGAGCCGGTCTACACGACCGGGAGGCCCCTCTCGGTCCGTCTCGGTCCCGGGCTGCTGGGCGCCATCTACGACGGCATCCAGCGTCCCCTGCGGGCCATTGCCGCGCAGTCCGGTCCGATGATCGGCCGAGGCCAGAAGCCACCCCCGCTGGACACGGCCCGGCCGTGGCCGTTCGAGCCGGCCTGTCGTCCGGGCGACGCGCTGACCGAGGGTCAGGTCTACGGCCGGGTGCGGGAAACGGAGAGCATCGAGCATCGGCTGCTGGTGCCCCCCGGGGTCAGCGGCACGGTGCTCGACATCGCGCCGGCCGGCAAGTGCTCGCTGGAGACCGTCGTCTGTCGCCTGCAGACAGCGGCCGGCCAGCGCGAACTCAGCCTCTGCCAGTGGTGGCCCGTCCGGACCCCGCGGCCGACGCGGGAACGCCGAGCCGTGGTGACGCCCCTGCTCACCGGCCTGCGCGTCATCGATACCTTCTTCCCGATCGCCAAAGGCGGGGCCGCGGCCATCCCCGGCGGGTTCGGCACCGGCAAGACCATGACGCAGCACTCCCTGGCCAAGTGGGCCGAGGCGCAGATCATCGTCTACATCGGCTGCGGCGAGCGCGGCAATGAGATGACCGCCGTCCTGCGGGAGTTCCCGGAACTGGTGGACCCGCGCACGGGCCGCTCCCTCATGGAGCGCACCATCCTCATCGCCAACACGTCGAACATGCCCGTGGCGGCCCGCGAGGTCAGCATCTACACGGGCATCACCCTGGCCGAGTACTACCGGGACATGGGCTACGACGTCGCGGTCATGGCGGACTCGACCTCTCGCTGGGCCGAGGCGCTGCGGGAGCTCTCGGGCCGGCTCGAGGAGATGCCTGCCGACGAGGGCTTCCCGGCCTATCTGCCCACCCGCCTGGCCAGTTTCTATGAGCGGGCCGGCAATGCCGTCACCCTGGGGGGATCTCCCGGCTCGGTCTCGGTGATCGGGGCCGTCTCGCCTCCGGGCGGAGATTTCAGCGAACCGGTGACCCAGCACACCTGCCGCTTCATCCGTTGCTTCTGGGCCCTGGACCGGGACCTGGCCAACGCGCGTCACTACCCCGCCATCAGTTGGCTGAACAGCTATAGCGAGTACCTCGCCGAGATCAGTCCCTGGTGGCAGGCGCAGGACCCTGAGTGGCGGCGTCAGCGGGAGGCTCTGATGGCACTGCTGCAGGATGAGGTCAAGCTGCAGCGCATCGCCCGTCTGGTGGGACCGGACGCGCTGCCGGACGCGCAGCGCCTGATCCTGCTGGTGGCGGACCTGGTCAAGAACGCCTTCCTGCAGCAGAACTCGTTTGACCCGGTAGACATGTACTGCTCGCCTGGCAAGCAGCTCTGGATGCTCCGGCTGCTGGTGCAGTTCTCCGAGCGCTCCCTGCGGGTCATCCGGCACGGCGGGGGCTTGGCAGACATTCGCGCTCTGGCCTCCGTCGAGCGGCTGGCCAGGATGAAGAACGCCGTGGCCAACGGGGACCAGGCCGGGATGGACACGCTGACGGAGTTCGTGGACCAGGACCTCAGTCGCCTGGAGAGGAGATTTGCCTGATGCGAGTCGCCGGACTCGAGTACCGTGGAGTGAAGGAGATCAACGGGCCGCTGATCTTCATCGAGGGCATCTCCGGTGTCGGCTTCGACGAACTGGTCGAGATCGTCGGCGCCGACGGCCAGCCGCGGCTGGGCCAGGTCCTCGACACCACGGCCGGGGCCGCCGTGGTCCAGGTCTTCGGCAGCACCGAGACGCTGAGCAACGCGGTCACCCGCCTGCGCTTCCTGGCCACCTCCCTGGAGGTCCCGGTCAGCCGCGAGATGCTGGGCCGCGTCTTCGATGGCCTCGGCCGCCCCAAGGACGGCCTCCCCCCGGTGCTCAGCGGCGACCGGCGGAGTGTGCACGGGCTGCCGATCAACCCTTACGCCCGGCACTACCCCCGTGACTTCATGCAGACCGGGGTCACGGCCATCGATCTGATGAACACCCTCGTGCGGGGGCAGAAGCTGCCCGTGTTCTCGGGCAACGGCCTGCCCCACAACCGTCTGGCGGCCCAGATCGTGCGCCAGGCCCGGCTGCTCAGCGAACAGGTCGAGTTCGCGATCGTCTTCGCCGCCATGGGGGTGAAGTACGACGTGGCCCGCTTCTTCGTGGACTCGTTCGAGCGCAGCGGGGTCCTCGGCAATGTGGCCCTCTTCCTGAGTCTGGCCGACGACCCGTCGGTGGAGCGCCTGGTGACCCCGCGCAGTGCCCTGACTCTGGCCGAGTACCTGGCCTTTGACGAGGATATGCACGTGCTGGTGATCATGACCGACATGACCAACTACTGCGAAGCCCTGCGCGAGATCGCCACGGCCCGCAGCGAGATCCCCAGCCGCAAGGGCTACCCAGGCTACCTCTACAGTGACCTGGCGAGCCTCTACGAACGTGCCGGTCGGCTCGAGGACCGCGAGGGCTCCATCACCCAGATGCCGGTCTTGACCATGCCCAGCGACGATATCAGCCACCCGGTGCCGGACCTCACCGGCTACATCACCGAGGGCCAGATCGTCCTCGACCGGGACATGTTCCAGCGCGGCATCTACCCACCCATCGCGGGGCTGCCGTCTCTCTCCCGCCTGATGAAGGATGGCATCGGCAAGGACCGCACGCGGGGCGACCATCCCCACCTCGCCTCGCAGTTGTTCGCCGCCTACTCGCACGTCAAAGACATCCGCGCCCTGGCCAGCGTCATCGGCGAGGAGGAACTCAGCCCGGCGGACAAGCTCTTCATCAAGTTCGGTGAGCAGTTCGAGCAGACGGTGGTGGCCCAGGGCGAAACCGAGAACCGCACCATCGAACAGAGCCTGCAGCTCGGCTGGGATGCCCTCCGGGTCCTTCCGCGTGCCGAACTGCTCCGGGTCACCGAGGAGGAACTCGCCGCCTACTATGACCCGGCCAATGGTGCCGTGTCCCGGGAGCGTGCCCTATGAGCCGGCTGAATGTCGCTCCCACCAAGAGCAACCAGTTGAGCCTCCGCCGCGACCTGGCCGTGGCCGCCGAAGGGTTTGCGTTGTTGGATCAGAAGCGTGAGATCCTGGTCATGGAACTGATGCGCCTTCTGGACCGCATCCGCGAGGTCCACGCCGAGGTCGAGCGGCGGCGGCGTCAGGCCTACGACACGTTGCGCAAGGCCATTGCCCGCAATGGCTCTCACCGGCTGCGCAACATCGCCTCGGGCGTACACTACGACCACCAGATCAGCAGCGGGACCCGGGTCACCGCCGGCGTCCGGGTCCCGCTCATCTCCATCAGCACCGGCGCTTTCTCAAGCCAGTTCGGCTTTGCCGGCAGCGACTCTCTGGCCGACCAGACCATGCAGGAGTTCCTGGCGCTGCTGGAGTCCATCGGGCGTCAGGCCGAGCTGGAGTCCACGGCCTGGCTCCTCGCCCGCGAGCTGAAGAAGACGCAGCGCCGCGTCAATGCCTTGGAACAGATCTTCATCCCTGATTTCAAAGACACATTGAGGTATGTCGGCGATGTCCTTGCCGGCAAAGACCTCGACGCGTTCTTCGTGATGAAACGGGTGAAACGCAACAACGAAGCCAAGGCCCGTGCCGGCGATCCGGGGGTGTGATACGCTGACCGAAGCCGTGGCGCCGGGGGGCCTGACGGCCTCCCGCTGGCAGCCACCCGCGGGGAGAGTGCCATGATCTTCGGACGACCGAAGCCGAACGGGACTCCGCCGCAGGCTGTGCCCAGCGTTCTGGGGCCGTTGCTGCTGGTGGTGGATGGCTCCGAGGTGGCGATAGCGGCCAGCCATCTCGCCGTGGGTCTGTCCAAGCCGTTGGGCAGCCCGCTGACGGCGGTCTACGTGGTGGACACCGCCACCATGGACTACCTCATGCAGTTGCGCATTTTCGTCCAGGACGAACGCGACGAGTTCGAGGCCGAGCTCGAACAGAACGGACAGCGCTGCCTGGACGCCGTGGCCAGCCTCGGGTGCGCCGCCGGCATCACGGTCCAAACGGTGCTCCGCAAAGGTCGCTTCCACAGTACCGTCCTGCACGAAGCCCGCCGACTAAAGGCCGGCATCATCATCCTGGCGGGCTGGAGCCAGTCGATCACGCGGAAGGACGCGGCCACCGTGGAACGGCAACTGCTCCTGGACCAGGCCGAGTGCCCGGTGCTGGTCGTCAAGGGCGACGCCGTCCGCAGGGCAGGGGCAGGGAGAGCCTGACGGCCCCCAGCCTGGGTGCCCCTTCGCACCCCAGTGGCTCGGCCGGTGAACTCGGCGAGGTCCCCCTGTGCCGAGTGGCTCTGGGTGCACGTGCGGCGATCCGCAGGCGTCCCATGCGGGCTCCGGGTCAACGCCCGGAACGCAGCGCCTCGTCAACGAATGAGCCCATGAAGGGGGCCGGCAGGAGCCCGTGGCGACGGGCTACCTCGCGGCCGCCGCGGAACACAATGAGGGTGGGCACCTTGATCAGGTTGCACTCCGCGATGAGGGCGCCCGTAAGGGCCAGGTCTGCCTCCACCACCACCAACCGTCCGACGTAGTCCTCGGCCAACCCGGTCAAGGCCGGTCGCATGGTCCGGCAGGTGACGCAGGACTGGCTGGTGAACGCCACCAGCACAGGCTTCCGGGACTCCCGGATGAGCTGCCGGACCTCGTCCGCAGACTGGGGGCGCACGACCCCCGGCGCAGGACGACTGCCGAGGCGGGTGCAGGCCGCGGCAACGAATACGGCCAGTCCGGCAGATAGCCAGACCCCGGCGCGAGCTCCGGCCCGCGCTCGCGTGGCCCGCCCGCCAGGGCGTGTGCCCCCACGAGCGTGCCCGTCATACCACGTGGACGTCAGCCGTTGAGCATCGCTGGACCGGCCGCGGCCACAGGGGCGAACGCCCCCGCGGCCATGCCCACGAGGCCGTGGGCGCTCCAGCCGGAAGACCGGGGACTGCGCGGTCGCAGGGCGCGGTACCGGCCCATACTCTACGCCGGGCGTGGAGTCGGTATCAGACGGTCTCAGCGCCTCACTCAACACCGTTCTCCAGTCTGCCGTCAGGCCGCACGACCGCGCCTGTGGCGGCGCTCCGCTTGGCCGCGTCCACCACCGCCATGACCCGTCGTGCCTGGGCCACGGTGACCAGGGGAACGGCACCGTCCACCAGCGCCTGGCGCAGGTTCTCGTAGAAGCCGCGCCAGTGTCCCGGCAGCGTCGGCACCACCCGCTCGGCGTCCCGCGTGCGGAGCACGCCATACTGGCCCTCGGGTTCCACGGCGGCGTCGATATCGCCCGCCATCATGGCCTTCTCCTGCGGGTCCAGGCCGTGCTTGCTGAAGGTCGCCAGGGTCCCGCGCACGTAGAAGCGCGGTTTCGGCACGGCGGCCAGGCTTGAGACATCGACCACGGCCGTGCGCCCCGACGCGAAGGAGATGACCACGAAGCCCTCGCTTTCCACGTCGCGTTCGGGCAGGTCGAAGTGCGTCCGGCAGTAGACGCCGGAGACCGCCTCGGGGAAGAGCACCAGGATCTGGTCCAGGAGGTGCGCACCGAGGTCATAGAGCTTGCCACCCCCCATGGCGGCCTGGCCGCGCCAGCCACCCCAGATGCCGAACCCCTGCCAGGCCATCTCGATCCAGCGCACGTCCCCCAGGGCACCCGTCTCCATGAGCTGGCAGACCGTGAGGAAGTCGCCATCCAGCCGGCGGTTCTGGAACACGGTCAGGAGCCGGTCATGGCGCCGGGCCGCTTCGATCATGCGGTCGCACTGGCTCAGGTCCAGGCACATGACCTTGTCCGTCAGGACATGCTTGCCGGCCTCCAGGGCGGCTACCGCCTGGGCCGCGTGGGCGCCGTTCGGCGTGGCCAGTACCACCATGTCGACGGCCTCGTCGCACAGGGCCTCGCCCAGCGTGGCGTACGTCCGGCAGCCTTGCTCGGCAGACACCGCCTGGCGCTTGGCCGGGTCCGCCGACACGACCCCATGCAGAACGAGTCCCGGGGTACCCCGGATCAGGGTGCAGTGACAGCAGCGCCCCCAGCGGCCGTAGCCGACAACCACCAGCCTGGGCGCATGGTCAAGCCGAGTCACCGACACACCTCCGTTGACCGGTCAGAGCCAGGGACCGCGACAACATAGCACGCGAGAGCCCGACCGCGTGCCCCGTGTCGTTCACCAAGAGGCCGTATGGCGAGCGGCGCTACGAGCGCACACCGGCATCGCCCACAACGCTTCCCAGCGGAACGTGCTGTCGGCGCCGCCGGTCCTATGGCTCCCATGCCTCCCATTCTTCCCATACCTCCCATTCCCCCGGCCCGGCGGCGCGCCTTCGGGTCATGGGAACGATAGGACCGATGGGGAAGCATGGGAGCGCTGGGACTGCGCGTCGCCCCAGTGACAGATCCGTGCGCGCGACGGCCTGGGTGAGCAAGGCCACCGCAGCCGACGGAATGCCGCCCGCAGGGCGCTGCCGCCCGGTCCCAAAGCCGGGACCTCACCACGGTTACCCGGGGCAGCCATGCCGGGCCCGGGCGAGGCCTGGCCAGCACCGCCTGGAAGGGCTACGTTTCCGCAGCGTATCAGGGATCCGTAGAGGCCAGTCGCCTACGCGCGGTTGGCCTCCGGGCCCCGAGGAGCCTCTGTGAAGCGACACATCACGGTCTGTGCAGCCCTGGGGTTGGTCGCCTGGGCCACTGCCGCAGACCTGCATTTCGGTTTCGAGCAGGACCTCGAGGGCTGGGCCATCGTCGAGGGTGGTTTCGGCGCCTTCCGCTGCAACCGCGACGCCTATCACCACGTCGGCGGGCCCTACCGCAAGGAAGGTCATGTCTTCCTCAGTACCTTGGAGAGCCCGGAAGGCCGGCCTGACGATGCCTACACCGGTGTCGCCGAGTCCCCGGTGCTGCGCCTCGAGGGACCGTCGGTGCGCTTCATGGTCGGCGGCGGCAACCACGCCAACACCTACGTGGCCCTCTGCCTCCTGGACGGCCGCGAGGTCCGCCGGGCCCAGGGCGTGTGTGACCAGAAGATGGTGGACGTCGACTGGGACGTGAAGGACCTGGTCGGACAGCAGGTCTTTCTGCGGGTCAGCGATGGCCACCCGGGTGGCTGGGGCCATGTCACCCTCGACGACGTCCAGCTCCAGGGCAGCCTCGATCCGGAGGCGACGGCGCGGTACCGTTCCGGCCGCAAGCCGATACTGCCGGCGCTGGTGGCCCTGACGCCCCCCAAGCCCGCCGAGCCACCCCGGCGGTTACCCTCCTCCGGGACCCCCGAGTCGCTGCAGACCGCCATCCGTGACCTGATGGCCAGCTTCGGCGCCCGCTACCCCGACGGGGCCCGCTTCCTGCAGGAACTCGACGGCATCCGGCCGCGCCTCGAGACGGGAGATGACGCGGCCAGGCAGGCGGCCCGGACTCAGTTCGAGGCCCTGCAGAAGCAGGCCCTGACAGCGAACCCCTTGGTGCGTGAGCAGCCTATCCTCTTCGTGGTCAGGAACCAGTACAAGCCGGACCATCACAACACCGAAACCATGTTCCAGACGGACACGGTCAACACCGGCAGTTACCAGGGCGGCGGCGCGCTGAAGGCCCTTGACTTCGGGGCCGGCCTGGACGGCCGGGTGGCGCTGCTGCTCGATGCCGGTCCGGAGGCTGTGGCCCGGGACCCCGATGTCCACTTCTCCGGGACCCGCCTGCTCTTCGCCATGCGCCGGTCCGTTGCCGACAATTACCATATCTACGAGGTCAACGCCGATGGCACCGGCCTGCGCCAGCTCACCGCGGCGGCCGGCGTCACCGACATCGATCCCCTCTACCTCCCTGACGACAGCATCGCTTTCACCTCCACCCGGCAGCCCAAATTCTGCATGTGCAACGTGCACATCATGGGCAACCTGTTCTGCATGGACGCCGATGGCGCCAACGTGCACCAGATCGGCAAGAGCACCCTCCACGAGGGCCACGGCTCCCTTACCCCCGATGGCCGGATCCTCTACGACCGCTGGGAGTATGTCGACCGGAACTTCGGCGACGCCCAGGGCCTCTGGACGGTGAACCCCGACGGCACCAACCATGCGGTCTTCTGGGGCAACAACACGAACTCACCCGGCGGGGTCCTCGACCCGCGCATCATCCCCGGCACCCGGCTCGTGGTGTCCACCTTCGGCTCCTGCCACGACCGGCCCTGGGGTGCCATCGCCATCGTCGACCGCCGCCGGGCCCTGGATGGCCGCGAGGCCGTGGCGCACATTTGGCCGGCGTCCGCCATGGACCTCGTCGGCCAGGGCGACTTCGACACCTTCACCCGCGTCTGGCCGCGGTACGAGGACCCCTACCCCCTCGGGCAGGCTGCTTCCGGCACCTCCCCGGTGTCGGCGGGGAAGTACTTCCTCTGCTCCCGCATGACCGGCCAGGGCGAACAGATGGGCCTGGTGCTGCTGGATGTTTTCGGGAACGAGGTGTTGCTGCACAGCGAAGCTCCGGGCTGCTATGACCCCATGCCCCTGGCACCGCGTCCACGGCCCATGTCCATACCCTCGCGCCGCCAGCCGGACGGTGCGACCGGGACGATGTATGTCGCCGATGTCTACCGCGGCACCCACATGGCTGGCGTCGAGCGGGGTCAGGTGCGCTACCTGCGCGTCGTCGAGTCCCCGGAAAAGCGCTTCTGGACCGGTCCTGCCTGGGGCGGGCAGGGCGTCCACCGGCCCGCCATGAACTGGCACAGCTTCGAGAACAAGCGCATCCTCGGCACGGTCCCGGTGCAGCCGGACGGGTCCGCCTGCTTCGAGGTCCTGGCGGAGACCTTCGTCTACTTCCAGCTCCTCGATGAGCAGGGCATGATGGTTCAGTCGATGCGCAGCGGCACCATGGTGCAGCCCGGCGAGGTGACCGGCTGCGTGGGCTGCCACGAGGCGCGCCAGTCTGCCCCGGCGGCCGCGAGGTCGCCCCCGGCCGCCACCGCGTCGGCGCCCGCGACCCTCACCGGCTGGTACGGCCCACCGCGGCTTTTCAGCTTCCTGGATGAGGTGCAGCCCGTCTTCGACCGGCACTGCGTCGGGTGCCATGACTTCGGCAAGCCCGCCGGCGAGAAGCTGCTGTTGGTGCGTGACCGTGCCGAGACCTTCAACGCGTCCTATACCGAGATGTGGCGCCGTCGGGCCATCGCCGCCATCGGCGCCGGACCGGCCGAGACGCAATCCGCGCGCTCCTGGGGCAGTCATGCCAGCAAACTCGTGCAGGCCCTCCGCAAGGGCCACAACAACGTCCGGCTCTCCCCCGAGGAGTTCGACCGCATCGTCACCTGGATCGATATCAACGCGCCCTACTACCCGACCTACGCCAGTGCCTTCCCCGATAACCTGACCGGCCGGTGCCCCATCGAGCCGAAGGCCATGCAGCGACTGACCGAACTGACCGGCGTGCCCTTCAACGACCTGGCCAGTTTCGGCGCCAGCCGAGGCCCCCAGATCAGCTTCGACCGGCCTGAACTGAGCCCCTGCCTCAAGGGTCTGGCCAGTGGCCCTGCTGCCGCCCTGGAAGAAGCCCTCACCATCGTCCGGCAGGGCGCCACGGCGCTCGCCGCCACCCCGCGGGGTGACAGCACCGCCGAGGGCATCGCCATGTGCCCCACCGACCGCCAGCGCGAGGAGTTCTACCAGGCGCGTCGGCTCATCGAGACGGAGGCCCGGCGGGCCCTCGCCACGGGGGCCCGCGTCTACGACCCAGGCCTGCCGGGGCCTGGCCAGTAGCGCCGATTCGCTGGCGTCATACCGGCGCACTGGGGCTCCTCACCCGGCCACGCCAGGAGCGTCTGGAGTGCGG
>Ga0172371_10003877_pt1 | contig 23029 bp, 19 predicted proteins | sample Lak12m_FD_114543 | JGI IMG/M metagenome (GOLD analysis project Ga0172371, IMG submission 114543) | Freshwater microbial communities from Kabuno Bay, South-Kivu, Congo - kab_022012_12m | ecosystem: Environmental > Aquatic > Freshwater > Lake | place: Democratic Republic of the Congo: South-Kivu...
CACCTTTGGATGCATCAGTAAGTTCTGCTGCAAGTTTCTCTGCAAATGTATGATATTCCTTATTTGAACGTTTTCCAGCAAATTGAACAATCCATCGAATAGCCAGTGCAATTCTCCTATCTCCTCGCACTTCCATAGGAACTTGATAAGACGCACCTCCAACCCGACGTGCTTTTACTTCAAGCTTTGGTCCAACAGTATTGATTGCATTTTCAAAAATTTTCATTGGGTCTTCACCACTATTCTTGATAAGATCAAGAGCACCATAGACTTGCTGTTCTGCTGTTCTTTTCTTTCCACTCACCATAACCCTGTTAATAAAACGGGTGAGCAATCGATTTTGGTAAATCGGGTCTGCTGGTAATACTTTTTTATAATTTTTTGCTGATCTCATATATTTTTCTTAATTAATTTGCTTTTGCTGCCGCTGGACCTGTTGCGGTTCTTTTTGTTCCATAACGACTTCTTCCTTGTTTTCGATTTACTACCCCTGTTGAATCGTATTTCCCACGAACAATGTGGTATTTGACTCCAGGTAGATCGGGAACACGACCGCCTCTAATCATAACAATGGCATGTTCGGTAAGCTCATGACCAATTCCACCAATATACGCCGTCACCTCTTGCTTGTTTGAAAGCCGTACACGAGCTACTTTCCTGAGTGCGGAGTTTGGTTTTTTTGGTGTCATCGTTTTGACAAGCGTCACCACTCCCCGTTTAAATGGAGATGGTGTTTGATGCATCTGGCGTGTCTTTGTGTTAAAAAACTTACGGAGTGCCGTAGCTTTAACTTTTTTTGACTTCCGATGTCGACCAAATTTAATTAATTGATTGATTGTTGGCATACTGTTAGATTTTTTTCATTTGTGCTCGCTCCGCGTCAACTGGAATGAGACGTCCAATTATAACGTTTTCTTTTAACCCAAGCAACTTGTCTTCTTTTCCTGCAAGCGAGGCGTCTGTTAATACATTGGTTGTTTCTTGGAACGATGCTGCGGACAACCATGATTCAGTATAAAGAGATGCTCGTGTTATACCCAAAAGAACGATGTTTGCTGTCGCTGGTTCTCCACCTGCTGCAAGCACTCGTGCATTTTCAGCGGTAAATGTTGCACGATCAACTAATTCTCCCGGTAACATAATGGTGTCTCCTGGGGAATCAATACGAACTTTGTCGCTCATCTTCCTTACAATCACTTCAAAATGTTTGTCATGAATACCGATTCCTTGTGATTCATACACATGTTGCACTTCAGCAATTAAATACTTTTGTGCTCCACGAAGACCTCGGATTTCCAACACTTCCTTAATGTCCAAATATCCACCTGCTAATTGATCACCTGCTCCAACTAAATCACCAGTTTTTACTTTTAATTCACTTGTCAGCGGAACCATGTATTCTCGTTCTTCAACTGGTTTTAATGACGTATTTCGAACAATGATTTTGTACCCTTGATCTGTTTCTGTTACTTCGACTTTTCCAGCAATTTCTGAAATTGGTGATAAGACACGAGGAGTTCGGCATTCGAACAACTCTTCAACCCGTGGCAATCCTTGGGTAACATCAAGTCCAACGATACCTCCGGCGTGACGGACACGCATGGTAAGTTGTGTTCCTGGCTCTCCAATGGATTGCGCAGCAACAACTCCAGCAGGAGTTCCAATCTCAACTAATTGCGTTGTTGAGAAATCACGTCCGTAGCACTTTGCACACATTCCAACTTTTGCTTTACAGGTAATTGGTGAACGAACAATGATTGTTTCAATATTCTGTTCATCTAACAATTTAACATTGGTTTCGTCAATCATTTCGTCTTTTGCAATTAACACTTTCTTTGAACCAGGAGCAACAATGTCAGCTGCTGCGTATCGGCCAATTGCCCGTAGTGTAAATGCAGTTTGTCTATCTTCATGTCTTGAAATTTCAAGACCCTCATCCGTTCCACAGTCATCCATTCGAATGATGACATCGTGGGCAACATCAACCAAACGTCGAGTCAAATATCCTGCATCAGCGGTTTTAAGAGCTGAGTCGGTTAATCCTTTTCGTGATCCTCTAGTGGATGTTACGTATTCAAAGATAGATAACCCTTGTCGATAGTTACTTTTTGTTGGAAGCTCAACGATTTTACCCATTGGATCAACAACCAAACCTTTGATAGCGGCAAGTTGTTTAAGTTGATCCTTAGATGCACGAGCTCCTCCAGAATCGATAATCATTTTGACTGGGTTATCAGCTTTCATGTTGTCCCATGTCAAATTTGCCAATCGTTCCGTTACTTCAATCCAGATATCATTAGAAAGCCTACGTTTTTCTTCTATCGTGATAAGACCCTGTTGATAGTTTTGTTCAATTTGCTTTACTTGTTCTTCTGCTTGACTGATAATTTCTGATTTGCTTGCAACCATCTCGTTATCAAATACAGATGCAGATAATCCTCCGCAATAGGTTGCACCTTGGAAGCCAATAGATTTAATTGCATCAATAAGGGCAACAACTTCTTCCTTTGAATATTGGCGAAGTGCCTGTGTAATAAGCGTTTTTACCGTCGCGGCTTTTACTGGTGTATTCACAAATCGGAGTTTCTCCGGCAATATTTCATTGAATAACACTTTTCCGACAGTTGTAACAAGGACTTCACCATTAATTTTTACTCGCACTGGTTCTCGAAGTGTCACGTGTTCCGTTTGGAATGCAAGAATAGCTTCTTGTGTGTCTGAAAAAATCGGCATATCTTCTTCTTTTTTACTTGCAAATTTTGCATCCACTGTCGTGAAGTAATAACACCCAATCACCATTTCTTTGTTAGGAACCGTGATTGGAGATCCATCTGCAGGCTTTAACAAGTTGAACGTTGGAAGCATCAAGTGTGCTGCTTCATATTGGCTTTCTTTTGAAAGTGGCAAATGCACAGCCATTTGATCTCCATCAAAGTCAGCATTAAATCCTGCACAGACACATGGATGAAGTTGAATAGCTGATCCTTCAATTAAGACTGGGTAGAATGCTTGAATACCTAATTTATGAAGTGTTGGTGCACGATTTAACAACACTGGATGATTTTTGGTAATTTCTTCCAAAATATCAAACACCTCTGCTGTTCTTCGATCAAGCACGTTCTTTGCATTCTTCACGTTTGGCGCTATACCACGAGCGATGAGTTCTCGAAGCACAAATGGCTTAAACATTTCAAGTGCCATTTCCTTTGGAACTCCACATTGTGTTAATTTTAATTCTGGTCCAACAACGATAACGGATCGCCCTGAATAATCAACACGTTTTCCAAGAAGATTCTGTCTGAATCTTCCTTGATTTCCACGAAGCATATCAGAAAGTGACCTGAGTGGTTGAATAACTGCTCGGGATGATGGCCGTTGTGTGGCATCAATGAGTGAATCAACTGCTTCTTGCAACATGCGTTTTTCATTTCGAAGAATGATTTCTGGAGCACCAAGATCCATTAAATGTTTTAAACGGTTATTTCGATTAATCACACGTCGATATAAATCATTCAAATCTGATGTTGCAAAGCGTCCACCGGTGAGTTGTACCATCGGTCGAAGATCTGGTGGGATAACCGGTAAAATAGAAAGAACCATCCATTGTGGTTTGATTCCTGCTTTGTGCATGCCATCAACAACCCGGAGTCGTTTTGTTGCTTTAATATGTCGTTGTCCTGATGTATTTCTGATTTCCTCATGCAGATCAGCTGCTAATTTATCAAGATTGACTTGTTTGACAACTTCAAGCACTGCCTCAGCTCCCATACCAACGGTAAAACATGATACCGCATCGTATTCGAGAAGCTTCAAATATTCATCTTCTGTAATAGTTGAAAATGGTTTAATACTTTTAACAATTGCAACGAGTTGATCTACGACTTCTTGCACTTTCCCCGATTCTTTATTCATTTGCTCCTCAAGAAGTGTTAATTCTTGTCGTTCTTTTAAGCCCATTTCAGCAATTGCTAAATCTTGTGTCTCTTTTCCTTTAATTTTTTCTTTCAAAGATCCTTTTTCTTCAGAAAGTTCTTTTTGTTTCTTTGCTTTTTCTTCCTTGAATCTTTTTTCAATTTCATCTGTTCTTTCTTTTCCTGCTTCAGCAAGTTGCTTTAACACTGCTTTTTTCTTATCATCATCAACACGAATAACTAAATATTGGGCAAAATAGATAACGCTCTCAAGAGCCCGTGGTGACATATCCAAAAGAAGTGAAAGTTTTGAAGGGGCACCTTTGAAAAACCACACATGAGCAACAGGTGCTGCAAGTGTAATGTGTCCCATTCTCTCACGTCGTACTTTACTTTGTGTCACTTCAACACCGCATTTATCACAGATGATACCGCGATATCGAATTCTCTTGTATTTTCCACAGTAACATTCCCAATCTTTTGTAGGTCCAAAAATTCTTTCATCAAATAATCCGTCTTTTTCTGGCTTTAAAGTTCTATAATTAATTGTTTCCGGTTTTGTCACTTCCCCGTAAGACCATGATTTAATATCATCACTTGATGCAAGCCGCACCTCTAGTCCGGTAAAATCGACGATATTTGCAAATGTTGATTTATTGTCCATAGTTACTCCGTTTTACTTTCTTCTACTGGTTCTGTTTTTTCTTCAGTTTCTTTTTCTTCATCAACAAGTTCTGCACCTGCTACTTCTGCTAATTCTTTTGCATCAACAGTAATGTCTTGAACTTTTGTTTCTTCAGGTGGTAATTGTTTTGCAGTTACTGCACCGGTTGGTTTTACTGAAAGTCCAAGTGCTTGCAATTCTTTCACTAAAACTTTAAATGATTCCGGAACATTGGATGCTGGAATATCAATTCCTTTAACGATGGATTCAAATGCTTTTGCACGACCAACAACATCGTCAGATTTAATCGTCAACATTTCTTGCAATACATGTGCAGCTCTGTGTGATTCTAGTGCCCACACTTCCATTTCTCCAAGACGTTGTCCTCCCATTTGGGCTTTTCCTCCAAGTGGTTGTTGTGTCACAAGTGAGTATGGACCAGTTGAACGCGCATGTGTCTTATCTTCAACCATGTGAATCAGTTTCATCATGAATCCGATTCCAACGACGATATCTTCTGAGAATGCTCTTCCTGTTCGACCATCAAACAATTTCATTTTTCCTGATAATGGAAGACCAGCTTCTTTAATTTTGTCTGTAAGTCGTTGCTCTTTTACTTGTTCAAACACTGGAACTGCAATTTTTACATTTAATTTTTTAGCAGCAAGTCCAAGATGAGTCTCTAATAGTTGACCCAAATTCATACGGGAGAGAACAGAAAGTGGAGAGATTAACAAATCAACCACTGTTCCGTCTTCCATGTATGGCATGTCTGCAGCTGGAAGAATTTTTGAGATAACTCCTTTGTTTCCGTGTCGTCCTGCAAGTTTGTCTCCAACCACCACTTTACGCATTTGTGCAACTTTAACAATAATCTTTCTATTTGTTCCTGGCTCAAGTTCATCTCCTTGCTCTTTATCAAGAACTCGGACATCAACCACAGTTCCTCGTTCACCATGTGGAACTCGAAGAGATGTGTCTCGAACCTCTCGTGCTTTTTCGCCGAAGATTGCGCGGAGCAATCGTTCTTCTGCAGTAAGTTCTGTTTCGCCTTTTGGAGCAATTTTTCCAACCAAAATATCGTTTGGCGAAACTTCTGCGCCAACAACAACAATTCCGTCTTTATCAAGATTTCGTAATGCTTCTTCTCCAACATTTGGAATATCACGTGTCGTTTCTTCTGGTCCAAGTTTTGTATCAACAACAGATGCTTCGTATTCTTCTATGTTTACTGACGTTAACACATCGTCTTTCACAAGTCTGTCTGAAATAACGATAGCATCTTCATATCCAAGTCCATCAAATGACATGTATGCAACGACAACATTCGATCCAAGTGCAAGTTCCCCTTCGTCTGTTGCTGGACCCTCAATTAACACGTCACCTTTTTTCACTTTTTGACCAGTCGTAACTTCAACATGTTGGTTATAGCACGTTGATTGTGCAGATCGTTTAAATTTCTCAAGTCCGTACGTGTCTTCATCTCCATTTTTGTATTTTATTTTCACTACTGTTGCGTCTGCATATGAAACAACGCCGTCATCTTTTGCTTCAATCATTCGACCCATAGACGCAGCGATCGTTCGCTCCATTCCGGTTCCAATAATTGGTGATTGTGGCTGTAACAATGGTACCGCTTGACATTGCATGTGTGTGCCCATAAGTGCACGGTTTGCTTCATCGTGCGCAAGGAATGGAATCATGGAAGCAGGAGCTCCCACGACTTGTCGTGCAACAATGTCTAAATATTCAACAACAGTGCTGTTTGATTCCAAAAACTCACCTTTATACCTGACAGGAACACGATCTGGAACAATGTTTCCTTGTCCATCAATCTCAATGTCTGCATGGGTAATGTAGTGATATTGTTCATCGTTTGCATCTAGATATTCGATTTGGTCTGTAACATGCATTTTTGTTTTTCCACCAGATGTTATCTTCTCAACTTTCCGATATGGTGTTTCCAAAAATCCATATTCATTCACTCGGGCATACATTGCCATGTAAGTCACAAGTCCGATGTTTGGTCCCTCTGGACTTCGAACTGGACAAATACGACCATACTGTGATGCATTAATATCACGAATAGAGAAGGATGCTCTTTCTCTTGAAATTCCTCCAATACCCATAACGGTAAATCGACGGAGGTTATCAACTTCAGCAAGTGGATTTGTTTGATCAAGAATGGTTGATAATTGACTAGTTCTGAAGAAATCGTTCACAGCAGCAATGATTGGTCTAGCATTGACAAGCTGAGTTGGGAGTAAATCAACTGCTTGAGGACCTGCTAAGCTCATCTTTTCCCGAATAGATCGTTCCAACCTGAGCATTCCAACACGGAAAGCATTCGTTGCGACCAATTCACCAACTCGACGTACTCGGCGATTTCCAAGATGATCAATATCGTCAACGTCGCCTTTTCCGTTTGCAACATTAATAAGGTAATTGATGCCACCAAGAATATCTTCTCGCGTCAACACCCAATTCTCTTTGTTGTTTGGCACATCAATCTGAAGTTTTTTATTCATCTTATATCGTCCAACGCGTTCAAGAGAATATCTGCGTTGATCAAAAAACATAGATTGGAATAATTCACGAGCGTTATCAAGAACAATTGGCTCCCCAGGTCGAAGCTTCCGATACATCTCAAGAATAGCTTCGTTTTGATTGGTTGTTGGATCTTTCGCAAGTGTTGCTTCTATATACCGATGATCTGGATTTGTGTCTACTACAGCAAATGCTTGTTTTATTTCTTCGTTTGTTGAAAGTCCAAGAGCTCTAAAAAATGTGCTTGCCACAAATTTTCGTCTCCGATCAATACGGACCATTAATACATCATTTCGGGTAATGAACATTTCAAGCCAGCTTCCATGCATTGGCCGAATTTCTGCACTATATAATGTACGTCCTGTCGTTGGATCAACTTCTCCAGTGAAATAAATTCCTGGAGAACGGACTAATTGATTCACAACACATCGCTCCGTTCCATTAATAATAAACGTACCGTTTTGTGTCATGGCTGGGATGTCGCCAAGAAAAACTTCTTGTGTGACGTGGTGTCCTGTTTGTTTGTTCGTAAGGGAAGCAATTGCCTTCAATTGCATGTCATAGGTTAACCCTTTTTCAATAGCTGTTGCAGGTGTTAAGCGTGGCTTTCCAAAAAAATAATCACCAAATGATAATTCCCAGTTTTTACCTGTAAAATCATGTACTGGAGAAATTTCTGATAGAAGTGCTTTTACTCCCTCTTCTAAAAACCATTGATAAGATTCGCGCTGCACGAGGGTAAGATCCAATTCAGGAAGATCTATATATTCCTTGCCCCAATATAATCGATGGCTGTTCGTATTAATAGACATTGTGAATAAATTCAAAACCTTCAAAAAACGCAAAAGAAAGAAGCGAACAATGAACGTTCGCCTCTTTTAGGCTATTCAATTACTGTTAATTATACCTGATTTTACTTATCTGTCAACTAGGAGAATGGTGTATAGTAGATATAATGGTTACCTATCTAAAAACACATGAAAAAACCATTAGAAAACTGCTTGAAACAAAGGATTTGAGCATTGATTGGAAATCTGTTTCTAAGATGCATGAACGGAAGCTACAGTATTTTCAACATGAACGACTGATTCACCTTCTCGTTATGTTAACCACCAGCCTTGGAACACTGATTTCCTTTTTCTTTACCCTTTCTTTAGATATTCCAGCCTTCTTTATCCTAACATTTGTCCTTCTTCTTCTTTCTATTGCCTACGTCATCCATTATTTTAAGCTAGAAAACGGAGTGCAGCGCTTATACACGTTAAGCGATCAAATAGAAGCAAAAATTTGCTAAATGGTCTTTGGGCTATATATCTTTTTTGCTCGTATATGATACGCAGAAGGGTTTTCTGGGGTTATCTCAATAAATTGCAATTGATCATTATTGTGATGAATCCACTTTTTTAAATTAGAATTGCTTGTATCAAAAAATAATATATAGGATTCATGTGTCTCTTCGGCTCTTTGCTGTAAGGCAACATCCGCCATTTTAAAAATAGTAGTCGTTTCACCTATTTTTTTCGGGTGTAACAATCTTGGTTCTTGTGTTCCAAAACGAACCGTTGCTGTTTTGGTTTCAGTATTGATATCAAGCGATAGATTTTTTCTTCCGAAACAGAATTCTCTATGTTCAATTGTCACATGTCCTTCTTATTGATAGGCAGACTATTTAAGATACTTCTCAATATTTTCTTTGTGTTCTTCATATGTAACAGCACAGTGTATTTGTCCCGAGTGATCATGCAAGTAAAAGAGACAATCTGTGTCTTCAGGATTCAAAACGGCAGCAATTGATGTAATACCAGGATTACAAATTGGCGTAGGAGGTAATCCTTTTATCTTATACGAGTTATATGGAGAGTCACTTTGTTTTTCAGAAAGATCAATAGATCCCCACCAACTGCCGTCAGCGTTTTTGCCGTGTGTGTATTGCAATGTTGCATCAATCTGCAACAGCATATTTTTATCTAACCGGTTCCAAATGATACCTGAAATTAATGGCATATCAGTGCTTCCTGCGGCTTCTCGTTCGATAAGAGATGCAATCTTTAATGCAGTTACCCACCGAATGTTCGCATCTTGAAACTTTTGTGTATACGGAGCAAATATTTCATTAAACCGATTAATAAACCGTCTCGCTATCAAGTCCCCTGTTTCGTCTTTGGGTAATAAATATGTATCGGGATAATATACGCCTTCAACATATTCGGCTTGAAGTGTTTTATAGGCAGTATTCCATGCATCTAGTTGTTTTTGCTCCCATCCCAATTTTTTTCCAATCATCTCTCCTATCTGTTCTCGCCGTAAACATCCGCTTATTGTTACCCATATAAGATCTGGTGACGTGGTTAACTTATTTGCTATTTGCCACATCCACATGGAAGGAGCTACGCGGTATCCACCAGGCTCAATAGTTTTCCCTGCTATAAAAAATTTAAACACCCATGTATTTTTTATTATTTTCTGTTCTTCAAGATTTTTCGTTATATCAAATCCTTCTGTTTGCTGAGGAACAATAAATACAAGGGTTTCCTTACTCTTTCCCACTGGTCCGAATAGCAAAAATATTGCGAGGTACAATACACACAGTGTACCAACGCTTTCAAAAAAGAAAACAATAATTTTTTTCATTCAAATTCTTATTTTATTGCTTTTGGCAAGCTTTCACATGCTTCGCCGTCTTTATCACCGTCTAATCGATTCGTGTCTTTAGAAACTCCACCAGCATTAACATAAAATTTTTGTGCTTCTTCCTGTGTCTTAAAATCATCACAGTTATATTCGTCTGTATATTTTCCTCCACTTGTTACAACATTTCCTTCTTTATCCCGCATGACTTTTGCCTCTGACATCGAAGATCCAGACAATAATTTTCCAAGATCCCAATCATTATTTGTTGATTCTAATCCGAGAGCCGCGAGTAAAATACCGACAAGAACAATAAGAATTGGTTTTGCTACCTTTTTTGTGCTATCGCTTGCGTTTGCAAGTGGTTTTAGTTTTGGAATTGCCATAATTTTTTATAAAACAGAATACAACATATACGCAACAATCGCTAAGAGAATCAAAATAACGATGATTCTCATTTTTTTATTCTTCATATTGGAAAAACCACCTCCCCTCGCTCTTTATCCACTTTCTTTTAGTATAGCAAAATTATTTTTTTTGATATTGTACATCGTCGAGTAACAGTTCTCCTGTTGATGGGAAAAAATAAAATGGTTTATCACAATACCCACACATAACTGGAATATATACATTTGAATTATTTTTACATAAATCAATTATCTCTTTTGAAAATCCAGTGGTCATAGGTTTTTGACATTGAGGACACAGCACTGACACATTTGTTTCAAAAAGGTTTTTCTGATTTGATTCAAGATTGAGCATCTTGCTTTTCGAAATCTTCTTGAGCAGGATATTTCACTTCATTCTTTTTCATCTTTCGTTCAAATGCGTCCACTATATCAATATGCATCGTGTTTGCCATGAGTAATACTCCATGAAGAACATCCATTAATTCATCTTCTATATCTTCCCTATGCGCAGTAACATACTCTTCTAATTCCTCACCATTTCTCCATTGAAAATGTTCAAGTAATTCTGCAGCTTCTTCGATAATATCAATTGCAACATCTTTTGGTTGATGGTACCTATCAAACTTGCGTTCGGTACCAAATCGTTTCACGCGTTCTTGGAGAGAATGAAGGTCACTCATACCCTGAGTATACAAAAATTATGAAGCAAAAATCTACAAGGAAAACATTTTACTTTTTTGTCGCTAATTGACCACATGCAGCGGCTATATCATCTCCCATAGTTACACGAACAGTGTGCTGTATATGATGCTGTTCTAAACAGGCAGCAAATGCACAAATAGCAGCAGGAGAAGACGTTTTATAAGAAACACCTGGAATTGCATTATAAGGAATAAGATTAACGTGACTCAGTCTTGGATCCATACAATGAGCAAGCTCATCTGCACACGCAACTGTATCATTCACACCATCAATAAGAATATATTCAAAACTCACACGCTTATTTGTCTTTTTAGCAAATTGTCTACATACATCCAATACACGCGTTAATGGATACCTTTTTGCTATCGGCATAATGTGTGCCCTTATTGTTTGATTGGGTGCATGGAGACTTAATGCCAGTCTTCCTTTATATCCATGTTTTATTAACTCTTGTAATTTATCTGTTATACCAGACGTTGACAGAGTAATCCGTCGTTCACTCATTCCCATTTTTTGAGGATCGGTAAAAACATGAATAGCTGCTTCAACTGCCTCTAAATTCAACAATGGTTCACCCATGCCCATAAAAACAATATTCGTTACTGTCAATTGTTCCTTTTTTAACTTTCGTGCAACAAAAAGCACTTGATCAACAATTTCTTCTGTCGTGAGGTTTCCTACAAATCCCATTTTTCCTGTTGCACAAAACGTGCAGCCTACAGGGCACCCAACCATGGAACTAACACATACAGTATTTCTTCCATCTCTATGACGCATAAGTACTGTTTCAAATTGCGTCTTATCCTGTCGGGAAAATAATATTTTTTCAGTGTCAGTTGTTCGGGATGTTTGCTGAGCGCTGGGAATAATGGAAGAAAATAAAACCTCCTCTTGTAACACCTTCCGTTCCTCTTTAGACCATGTTGATAATTCATCAAAACTTGCTATGAACTCTTTATAGTACGCTTGATAAAACTGATTCACTCTGTATGAAGGAATCGTATGACGTAAAAGAAATTTGGTAAGCATACACGAATCATATCATGTTGCTATCTATGCCCATAATAAGAAAAGCAGCCCTTAACGAGCTGCTTTTCATTTTTATATTGTTTTTGCAATATTATTTGGTAGGTTCAACAACAATTGTCGGTGTTACTACTGGACATGCGTATGAAGGTTTTGGTAAATACGGTTTCCCGTGCATTACCCATTCTCCTTTGTCACATATCCATGAGTCTTCTCCGCTTACTGTTCTAATTGCAACAACAAATAGACCAACTGCAAGAAGTGCTCCTAGAATTAATAACACAGCGCGTTGCATATAAACCTTCTTTTACTTACCAATCACGTCCACCTCGGTCATCACGTCCGCCACGATCTCCGCCGCGTCCATGTCCACCAAAGTCTCTGCGTCCGCCACCAAATCCACCTGAGCGTCCGCCACCAAATCCACCACCTGGGCGTTGTTCTCGAGGAACCATTGGTCGTGCTTCGTTGACGATAAGTGATCGGCCTTCAAAATCTTTTCCATTGAACATATCAATGGCTTTTTTTGCTTCATCATCTGAACTCATTTCAACAAATCCAAATCCTTTGGATCGGCCAGAAAATTTGTCCATGATAACTGTTGCAGAAACAACTGTTCCTGCTTGGGCAAAAAGATCTTTCAATGCTTGATCATTTGTACTATACGGTAAACTTCCAACAAACAATTTCATAACTAGTTTTCAACTTTCATTAAATATTTTATTACGTTACTTACTTCTTACAATCTTTGCATCCGCAGTCGCCTATTTCATCGCTGCAACACCCGCACACCTCCTTCCGCGATCCATCGTCGCTATAGATATATACTGTATCTTTTTTTTCATCCTGTGTTTTGATATGAGAACCGTCACAAAACGGTTGATTTTTCGAAAGTCCACACATGCAGATTGCTACTGGCTTATCTGAAGACTTTACGCTATACGGCCCTTGGGCTGTTTTAACAACTATTCTTGACATACGTTTACCAAACAACGGTATTATACGATATTTCTTGTCTAAACGCGACTACCAACTTCCTCCACCACCTCCACCACCTCCACCACCTGAAAATCCTCCTCCGCCTGAAAACCCGCTCGAAAACCCGGAGGAAGACCGAGTAGGAGTTGCAGAAGAGACAACTGTTGAGGAAAAACTGTGGCTAAAATGGTTCATAAACACCATACTATTAAATACGCGCGTGTCATACGTTTCGTACCAATCAGGACGTGTAATATCTAAATTCTTAAAGCGTTCTGCCCAAATCTTTTCCACACCAAACACAATAGCGTAGGGCAAAAACTTCTCAAAAAATAGCTGTTTTTTTGCCTGAAATGCGTATTGCCGATCTTGCGAAACGATAAATCCTTTGAGGGCGTTTGCAACAGATAACACGTTTACGCCATCAACTGTTTTTTTTGGCATATGCCTTCCAAATAGAAATGCAATAATGGCAAGACCAATGTTACCAGTAAAAAGAGCTACTCCTGCAATAACCATATACATGGTTCGTGTTTTTTGAGGATTTTTAGGGAAAAATCCTTCCGTGACAACTGCGTCATACAATTGCTCTTTTGCTTTTCCTATTGCTCCACTTAAATCTTCGTCTTTTATGCGAATTGTGGTTTTTGCACCAGGAAATATTTTTGTTAATAGCGTGCGCTCAAAACTCTCTAGTGTATCCCCGCGCACAGATTGTTTTACCTGTTCCAAGTAAAAATCGTTTTTCGTTTTTTCAATGATTTTGATGTACCCGCGACGGGCAAGATCAACAATCGTTGCGATAATATCTTTTAAATCTGCAGACTCATCAACCACCGTTCCTGTTTCAGCTGGTGTTAGTCCTCTTCCTTTTTTTGTTTTCGGTACATCAAACCACACATGCGCTTGTCCAATAGTTCCTTTTGGATCTCGTCCAGTTTTTATCCAACGAATAATAATCCATATCGGTAAACCGATATACCAAAGCATTGCTAATATTGCAAAAATCACTGAAACAATTTTTGCAAGTAATTCTTTAAACCACGTATTTACTTTTTTTGCTTCATTGATGGTCATAAGACCTTTCGGAAACCCAACAACAATTGTCATTCCTTCACTTGAAGAAAGTGCTGTGGTGGTATGAGCTAAAACAACACCATTGGTATACTCAATGGAACAATCACTAGATGTACTATTCTTCACACCTGTAAAACAGGCAAGTTTCATCATCTCTTTTTCTGTTATAAATGGCATCGTTACTGATACGTCCACTTGTTTTATCGGTACCTCCCACCCGTTTCCAGTAATATTCCAATACAATTCGTCGTGATCAGAAAATGGAACAAATGCGCCCTGTACTCGATAGCCAATGTCATACATGTGTGTTCCTGTGATAGTTTTATTCGCGTCCCCCACCCGAAGTTGTATTTCTGTATCGGTTTTGTCAAATTTTGTTGTATATGAAATACCACGTTCATCACGTACAGTTATTTCATCAATGGTCATCCGATACACGTCGTTTTCCTCGTTTGTTTTTGTATACGGAATATTTCGATAGATACCATGTCTATCAGTTAACCCAAAATCATATAAAATTTTTTCCTCGACATACATGGAGCTATCACTTGCTACAGATATGGAGGTCTTAAAAGATTGAATTGATTCAGCGTGTACAGGCTGAATCCCAACAAAAAAAATGGAACAAAGAATAATAAAAAGAAAAATAATCCGTTTCATGGATTACCGTAAATAATCAGCAATATTTTTTTCGTGTTCCTCAATAGTACGAGCGTAGTGTGCAACACCACTTGTATCGTGGAGATAAAACATATAGTCCGTTTTCATTGGATAAATAACTGCTTTTAACGCATCAATTCCTGGGTTTGCAATCGGGGTTGGAGGAAGTCCAGGATTAAGATATGTATTATATGGCGAATCAATTTTTTTGTCCGCGTCTGTCAATTCTTTTTTCCACCATGTTTTGTCTTGTGATTGATATCCCAGAATATACTGTAATGTTGCATCTACTTGGAGTGGCCAGTTTTGATTTAACCGATTTAAAAGTATTCCTGCAATCACTGGTCTATCCTGATTTGTTTTTCCCTCCCGTTCAACAAGCGATGCAAGAATAACAACAGAAGAAAGAGATAATCCTTCTTTTTTTGCGTCCGCAATCATCTGTGGAGTCACTTTTTCTAAAAATGTATCTTTTAAGATTGTTGCAATTGCGCCAGCTGTTGCATCCTGTGGAATTGAATATGTATCAGGAAACATATACCCTTCTTCCGCAACAGCTAAAAATTCTTTTTCTGGAATATTTAATTCTTTTGCAATATTTGTTGCAATCTCTTCAGTTCTCCATCCTTCAGGAATGGTGACCCATACATCCATCGTACCAAGCGTCAATTCGCTTGCAATAGTTCGTGTATCCATGGATTTTTGTAATCGAAATTCACCAGCTTGAATTTGTTTATCGGTGTTAAAAAATCGAACGAGAAGATAAAATCCTATTTGGCTTCGTATCAAACCCTCTGATGCAAGTCGACGCGCTATTTCTTTTGATCCTTGACCACTCGGCACAACAAACGTCACCGGTGTTTGATCTGTCTCATCCACAGGGCTCATGGCGTTCTTCCACCATACAAGTGCTCCGCCAACAAGAAAAAGTATGACTGCAAACAAGGAAATAAGTCGAACGCTAATTGTGTTATTTGACTTCATCGAGTGTTGCTCTCCTATATTTATTTGCAGCTGCATCATACATATAGATGCGACCGCATTCACATGTTATCTGAATAAGTCCAGTTCCTTGAGCCTTTGGAAGTTCTTTTCCACACCCAACACACTTCCCTTGGGATAATAACCATGCTTGTACTGGAGCAATGATGTTTTTAAACATATTATTCAACTGTATACACAGGAATATTTTTTATTGTTTCTATTGCCTCACGCATCCTATATGCATCCTGACTATACAGTGTGCATAGTATATCACCTTTATCCACATGTTCTTCAAGTTTTCGATTTAAAAACATCCCAGCCTTTTTATCGGTTGGACAACCGAGAATCCGACACACCATACTAATTTCCTTATTATCAATTCTTGTTACCCGTCCACCGTTGGGAGATTTAAGCTCATATGTATTATTTCCAGCGACAAGTTCTTCACTTGTAATATCTGGATTTCCACCTTGTACCTTGATAATCTCACGCATTTTAGTAAGCGCTTTTCCTGATGTTAATAGCTCATGGGCAAGTTCTTCTCCATCCACGCCTTTCATACGTGGAGTATCTGCAATACAAAGTGTTAATAATTTCCCAGCAAGTCGCAATGCCTTCTGTTCGAGCGCCATCGGACGATCCTTTTTTTGCTCAAGGACCTCAAATACGTCATGCGCCTCAAGAACTGGTCCAACACCAAAACCTGCATTTTGCATGGTCTCATTTATATCAACAGTTATTTTCATACCAAATTTGTCTGCAAGATACGAAAATTTCTTTCCAATGAGTTCTGCATCAGTAAAATGTTGCACTTTCATTGTTGGACCAACGGGAACATCAATGACTAAATGCGTTGCACCCACTGCAATTTTTTTGGCCATAATGGCAATAATAAATTTATCGTACGATTCAAATGCGAGCGGCTGACTTATCTCTATAATCACATCATCAGCGGGTGCAAGACCCAAGTGTCCACCCCACACAATACATCCACCAACGTCATGAATCATTTTTTTTATTTGCTCTGCCTCAAACGTGACAGGCGCAACAACCTCCATTGTATCTGCAGTTCCAGCTGGTGACGTAATAGCACGCGTAGAGTTTTTTGGAATCTGAAATCCGGCAGCAGCAATAATAGGAACAAGAATCATAGTTGTTCTTGTACCAGCAACACCACCGGTACTATGTTTGTCAGCAACAATGCCATCAAACTGGAGTTTTTTTCCAGTTTCAACCATTGCCTTTGTCATGAAATATAATTCTTCTGGAGAAAATCCTTCTTTAAATCCCGCTGCAGTAAAATAGGTGGTTAACACTGGTCCTAAGCGCTTATGAGAAATTTCATCCATAACGGAAAATATTTCCCGATATGTTAAATTTTTTCCTAACAATTTCTTTTTAATTGCGTCAACAGCAATATCTTCTTGTTTCATATATTTTTAACAAGTCTCATTTTCACATTTAACCGCTTCCAATATGTTCCAGGAGGAACACACGTCACAAGCGTCATATAGGAATCATCAAATTTCTGCTCCAGAGGAGTTAAATCTGTTGGTTCAACAACAATTTTGTCAAACACTTTATAAGTATATTCAATGCCATCGTACTTGACTGTAACATTGTCTCCAATTTCTAGTGTTGGAAGAAGGGAAAAAATAGTTTTGTAATTTGTTGGACTGTAAAACTGAGGAAGGGTCGAATGACCAAACACCACGGCATTTCCATATTGCCCAGGAAGTGGTGTCCCTCCGTAATGGACAAGACTCACACCTAAATCATCACCTGACACAATAACATCAGCATTTGTAATTTTGAGTTTTGGGATAGACAGGGAATATTTATTTACTACCGCTGTTATCTTTTTTTGTGGTCGCGTTGGATACCAAGAGCTCGGATTTTCATAATCAACAGCATGTGCACTTGTCGCAAAAAACCGTCCTGCGGCATATGCAGATTCCGCAACAGGAGAAATTGTTTTTGCGAGCATTTCTTCTGTGAAGAAACTAAATGACAGAATCGGCCACAATGTCCAAACAAGAATACCAATACCAGCACCCATCGTTATAAACGACAGAAGAACAGACCGTTTCATCGGCGCTTTTGGAACTTGTTTAACATACCGATACAGTGGCATAGATTATTGATTCACGACAACATCAACTGTAATGTTGGCAGTATTGAAAGGAAGTCTTTTTTTACTTGGTGATCGTAAAAAGAATATTTCTACGCTTCCAACCCCTTGAATCTTTTTAATAATTTCCTGCGCTTGGGTAATTGTTTTTCCTTTGAGCTCTTTTTTGATTGCATCAACCGTAACCGTTGGAAGTGACACTAACGAAATAGAGGCGGCAGCAGTAATGCTCCCATCCTTCTTTATAACAGGCGTTTCCATCGTTACTGTTGTTCGCCCTTCATTCATTGCATATCCATTTGGTATGTCGCTTGACGCAAGTGGGAGTAATACTGACTTTGCGTCACTTTCATTGTACGAGATGCCAGAAATGGTTAACGTAATTTTCCCGTGTAATTCTGTTGCTTCTTGGTCTAATTCTTCCCGAAATGTTTTACTCGTAACAGTTGTTTTAATCGTTTGATCAATTAATTTTTCTCCACCCGCAACACCCGCAAGCAAGTCTGCTTTTGCTTTCGTTACCAGTTCATCTGATAGCGCCTTTACCATTGCATCATAATCAGCACGTGATACCACAGTCGTTTCTTTACTTGTCCCTCCAGTAAATGGCTGATCATTTCTTGCAATAGCAATGCTCGATGACATATCTTTAAACGTAAAATCAGATCCTGCAGGTAAGTTTCCTTCTTCGCCAATAGCAACAGCGGTCACTGCAGCAGTTGCTTTCCCATATGTTATCGATCCAATGGATTCACTTGCTGAAGCAATGTCTACATCTCCGTCAAGTGTAAATTGGAGAGCATTGCTCGAAAGCACAGCGCCTTTTTTTATCGTTCTTGAGGTAGTGGTTTTGTTGTACAAAATAACTGTTCCTTTTGCAGGATCTCCAATGCGTTTTTTTCCAGTCACTGTTGCCGTTTTTTCTCCTGTAACGGATTGCTCCAATTTTTTTGCTGGAATAATAAACTTTGCCTGATCAGCACTTGTTGCACCAGTTGCAATAGTTATTGTTTTTGATTTTGTGACAATATTTGGTACTACTCCAATAGTGACAGTTGCTTTTGGAACGAAATAATAAATGAGTCCTGCCACACCAAGAAGAACAAACACTGCAAGAAGTAGTGGAATAATAGGAAGTTTTGTTGAAGTGGTAGGAATATGAATCAGCTTAACAGCGCCTATGATTGCCGCCATCTTTTCCTTTAGCGTTACACCGAAAGATGATTTTTTCTCTTCGCTTTGAATATCTTCCTCCTCCTTTTTCCCTTGACTGTCTACTTTGGAAACAGGGTATTCTAACACATCTGTTTCTTGAAACCCTAAGGATTCAGGAGCAACAGGAACAACGTTTGCATCTTCTGGATGAACATCTATTATCTCTTCCTCTTCTTCTTCCTCTTCTTGCTCTTTCTCTTTTCGTTCCCCTTTTTCCTCACTTTGTTCTTCTTGATCTTCTTTAATGACATCTTCCATTGTTTTTTCATCTTTTTCATCTGTTCCTTGCTGCGCAACAACAGTAGTTGCAAGCTGCTCTTCACCGATATTTTCTGGTTCTGTTTTGTCTTCAACAAATGTTGCTGTCAATTCACTTGCTCCAGCAAGAGCAACTGCGTGAGCAACGTGTGCTAATTCAAACACATCAATTGTTGGGTAATGTAAAAAGTTTGCTCGTGTTGTCCACTGATGCGTTAAGAGTTGTGATTTCACCACATCTAATTCCTCTTTCCCTGTCCCATACAAAATCATACGGGAAGGGAGCACTTCAATATCTGGAAAACTTTTAATAGCTGTTTCTACATCCTCTACAACAAATTCACTTATATGGACATTTCTTTCTCCAACAAGTGTTCCTACACGATACAAAGAGACACGGAGTTCATCGCCTGCTACATGAAGGAGTATGACACTTGGAGGTACCCCTTCTTCATGTTTAATCTGAAACATAATTGCTGTTTCAATATTCACAAATCCAACCGGTTTCAAGTCAAGCATGGTGGTTAACCGTTTAATATCTGGACGAATGGATTTAGTAATATCCCCCTCTGGTGTTAAAAACTCTGGAGCAAATCCAAGAACAGTTTTGTGCAGTTCTCCTGCACCGCTTTGTTCTTCAAGCGTGCTTACGACAGAATCTGCAGCTTCAATACGTTTTTCCCACGATGTATCAGTACTTTCTGCATGGGTACAATGCAGAATTTCTAATGACTCTTCTTCTCCAATGGACCACACACATCCTGAAACATGCTGGTGAAAAAGTGTTAACGAAAGATATACATCCTTAGGTGTTGGATTTTTCTTGAACAGATGGTGTAGTTGATCCGCTATCTTCATGATTGAGATGACCATATATCCGGCGGATACCGGCACTGGCAGACTCCTCTTTATCTATTGTAAAGTGACCTAACTCGCCTGTAAAGGAAACATGTGGTCCACCACAAAATTCTGCAGAAGCATAGTCACCTGTTTGTGCAGTTTCTGGCGATATTCCCTTCTTCAAATCAACAAAATACACGCTCACTTTGTCTGGGTATTTGTGGCCAAATTCCATCTGTGCACCTGTTTTCTCTGCAAGTTCCCGTGGCATTTCAACACGCGTAACCTTCAGATTTTCCGAAATTTTACTGTTTACCAAATCTTCAACTTTTTTTAGCTCCTCCGGCGTCACTTTACGAGCAAAATTAAAATCCATCCGCAATCGTTCAACGGTAATGTTGCTTCCCCGTTGCTTAATTGTAGGATCAACAATCTGTTGCAGTGCAGAAAGTAATAGATGGTGAGTAGTGTGTAGTCTTGTGGTTTCTACACTCGTATCCGCTAACCCTCCCTTAAACATACCTGCACTAGCGGTACGAGACAGTGCTTGATGTTTTTTGAATGCTGCTTCAAATTGCTTTCGATCAACTTGTTGTCCACGAGAAATTACAATTTCTTCTGTCAATTCCCATGGAAATCCGTATGTCTCATACAAAACAAACGCTTGATTCCCATCAATGACATCCATTTTCTCTATTTCCTTCAATCCCTTTTCAATTGTTTTTTCAAATCGTGTTGCTTCATCAACAATCACTTTGGTTGTCTGTTGCTCATGTGTTTTTACTTCGGGATATGCTGACTCGAACATTGATACAACTGGGGACACTAATGTTTCAATTAATGCTTCACTTTTTGCAATTCCTAATTGTCTTGCGTGCAACATCGAACGACGAATCAATTTACGAAGTATATATCCTTGTTGTTTATTACTCGGTATGACCCCATCAGTAATCATCATGACGGCACCGCGCATGTGATCAGAGATAACTCGCATAGATTTTGTTTCATCAGGATTTGTTCCATATTTTTTCTTTGAAACTTCTTCAATTTTGTTAATGATTGATAAAAATGAATCCGTTAAAAATGCATCAGGTGTATGATTGACTGCAGCATTTAATCGTTCGAGTCCGCCGCCAAAATCCACATTCCGTTGTGGGAGTTCTTCAAGCGTACCATCTGCCAACTTTTTGTACTGCATGAACACAGAATTGCCGATTTCCAAAAACCTGCCACAGTCACAGTTTGGATGACACTTCTCATTTTTGTATGGAGAGTTTTCATGTATATGCAAATCTTCTCCAAAATCATAAAACATCTCACTATCCGGTCCTCCTAGCTCACCAACTGCCATTTGTTCGGGCGTTCCTGATCTGCTCCACCAACTTTTCTCCACATCATATGCAACAATATGGTCATCACTCAATCCTAAACTTTTCCATATCGCGATGGACGCTTCATCCTTTGAGATAGTCTCATTCCCGGCAAAGACGGAAACGTAAAGTCGCTTTGGATCAAGTCCCAATTCTTTTGTGACAAACTCATACACCCATGGCAATTGCTCACTCTTAAAATAATCACCAAGCGACCAGTTCCCGAGCATTTCAAAAAAAGTCATATGCCTGTTGTCACCCACTTCATCAATGTCTTGTGAGCGGAATGATTTTTGACTATTTGTCAGTCGTTTCCCTAACGGGTGTGATTGACCAAGAAGGTATGGAATAAGAGGCTGCATACCTGCGCTATTAAAAAGCGTTGTTGGATCGTTTTCAGGAACAAGAGGAGCAGATGGAATCACCACGTGACTCCGTGGAGGAGAAGAAAAAAACTTCAGATATTTTTCCCGGATTTCATTTGCCGTCATGACCTCGATTATATCACGATGAAACTGATTCACCCGAATGATTTTTTCGTAAAGATAGTCCGAGCGGAAGAATAAAAATTACTGTACAAATACCTAAGAGTGTAAACATAATACCTGCATTTCCCCACCAATTCATAAGTGGTCCAGAAATAAGCGCAACAATGACGTAAATAATTCCGATTGCCATAGATAATGTCGAGATGGCGGTTGCGCGATTCTTTGATGAAAATTCTGCATTGGTATATTTCCCCAAGATAGTCCACCTCGCTGACGAACAGAAAAGTACACCTGCGACGGTGACGACTGCCATCCATTTCGTCAAAACAACGCCTGGAAGTAAACAGATCATCAGAATGATCGGGAGCAAAAGAAATGTGCGTTTTTTCGTGAATACCGTACCAATATGAAGTCCTCTAAACAATACTGAGCTGTTCACAATGCGGATGATTGCCAAAATAATTCCGAGTTCAAAAGCAGAAAATCCCTGTTGTGTCAGGATGGTCATATTAAAAATAAGATTACATACCCACGTCACACCACCAACTAAGATGTAAAACAGTGAAATACGTTTCACATACGGAGTACGTAGTACTTCATGGAATCCTTCCTTGGTCTGCAACACATACCGCTTCAACGTAAATTTTTCTGTATCAATGAGCGGCTCGTAAAAAAACAGACTTGCAACCGCACTGATTGCAGTCGTAGCAACGGTTGCCCATATAGCAACTTCATAACTGATAGCTCCGAGCGCACCTCCGACAATCATCGAGAACGCAAGTCCAATTTGGAAAATCCAAGAAATTTTCGAGTGAATTTTTGCGTAGTGTTCCTCTTTTCCGACACCTTTCACAGTATCATAGAGAAGCGCTTCCTTTGCACCAGAAATGAGTGAATCGCCGAAACCAAATAAAAGCGCGTATATCAGAAAAACCGGAAACGATCTTGCATGCACATAAATCACGCCGCCCAAAACAAAAAACAGATATCCCAAAAAGACTGTCCAGCGCTTACCGATGAGATCCGCGAACGCTCCCGTCGGGAGCTCCATCACCAGCTGCAACCCCAGCATCACCGCCTCGATAAGTGGAAGTTGTGCAAGCGTTATATATTGCAGTTCATACGCCACCCAAATGGGAA
>Ga0172371_10003879_pt1 | contig 23016 bp, 18 predicted proteins | sample Lak12m_FD_114543 | JGI IMG/M metagenome (GOLD analysis project Ga0172371, IMG submission 114543) | Freshwater microbial communities from Kabuno Bay, South-Kivu, Congo - kab_022012_12m | ecosystem: Environmental > Aquatic > Freshwater > Lake | place: Democratic Republic of the Congo: South-Kivu...
CGCTCCCGAAGACGGTCCTTGTATTCGGCGAAAGAACGGATCTCGAGCGCTTCCGGCGCGTGAAGCTTATGGCCGGTCGTTCGGTTTCCGGAAACCAGGCCGTCGAGCGAAAACGGAACGACCTCGCCGCCCAGAAGGCACAGCAAGCCGCGGATCGGGCGGGAAAAGCGCAGGGTCCCCGTCCCCCAACGCATCATTTTCGGGAAGGAGAGGGAGGCGATGGCCGAGGGGATGGATTCGGCCAGGATCTCGGCGGTCGCCCGCCCCTTGACGGCCTTGCGGACGCCGACGTATTCGCCTTTCTCCGTCGTCACGACCCGCAGCTCGGAAACGTCCACGCCCTTCGACCGGGCGAAGCCCAGCGCCGCCGGGGTCGGACTTCCGTCGGCGGCATAAGCCGCCGCCTTGGGCGGGCCGGTGACGAATTCGTCCCGGTCGGCCTGCCCCGAGGCCAGGTCCCCGGTCAGGATCAGGCGCCGCGTGGTGGAAAAGCGGCGCAATCCGTCGTGGGAGATCTTGGCCGCGGCCAGATCCTTCGCCAGCTTCGCCGCCAGATCCTCCATGGCCGTCCGGACGTGGGCCAGGGGCATTTCCTCGACGTTGATTTCAAGCAGGAATTCCATCAGGCCGCTCCTTCCGCCGGAGGCTCCGGAGCGACGAACAAGCGGGCCACCTGGTTGACCAGGGTCCGGATCTGGGCGATCATCTTGACCCGTTCGGTCACGCTGATCGCCCCGCGGGCGTCGAGAAGGTTGAACAAATGCGAGCATTTGAGGCATTGGTCATACGCCGGCAGGGGCAGGCGCTTGTCGATGAGCGCCTGGGCTTCCTTCTCGGCCAGGGCGAACGCCGAGCGGAGCGATTTGACCGCGGCCCGGTTGAAATTGTAATCCGAAAACTGCCGCTCTTCCTCGAGCCGCAGATCGCGGTAGGTGACGTCGTCGGACCACTGCAGGTCGTAGATGTCGTCCTTGCCTTCGATGAACATCTCCAGCCGCTCCAGGCCGTACGTGATCTCGACCGGGATCGGGGAAACCTCCAGGCCGCCGGCCTGCTGGAAATACGTGAACTGCGAGACTTCGAGCCCGTCGAGCATGACCTGCCAACCCACGCCCCAGGCGCCGATCGTCGGCGATTCCCAGTCGTCCTCGTCGAAGCGGAGGTCATGGTCGCGGAGATCGATGCCGCAGGCCTTGAGGCTTTCGAGGTAAACGGTCTGGATGTCCGCCGGCGAGGGCTTGATGATGACCTGGTACTGGTGGTGCTTCTGGACGCGGTTGGGATTTTCCCCGTACCGGCCGTCGGTCGGGCGGCGCGACGGCTGGACGTAGGCCGTCCGCCAGGACCGCGGGCCGAGAACCCGGAAAAACGTATCCGGAGTCATCGTCCCCGCGCCGACTTCGACATCATAGGTCGGGGCCAGGTAGCATCCCTGGTCGGCCCAGAAATGGTGCAGGTTGAGGATCAGGCGTTGCAGGCTCATCAGGATTTGTCGCTCTCCCAGATGACGATCGGATTGCGGGCCGCGGCCGTCTCGTCCAGCCGCCTAACATAGGTCTGGTGCGGCGCGGCTTTGAGGACCTCGGCGTTCTCCGCGGCTTCCCGGGCGATCGTTTTCATCGCCTCGATGAAAAGATCCAGGTCCCGCCGGCTTTCGGTTTCGGTCGGTTCGATCATCAGGGCGCCGTGGACGATGAGGGGGAAGGACATCGTCGGCGGGTGGAACCCGTAATCGATCAAGCGTTTGGCGATGTCCAGGTTGGTCACGCCATGGGCGTCCTTCTGGATCTTGTCCGAGAAGACGACCTCGTGCAGGGTTTCCGTTTTGTACTGAAGATCGTAGACGCCCTCGAGGGCTTTGCGGATGTAATTGGCGTTGAGGACCGCGATCTCGGCGATTTCCCGCACGCCCGCCGGCCCGAGGGACAGGATATAGGCCAGGGCTTTGACCACGACCAGAAAATTGCCGTAAAACGAGCGGACCCGGCCGATGCTCTTCGGCCTTTGGAATTCCAGGGCGAAGGCGGCGCCCTTCTTTTCGACGCGGGGGTAAGGAAGGAACGGCTCCAGGGCCTTCTTCACTCCGACCGGGCCCGAGCCCGGCCCGCCGCCGCCGTGAGGCGTGGCGAACGTTTTGTGGAGGTTGAGGTGGAGCACGTCAACCCCGAAGTCGCCCGGCCGGGCGATCCCGGTCAGGGCGTTCATGTTGGCCCCGTCCATGTAGAGGAGGCCGCCTTTTTCGTGGACGACGCCGGCGATTTTGCAGATGTCCGATTCAAACACCCCGAGGGTGTTCGGATTGGTGACCATGAGGGCGGCGACTTCTTCGGTCATCGCCTCCCGGAGGCCGGCAAGGTCGATGCGGCCTTCGGCGTTGGACTTGATCTCCTTGACCTCGTAGCCGCAAAGATGGGCGCTCGAAGGATTGGTGCCGTGGGCCGAATCGGGGATGAGGACGTATTTGCGGGCGTCGCCCTTGTCCTCGTGATAGGCCCGGATGAGCATCATCCCGGTCAGCTCGCCCTGGGCTCCGGCCGAAGGCTGGAGGGTGAAGGCGTCGAATCCGGTGATCTCGGCCAGGTACTTTTCCATCCGGTGAAGGACTTCCAGGCCGCCCTGGATCGTCTCCCCCGGCGCGGAGGGATGGGCCTCCGCAAATCCCGGAAGGCCGGCGATTTTTTCGTTGATCTTCGGGTTGTACTTCATCGTGCACGAGCCCAGGGGATAAAGCCCGAGATCGACGCAGTAGTTCTGCTGGGACAGACGGGTGAAGTGGCGGACCACTTCGACTTCGGAGACGCGGGGGAAGCCGGGGATATCGGTCCGGACGGGCATCCCGGCCAGGGCTTTATCGTCGGCGGGGACGTCGAGCTTCGGAAGAGCGTACGCCGACTTGCCCGGCGCGCTGATTTCAAAAATGAGCGGTTCGCGGATCATCGGAGGGCCTCCTTGAGGGCGGCCGCCAGGTGGTCGATCCCTTCCTTCGTCTGGACTTCGGTGCAGCAGACAAGCAGCGTCTTCGGAAGCTCGGGATAGGCCGCGGCGAGCTCCAGGCCGGCGAGGATCCCCGCCGCCTGAACGGCCTTGGCGACGGGCGCCGCGTCCTTGGGAAGCTCGAGGACGAATTCGTTGAACGTCTTTCCGCTGAAACGGAGCTTGACGTCGGGGATTTTGGCCAGGACGGCGGAGGCGTAGGCCGATTTCAGGAGATTCTGGCGGGCGATTTCCCGCAGGCCGTCCGGTCCGACGGTTTCCAGGTAAATCGCCGCCCGCAGCGCGCACCAGCCCTGGTTGCTGCAGATGTTGGACGTCGCCTTTTCCCGGCGGATATGCTGTTCGCGGGTGGAGAGCGTCAGGACGAAGCCGCGTTTGCCGTCCACGTCCTTGGTCAACCCGCAGATCCGGCCGGGAAGCTGGCGGAGATACTCTTTTTTGCAGCCCATGAAGCCGAGGCCGGGGCCGCCGAACGAGAGAGGGATCCCGAACGACTGGGCTTCGCCGCAGACGATGTCGGCTCCCAGCCGGCCCGGCGCTTCGATCAGGCCGAGCGAGACCGCTTCGGCGACGGCGACGATCATCAGGCCTTTCTGCTCGCGGACGATCGCGGAGAGGCCGGCCAGATCCTCGACGACGCCGAAATAGTTGGGCGACTGGACGATGAGGCCGCAGACGTCGGGGCCCATCTTCGACCGGAGCTCGGCCGAAGAAACGCCGCCGCAATCGCCGAAGCCGATTTCCTCGACGGCCAGGCCGAGGTTCCGGGTCAGGGAGCGGACGGTTTCCCGGTATTGGGGATGAAGGGAGCGGGCGACGAGGATCCGCGCCCGGTGGGTCAGGCGCTGGGCCATCAACGCCGCTTCGGCCGCAGCGGACGCGCCGTCATAGAGCGAGGCGTTGGCGATGTCCATGCCGGTCAGCCGGGCGATCAGGGTTTGGTACTCGAAAATGACCTGGAGGGTCCCCTGGCTGACTTCGGGCTGGTAGGGCGTATAGGGCGTCAGGAATTCCGTCCGGGCGCTCAGGGAATCGACGACGGTCGGGATGAAATGATAATACGCCCCGCCGCCGAGAAACGACCGGTATTTCCCGTATGTCGTCCGGGCGGCGACGGCCTCCATATGCCGGAGAAGCTCCGGCTCGGACATCGCCGCGGGCAGGTCCAGTTCCCGCCGGAGCCGCGCTTCCCCGGGGACGCAGCCGAACAGCTCGTCCACCGAGGCCGCGCCGATCCGCGCGAGCATCTCCTTCTTGTCTTGATCGCTGAGGGCGATATAGCTCATGTTCCGCTCACGCCCGGGCGATTAATGCTCGAGGCCTTCGAGATATTTTTCGTAGTCGGACGCGGACATCAGGGCGTCCAGGTCGCCCTTGTTCGCCAGCTTCACCTTCAGGATCCAGCCCTTGCCGTGGGGATCCTGGTTGATCGCCTCGGGAGCGTTGGCCAGCTCGCCGTTGGTTTCGACGACTTCTCCGGACACGGGCGAGAAGACTTCGCTCACGGCCTTGACCGACTCGATCGTGCCGATCGTCTGGTGGACGGCCAGCTTCGTCCCGATCGCCGGAAGATCGACATAGACGACGTCGCCGAGATGTTTCTGGGCGAAATCGCTGATGCCGACGACGGCCGCATCGCCTTCGACCCGAACCCACTCATGATCTTTCGTGAATTTGAAATTTGACGGAACCATGGATGCAAGCCTCCTTCGCAAAATGAATATTTCTTCCTGCGGACTCAGTAATCGCGCTTGTAAAACGGCGAGGGGACGACCCTCGCCCGGACTTTCTTGTCCCGAACGCCGATTTCAAATTCCGTCCCGACGACGGCCTTGGCGATCGGCAGATAGACCGTCCCGATGCTCTTCTTCAGGAGCGGAGCGAACGTTCCGGAACAGACCAGCCCGGCCGGAGCGCCGTCCACAAAGATCGGATAATGAGCCCGGGCGATCCCCCGGTCAAGCAGCTCGAACCCGACGAGCTTGCGGGTGATCCCCTGTTCGTTCTGCTTGACGAGGACGTCGCGGCCGAGGAAATCCCCCTTCTTGAATTTGATGATCCACTTGAAATCGGCCTCGATGGGCGTGGTCGTATCGTCGATATCGTTGCCGTAGAGCGGGAGGCGCGCCTCCAGCCGGAGCGTGTCCCGGGCCCCGAGCCCGACCGGCTGCATTCCCAGAGGCGTGCCTTTTTCCATGATCGAATCCCAGATGATCCCGGGCTCCGGATCGAGCGTGTAGACTTCGAAGCCGTCTTCCCCCGTGTATCCCGTGCGGGAAACGAGGCTTTCCTTGCCGGCGACCTTGCCGAAGGCGAAGGTGAAGGACTTCATTCCGGCCAGGGGAATATCGGTCAAAGGCTGAAGGATCGGGATCGCCTGCCGGCCCTGCAGGGCGATCTGGCTGTAGCGGTCCGAAGCATTGTCCAGGGTGACGGCATAGGCGCCTTTTTGGGCGACGATATAAGCGAAATCCTTGTCGGTGTTGGCCGCGTTGACGACGAGGAGGTAGAACTCCGGATGGACGCAATACACCAGCATGTCGTCCACGTAAGTCCCCTTGTCGGTCATCAAGGCCGAATACTGGACCATGCCGGGCGAGAGGCGGGCCGCGTCGTTGGGCGAAATGTGCTGGACGAAAGCCAGGGCGTCTTTTCCGGCGACGTGGATCTCGCCCATGTGGCTGACGTCGAAGAGGCCGGCCGCCTTCCGGCAGGCGACGTGCTCGTCGATGATGCCCTTGTACTCGACGGGCATGTCCCAGCCGCAGAACTCGACCATTTTCGCTCCCAACCGGCGATGATGCGCGTTAAAACGGGTTTGTTTCATGATCCCATCCTCGAGATGCGAATATTAAATTGAAAATGAGAGGAGAAATTTTTATCACAACGGCCCTTTCTTGGCAAGGGAAAGCCCGAACGCGCGCCGTCCCGTCAGTTGCCGCGGATCTGGTCCAGGATGCTCTGCAGCTCGGCGTTGGGCGAGATCTTGATCGAGGCGTCGAGCTTTTCGGCCGCTTCATCCAGCCGGCCCAGGCGATAAAAAGTGATCCCGAGCCCGCCGAGAGCGTCGGCATTGCCCGGTTCCTTCGCCACGGCCTTGCTGAACGCGCTTTCCGCCTGGGAGAGATCCCCGCCGCGCAAGTAGCAGTAGCCCGCGCCCGTATTGCCCGAAACGTTGTCCGGCGAGCTGGCGAGGAATGTTTCAAATGCCGCCTGGGCCTGAGGAATCTGCCCCAGGCGGAAGTAGCACCAGGCCCGAAGGAGCAGGGCGGCCGGAGTGATGTCGGTTCCCCCGATTTTCTCGATGATGCCCAGGGCGTCTTCATAGCGGCCTTGAGTGAAGGCCGTCTCCGCCTGATCGAGCTGCAGGGTCTTCTTGCCCCTCTCCCCCTTCCGCAAGCTGTAGCGGCCGGCTTCGATGCCCTGCTTGGTCAAAATATCGCGGACGACCTGAACCCGGTGGATACCGAGATAGCAGTGGAGGTACACCTTGCCCTGAAAAGAGGCGATGGCCTCGGCCGCCCGGACGGCGCTCTCGTCGTAGGAATCGCCGAACCGCTTCCCCAGGATGCTCGACATCGGGAAGTTCTTCATCGGGATGCCGAACCGATTGGACCGCTCCTGTTCCTGTTTGATAAGGACGTCTTCATATGGGATTTCCGGATTGAGAAGCGTGACGATCAGGCCGATCTTGGCCGACTTCAGGCGCTTGAAATCCTCGTCGAGAGGATACGGGCCGATCACGATCCTGGCCTTGACGTCCGAAATCGAGTTGGAAAAAAAGCGGGTGACGGCGTTATTGGGATTGATCAGGATCAGCCATCCGGCCCCGACAAGAACGGCCATCGTCAAAACGGTCGTCACGACGGCATTCCACTTGATTTTCATGCTTCAGCTCCGTCTTTCAGTATATCCTTTTTCCCGCCCCGGCGTAAGCGACGAACGGATTCCCTATCTTATCCGGCGGAGAAGCGAAGTCAAGCCGACAACGCGGAGGAATCGTTTGAAATGGACGGCCGATTCCCATAAAATCGAAAGGAGAAAAGCGCGCCGGAGGAAACGGCGGGGAGGTCTTTCGTGAGCTTGAGCCTGGCCGAAGAATTGCTGCTGCTGGCCTTGAAGGATGAAAAGGGAACGGTCGTTCTCGCGGCGTCCGCGGCCCTGCCCTATGGGCTGGCCGGGGCGGTCCTGATGGATCTGATCCTTCAGAAAAAAATCCGGCTGGACGGGAAGCGGGTGGCCGCCGCCGACGGGATGGGCCCCAAAGATTCGATTTTGCTCGCCTGTTGGCAGCTCATTCAGGAAAAGGAAAAACCGCGAACGATCCGTCACTGGATCGACAAGTTCGGCCGGACGGGGAAGATCCGCAACCGCTGCCTCGAGCGGCTGGTTTCGGAGGAAATCCTGCGGCTCGAGCGGCGGAAGGTCCTCCTGATTTTTCCGGGCCGGCGGTTCCCGACGGCCGACCCCCGCCCCGAAACGGAGGCGCGGAAACGCCTCCGCCGGGCGGTCCTGGAAGGCAAACCCGCCGACAACCGGACGATGATGCTTCTGAGCCTCGTCCGGGCCTGCGACCTGATCGGGGAAGTCTTCCCGGGACCGGAGAAAAAGGACGCCCGAAAGAAGATCAAAGCGATGGTGAGCGACGAAGCGATCGGGAACGCGGTGGCCGCCGAGATCGAAGAAATCCTCACCGCCGTGATCATCGCTTCGACGGTCTCGTCCGTCGCCGCATCATCGTGATTCCGGATCGGCCGTTTCCTCGTTCCGCGGAGCCGAAAGGAAAAGATCGGAGGGACATCCGATGAAAGGCGTGTCGGAAATCGCCCGGGAAGGGAAAATATTCGCGATCGTGGTCCGCCGCGCCGCCTCCCGGCCCGGGACGTTTTTTTTCACTCCGTCCGATTTTTCCCTGCAGCTCGGGCTGCAGATCCAGCCGAAAGGCCGGATCGTCGAACGGCACCGCCACAAATCCGTCCGAAAAAAAGGCCTCGAAGCCCAGGAAGTGCTGACGCTTTTTTCCGGCCGCATCCGGGTGGATCTCTTCGACGGCGGCGGGGCGAAGCTGCGCTCCGTCGTCTTGAATGAAGGCGATGCCATCCTTCTGGCGCGCGGCGGCCATAAAGTCACCTTCCTCGAGGATGCGCGCGTTCTCATCATCAAACAAGGCCCCCATTCCGGCGACGGCGACAAGGAATTCCATTGATGTCGGCCGTTCCCTCTGTTCTGTCGACGCTGGTTTTGATTCTCGCCGCGGCCCTGGTCGTCGTGGCCGTCAGCCGCCGCCTGAAGATCCTGACCGTGGTCGGATTCATGCTGACCGGCGTCCTTCTGGGCCCCACCGGCATCGGTCTGGTGGATAACGACGAAACGATCTCCCTGATGGCCGACGTCGGGGTGGTCATGATGCTGTTCCTGATCGGCCTCGATTTTTCCCTTCGCAAGGTGATGGAAGTCCGCCGGGATTTCCTTCTCGGCGGAGGGCTCCAGGTCGGGCTGACGGCCGCGGCCGCGGCCGCCGTGTTCATCTTTCTGGGCTTCCGCCCTGGCGAAGCCGTCGTCATCGGCTTCATCGCGGCCAACAGCTCGACGGCCGTCCTGGCGAAAGTCCTGTCCGAGCGCGGGGAACGGGACGCCCCCCACGGCCGGTCCACGTTCGCCATCTCCCTTTTCAACGATCTGACCGCCGTCCCCGTCATCGCCCTGATCCCGATTCTGGCGGGGACCTCCGGCGCTACGGCGGACGTTTTCGGCCGGTTCGGCCTGAGCATCCTGGGAATCGCCGCGGCGTTTTTCCTCTTCCGGGCCGGGGTTCCCAAGCTCCTGGAGCTTATCGCCCGGACCCGCGTCCGCGAGCTTTTTCTCCTGGTTTCGCTCCTCATTTGCCTTGGTTTCGCCCTTCTTTCCGGCGCCTTGGGATTGTCGCTGGCCTTCGGGGCGTTTCTGGCCGGCCTGATCGTCGCCGAATCCCCCTACGCCCATCAGATGGCCGCCGACCTCCTGCCGTTTCGGGACGTCTTCATCAGCCTGTTCTTCATCTCGATCGGGTTGCTGCTCGACATCCCCCTCACCGGCGAAGCCCTGGGAATCGCCGTGGCCATGGCCGCCGGCGTCTTCCTTCTGAAGACGTCGGTCAACCTCCTCGTGATGAAAGCCCTCAGGCAGTCGCCGCGCGGCTCCTGGCTGGGGGCCCTCGGTCTGGCCCAGATCGGAGAATTCGCCTTCGTCCTGGCCGGGGCGGCCCGGGCTTTCGGGATGCTCGAGGGGCGGTCCTTTCAGCTTTTCTTATCGTCGGCCATCCTGACCCTGATCGCTTCCCCGTATCTCTTGCAGGCGGCCGATCTGATCATGGACCGGAAAGCGCGGACCGGAGCGAAACGGCCGTCCCCTCTCCCGAACGAGGAACGGTCTCCGGCCGCGGGGGTGCGCGACCACGTGGTCATCGCCGGGTACGGCTTGAACGGCCAGAATCTCGCCCGCGTCCTCCGTTCCGTCGGGATCAACCATATCGTCATCGAGCTCAATCCGGCCTTGATCCGGACAGCCGTCGAGGAAGGCGAACGATGCATATTCGGAGACGTCTGCCGGACGGACATTCTCCGCCTGGCCGGCGCGGACCGGGCCAAGATCGTCGTCTTCGCCATCTCCGACGCGACGGCCACCCGCCGCGGCGTCAGGGCGGTCCGCTTCCTCGGCTCCGACGCCCAGATCATCGTCCGGACGCGCTATGTCTCGGAAATCGACGAGCTCTACGCGGCCGGTGCGGACTCGGTCGTGCCCGAGGAGTTTGAGACGTCCATCGAGATCTTCTCCCGGGTCCTGGAATCCTATCATGTTCCGAAGAACGTCGTGAACGCCGAAGTCACGGTCCTCCGGGGCGAACGCTACGGCGTGCTCCGGGCGGCCGGCCCGGTCCGGCCGTCGATGGAAAAAATCGCCGACCTGTTGACGGCCGGGACCGCGGAAACGTTCTACATCGGCCAGGATTGTCCGGCGGCCGGACGGACGCTGGCCCAGCTCGATTTGAGGGCGCGGACCGGGGCCACGGTCATCGCCGTCGTCCGCGGCGACGATTCCTTCACCGGCCCGCCGGCCGATTTCGAAGTCCGGCCCGGCGACACCCTGGTCCTCGTCGCCAGCCACGCCGCCATGGACGGCGCCTTTGATTACCTGGCCTCGCGGGCGGGACGGGAAGCCCCGCTCCCGCCGGACCAGGAGGAAAAAACCGGAGCTTGATCTTCCAGCCCCAAACGGGGCGGCGGGCTTCACTCGCCGAACGCGCCGGTGTCGATCCAATCCTTTTTCAAAACAGACCAGAAATCCTCGGCCAAGCCGCGGCGGATGTATTCGTAAGGCAGCCAACCGTACCCGCCGTCTCCCCAGCCTTCGCCCCAGGAATTCCGGATGAGCAGAGCCCCCGTCGTCTCCGGACCGCCTTTTCTCCCGTTATCGATTTTGAGCCGGTCGTCGTATCCGACGGCGACGACGGCGTGGCCTCCCTCGATCTTCTCTTTCGGACCGGGAAAAGGAATCGCTCCCCGGGCGTCGGCCGAGGCGATCGAGCTGTAAACGGTGAAACCGAACATGGACGGATGCCCCGAGGCGAGATGGAGCTTGACCTGTTCCAGCGTCTCCTCGGACGGCCGGCCGGGGAGATCGTGGCGGAAATACTGAATGGTCTTGTAATTCTGGGCGAAGGCATAGCAGAAAGCCGGCGGCTCCCGGTCGAACCGGTCCGCCCCGTCGTCATACGGCCAATGCGCTTCGGGCGGCACGCCGAACAGGACCATCGCCCCGATCGTCGTCCGCAGGTACGCTCCCGTATCGCCCCGGGCTTTCATGAGATTGCGCGTGGCCTTGTAAAGAAAGAGACGGGAGGCGTCCTGGCAGCGGCCGAACGCGCGGCGCTCGTAGTACTCGATGACGCCGGTCCCGGCGTTGGCCGTGCAGGAGCCGAGCCGGCCCTGATCCTCCACCGCGGAACAATGGGCGCGCAGATCAACGGCGCCGGGAAGAGCCCCGTTTCTTCTTCCCCGGCCGCGCCGCCGGGTTCGCGGGCGTCCCGCGGTCATGATCTCGCTGACGGCCGCGGTTTCCCGGGTGAAATCCCGAAAATCCGGAATGTCCGGAATCCATCCGAATCCATGAAACGACATGAAATCCTCCTTAATGCGAGCGTTTTCCAGCTTCTCTTCGTGAGTCGCCGACAGAAATTAAAAATGGAAAATATTTCTTATAATGGGCTATTCTTTTTCGTATAATAGCGCCGATTCGGTTTCCCAATCGAAAAACGGGAAAGGAGGGACGGCATGAAAACAAGGGGTCTCCGGGCGGCCTTGGCGGCCGCGGTCATGGGAATGGTTCTGAGCGCGGCTCCGCTGGCCGCCCAATGGGAATTTCAGGCGGACGCGATGTCCAAGTACATCTGGCGCGGCATGGATATCTTCTGGAATAACAAGCCTGCGTTTCAGCCGTCCGTGACATATACGTTCGGTGAATCGGGCTTTTCCGCGAATCTCTGGGGAAGCTTTGCCCTGGCCAAGGGATCCGAATACGGGGACTTGAACGAAATCGACCTGACCCTGGATTATGCGTTCTCCCTGTCCGATCAGGTGGACATGTCCGTGGGCGTCATCGCGTACAGCTATCCGTTCTATAAGGGATTCACTTTCAAGGAAGGCGTCACCGAGGAGTTTTATGCCTCGATCGGGCTTCCGGACGTACTCTTCTCCCCCTATCTCACGGCTTATTACGACGTCAACCTGGGAACGGGCCTCTATGTGGCCCTGGAAGGCAGCCACTCGATTCCGCTCAGCGAATCCGTCGGATTGGATCTCCGGGTCGTGCTCGGTTACAACAGCCGTCAATATATCGACGAAAGCGGCCTTTCCGACCTGACCCTGGGCGCCTCCCTCCCCATTTCCCTCGGGGATTGGACGATCGCTCCCCAGATTAATTACACGTTCGTTTTCCTCGATTCCATCAACGACGAAAACGAATTCTGGTTCGGGATCTCGATCATCCGTTGATCCGGGCGGACGGAATCAGAGCTTGGTTTCGACCCGTTTGGCTTTTTTCCTGACTCCGGCCATATATTTCTCGAAAACCTCGCCCCGCTTGGCCTGTTTCAGGGAGTCGGCGATCTGGTCCTTGACCTTTTCGTAAGGCTCGGTTTCTTTCGCCCGGCCTTCGATTTTCAGGATGTGAAAGCCGTACTCCGTCTCGACGATGCCGCTGATCTGCCCGACGGGCAGGGTGAAGGCCGCTTCGTCGAACGGCTTGACCATCGCCCCGCGGGGGAAGTTTTCATAGAGGCCGCCGTTTTCCTTTGAGCCGGGATCCTCGGTGAATTCCTTGGCCAACGCGGCGAAATCCTCTCCGGCTTTCGCCCGGACGAGAAGGCCTTCCATTTTTTTCCGGATCGCCGGAATCTCGGAGGCGGGCTTTCCCTGGGTCAGGAGAAGGATGTGACGCACCGTGGCGGTCTTGTCCTGGTCATAGGCTTTTCGGATCTCCTCATCGCCGACGGAGACGGAGGCGAAGACGTTCTTTTCCAGGTAGCGGTTGATGGTTTCGTTTTCGACGAACATGGTCTTGATGAATTCGGGATCCGCGTCGTTGGCTTTGATCCGCTCGATGAATTGCGCCTCCCCGCCGGCCCGCTCGTACTGAGCGGCCAGGAGCTTGGCCGCCTCTTCCGGCGTCAGGGAAATCTTCGCGTCCGCGGTGATCGCAACCAGGAGCCTCCGGTCGGCGACCTGCCTGGCGGCGTTGGCGACAAACTCCTTGATGGTCCCGGCTTCGGCGGCGACAAGCTGGGCGGCCCCTTTCCCCATCGTGTTCTGAATGACCTGGACGGCGTCGCCGACGGTGACGGTGAATCGTTTCGTCGTGACGAGGACCGCGTTTTTCTCCGGGTCCAGGGCCGGAACGGTTTTGGCCAGATCCAGGGCCAGCTGATACGCCGGCGTGCCGGCGGCAAGCTTCGTCCCTTCCACCCGCTTGGGAGAACAGGCGGCCGCGCCGAAGGCCGCGATCAGAACGATGATGAGGATTTTTTTCATGACGTCTCCTTATCGGATGCCCAACAGTAGACCATAATCGGCGTCTTTTTCCAAGGGCCGGAATTATTTCCGGAAGCCCTGTGCTATGCCTGGATTATGCACGAGTCGAGATGGCTGCAGCCCCCTCCGCCGAAAAAGCGAGGACGAAGGGACAAAGAAACTGCGCGGCTTCGGGGACGTGCGCCGCAGGACGGTTGGCGGGGCATCCGTTCAGACCCCAAAGTGCGGCTTCTGATGCGAGGCGCGGAGGGGGATGCTGTGCTAGTCGCACTGCGAGCCCTTCGCAACGAAGCAGATGCGGCCATATCGGCTCGCCCGTAGGGTAAATACTCTTTGTTATTATCTTGCTTAAAACAATATAAATATAAGAATTTTAAAATATTTATGAATAATCCAGGTATAATGTTCGGACCATGATCACGTTGAAAGAGACCCTCCGGACCGTTCTGTCCGAACGGTTGAAAGACCGGTACCCCGTCGTCCCGGCCGACATCGATTTTCTTTACCCTCCTCAGGCAAAATTCGGCGACCTCGCCCTTTCGCTCCCCCTGACCCTGGCCAAAAAGCTCAAGGACAATCCGCGGCGGATCGCCGAGCGGATGGCCGCCGAAATCGGGACCCTTCCCGGCGTCGTCCGGACGGAGATCGCCGGCGCCGGTTTCCTCAACCTGTTCCTCGACGCCGACGCTTTTTTCCGGGAGCGGCTCGCCCGCGGCGGCGCCTCCGCCCTGCGGCCGGAGGAACGAAAAATCATCGTCGAGCATACGAACATCAATCCGAACAAGGCCGCCCATATCGGGCACCTGCGGAACGCCTGTCTCGGCGACACGCTCGTCCGGTGTCTCCGCTTCAAAGGCGAAACGGTCGAAGTCCAGAATTACCTGGACGACACCGGCGTGCAGGTCGTGGACGTCGTCTTCGGCCTGATGGAGCTGGAAGGCAAGACGGCCGCCGATCTGGATCGGATCGACCGGTTCGATTATTACTGCTGGGACCTGTACGCCCGGACGGCCGCCTATCTCGAGAGCCATCCCGAAAGCCGGGCCCGGAAAGCCGAAATCCTCAAGGGGATCGAGCACGGCCGGAATCCCGAAAGCGCCATGGCCTTCGCCGTCTCCCGGCGCATCGCCCGGGCCCACCTCCGGACGATGAGACGGATCGAAGCGGCATACGACGTCTTCCCCTGCGAATCCAGCATCCTGGGCCTCAAATTCTGGGAACGGGCCTTCGCCCTGCTCAAAGAGCGCGGGGCGATCACGTTTCAAACCGAGGGCCCGGCCTCCGGCTGCTGGGTCATGAAAATCGAAGGCGAGGACGACCGCGAAAAAATCATCGTCCGGGGCGACGGGACGGTCACCTACGTCGGGAAAGACATCGCCTACCAGATGTGGAAGTTCGGCCTCCTCGGCCGCGATTTCTATTATGAGCCGTTCGCCGAGGAGGACGGCCGGACGCTCTGGATTTCGACGGCCGCGCCCAACGACCGCAAGATCGGCTTCGGCGGCGGGAGCCGGGTTTACAACGTCATCGACGCCCGCCAGGCCTACCTCCAGAAAGTCGTCGTCCAGGGCCTCCGGGCCCTGCATTTCGAGGCCCAAGCCGAAAAATCCATCCACTTTTCCTACGAGATGGTCGCCCTGTCGCTGCGCAGCCTCAAGTACCTCGGCCTGGAAGCCGGGCCGGAGGAAAGCGAAAAGGGATTCGTCGAAGTGTCCGGCCGCAAAGGCCTCGGGGTCAAAGCCGACGATCTTCTCGATCTTCTCGAGCGGAAGGCCCGGGCGGAAGTGGAACGGCGCAACCCCGACCTGCCGGACGAATCCCGGGCCCGGACCGCGGCCCAGATCGCCCGGGGGGCCCTCCGCTACTTCATGTTGAAATTCGCCCTCAATTCGATGATCGTCTTCGATGTGGACGATGCTCTCAGCTTCGAAGGCGAAACCGGCCCTTACCTGATGTATACCGTCGTCCGGCTCAACAGCATTTTCCGCAAGCTCGAGGAGCGCGAAGGAACGACGCGCGCGGAGCTGGAACGCCGGGCGGCCGAAGGCCGCTTTTCGCTCGATGTCCTGCCGGCCGCCGAGCGGGCCGAGCTCTGGGACCTGATCGTCACCGCCTCCCGGTTCGAGGAGGAAGTCGGCCACGCCCTCGCCACGCTCGAGTTCTCCCGCCTGGCCAAATATGCCTTTCTCCTTTCCCAGAAGGTCAACGCGTATTATCACCAGTCCCCGGTCCTGGCCGAGGAAAACGCGGCCGTCAAAAACGTCCGCGCCCTGGGCCTTTATTACGGCCGCGGCGTCCTGGAGAAGGCCCTCGATTTGATGGGTTTATCGGTTCCCGAACGGATGTAACCTGGATTATTCATAAATATTTCAAAATTCTTATTCGGCCATCTCGACTCGTGCATAATCCAGGGTAAACGTTCCGCGGACATTTTTCTTGACTCGATTCTCCGGCCGGGATATATTTTCCGTCTTATGATGCCGTCCACCGGATTTGTCGTCTCTCTTCCCGCGAGTCTTTTCCATGGCTGAAAGCCGGACCATTCTCCTGGTCGAAGACGAAGGCGTCACCGCCGCCGTCGAAGCCAAACAACTCACAAAGGAAGGATACCGGATCATCCTCGCCCGAAGCGCCGAAGAGTCGCTCCAGCTCGCCCGGACGCGGGGAGAGGAGATCGATCTGATCCTGATGGACGTCAACCTGGGGAAAGGCATGGACGGCGCGGAAGCGGCCCGCGAAATCCTCAAGGACCGCGACGTCCCCATCATCTTTTTCTCCTCCCATACGGAAAAGGACGCCATCGAAAAAACGGGAGACATCGCTTCCTACGGATTCGTCGTCAAGGATTCGGGAACCGCCGTCTTGAAGGCCTCGATCGGCATGGCCTTCAAGCTCCATGACGCTTACCGCAAGCAGCGCGAAGCGGAGGAGAAGCTGCGGAAAAGCGAAACGTTCAACTTCGCCCTCTTTCGGTTCAATCCCATCCCCACCATCATCGTCGACCGGGAGGGCCGGATCACCCGCACCAACCTGGCCCAGAGAGAGTCCGCCGCCCGTCTTCCGAATATCGGGGATCGGATGTACGTTGATTACGCGGGCAAACATGCCCGCAACATGCGGGCCGAGCTCGAGGCCTGCCTCGCCTCGGGCAAGCCGGCCCAGTTTCCCGAGCTTCCTTACGGTGAGAAAGTTCTGAATGTATCCATCGCCCCGTTCTCCGACGGAGCGATCATCACCGCCCAGGACGTCACGGAGCGGGTTCGGGCGGTCGAAAAGGTCCGGTTGAGCGAAAAGCGCCTGGCCCTGGCCCAAAAGGCGGCCGGCGCGGGCGTCTTTAACTGGGAAGTCGAACCCGACCGCACGTTCATTTCGCCGGAATTGTCCGCCATCTTGGGAAAATCCCCGGACAACCTTGAGGATCCCGTCAAGCTCCTGGAAATCGTGACCCACCCGGAGGACGGGCAGACTCTGCGGCAACGGATCGAGGACGCCGTCAAAAAGCGTTTGCCGATCGAGGTGGAATTCCGGATCGTCCGGCCGGACAGCCGGGTCCGCTGGATCCGGCTGATGGGCAATGCCGCCTACGATCCGGCCGGCGCCCCCGTCCGCGTGGACGGCATCTGCCTCGACATCACCGACGCCAAGTTCCGGGAAGAGGTCCGGGCGGCGGTCTATGAAATCGCCGAAGTGTCTCTGCGGGCCGAAACCCTCGAGGAAATCTTCAAATCCCTTCACCGGATCGTCAGCCGGCTGCTCCCCGCGGAGAATTTTTACATCGCCCTCTACGATCCCGATAAAAAAACGCTCAGCTTCCCCTACTACGTCGACGAATACGACGAGCCGCCGGCCCCCCAGCCGATCGGCCGAGGCTGTACGGAATACGTCCTGTTCCACGGCGAGCCGCTGCACGCCACGCCCCAAAAGAGCGAGGAGCTGGAGCAATCCGGCGAAGTCGTCCTGATCGGCGCGCCGGCGGCCGACTGGCTGGGCGTTCCCTTGAGGATCGGCGGACAGACGATCGGGGTCATGGTCGTGCAGACCTACGTCGCCGGCGCGGTCTACAAGGAGGAGGAACAGGACATCCTGACATTCGTCTCGGGACAGGCCGCCCTGGCCATCGAGCGGAAGCGCTCGGAGAAAGCCCTCCAGCAGCTCGTCAAGCAGAAAGAGCTCCTGATGCGGGAGCTGCAGCACCGGACGAAAAACAGCCTGGCGCTCGTCAGCAGCCTTCTGGGGCTGGAAAAGGAAAACCTGTCCGACGCCCGGGCCCGGGAGGTGTTCACCAAAACCCGCTCCCGGATCGGTTCTCTCGCCGCCGTGTATGAGCGGCTCTCGGATTCGGCCAATTACGACCGGGTGCAGCTCCACGTCTATCTCCAGGAAATCTCCGAAGCGGTGTTCCGGTCGTTTGCTCCGGAAACGGGGATCGTGCGGTTGAAGACCAAGCTTGAAGAAATGGCCCTCGATCCCAAGCGGGCCGTGTCCGTCGGCCTGATCGTCAACGAGCTGGTCATGAACTCCCTCAAGCACGGCTTCCCCGGGAAAGCCCTGGGAGAAATCCGGCTGGAGTTGAAGAAGGAGAACGGCCGCGTCGTTCTCGACGTCGCCGACAACGGCGTGGGCTTTTCCAAGGATTTCGACTTCAAGAATTCGACGGGCACGGGCCTGACCATCGTCCGGATGCTGGCCGAGCAGATCGAGGGCCGGGTGGCCTTCGAGGCCGGGTCGGGCGCGCACATCCAGCTGACGTTCCCTCTCTGACGGGCCCCGTCCGGGGTGCATCTTTTCCTTTCCAATTTGAATTCTTGTCCTGGATTATTCATAAATATTTTAAAATTCTTATATATTATTTGTTATGAATAAGATAGAAGATTTGAGTATTTACCCTACGGGCGAGCCGATATGACCGCATCTGCGTCGTTGCGAAGGATTCGCAGTGCGACTAGCACAGCTTCACCCTCCGCGCCTCGCATCTGCGGCCATCTCGACTCGTGCATAATCCAGGTTATAATAGCGGGCGGATTCCCGCGCGGCGCCCGGAGAGCGCCGCGCCATAGCCCGAGAAAGGAGAAGGCCATGATCGCCGTTTCCGGCCTGACGAAAACTTACGGCGATTTGATCGCCGTCCGGAACCTCAGCTTCCGGGTCGAACCCGGAAAGATCTGGGGGCTCCTGGGGCCGAACGCCGCCGGCAAGACCACGACGATGCGCATCCTGACGGGGTTCCTTCCCGCCACGGAAGGGCGGGCGGCGGTCGGCGGCTTCGACGTCTTCGAAAAACCCGACGAGGTCAAGAAAATCCTGGGTTACCTGCCCGAAGTCCTGCCGTTGTATCCGGACATGACGGTCGCCGAATACCTGGATTTCGTCGCCGCGCTCAAACAGGTGCCCGCGGCCAAGCGGCGGGAGGCGGTGGCCCGGGCCGTCCGGATCACCGGCTTGGAATCGGTCAAGGGCCGGCTGATCCGGAACATCTCGCGGGGCTACCGGCAGAGGACCGGCCTGGCCCAGGCCCTCGTCCATGATCCGAAAGTCATCATCCTGGACGAGCCGACCGTCGGCCTGGATCCGGCCCAGATCATCGAGATCCGGAGCCTGATCAAGTCGCTGCGGGGCGAGCACACCATCATCCTTTCGACCCACATCCTGGCCGAAGTCACCCAGACCTGCGACGGGGTGGTGATCATCAACGAAGGCCGCCTGATGGCTTCCGGCTCGCTGGAGGAGCTGACGGCTTCCGTCCGGGAATCCGAGGGAGCGATCGTCCGCGTCCGCGGCGACGTTCGGGCCGCGGCCGACGCGCTCCGGGCGGTTCCCGGCGTGGACGCGGTCGCCCCGGTCGAGGACGGCCTCCGGGTGGAATGGAAGCCGGGAGGGGATCCCCGCGACGCCGTCGCCCGATGCTGCCTGGACGGCGGTTTCGGGCTGCTCGAAATGCGGACGCTGTCCCTCAATATCGAGGACCTGTACCTGCGGATCGTCTCGGGAGGAGGAGAACAATGAGCGGCCTGGGAACGATCGCGAAAAAAGAGCTGCGGACCTATTTCACTTCGCCTATCGCCTACGTCGTTTTCACCGTTTTCGGCGTCCTGGCCGGATTCTTTTTCTATAGTCTGATCAACTGGTTCAACTCCCTTTCCCTCCAACTGGCCCAGAACCCCGCCTACTACGCCCAGCTCAACATCAATCAACAGGTCTTCGCCCCGTTGTTCAACAACCTCAGCGTCGTCCTGCTGCTCATGATCCCGCTCCTGACGATGCGGCTGTTCGCCGAGGAAAAAAAGAACGGGACCGACGAAATGCTCCTGACCTCGCCGGTCCCGGTCGGACGGATCATCCTCGGGAAATATCTGGCCGCCCTGGCCGTGCTCGCGGGAATGCTGGCTCTGACGGCCCTCTCCACCGGCTTCGCCTTCATCTACGGCAATCCCGAGGTGCCGGCGTTCCTGACCGGCTTCCTGGGCCTGTTCCTGATGGGCGCGGCCTTCATCGCCCTGGGCCTGTTCTTCAGCTCGTTGACGGAGAATCAGATCGTCGCCGCCGCCCTGACCTTCGGGGCCCTGCTTCTTTTCTGGATCATCAATTGGGCCGCCTCCGCCGCCTCGGGCGTCGGCCGGAGCGTTCTCGAATACCTCTCGATCCTGCGGCATTTCGACAACATGACCCGCGGGATTCTGGATACCGTCGACCTCGTTTACTACGCGAGCTTCGTCTTTCTCGGGCTCTATTTCTCGTATGCGGCGATCCAATCGCGGCGGTGGAGATAAGCCATGCCTCGAATCCTTTCCCGTCTCAATCTGATCGGCCTCGTCCTGCTGCTCGCGGCTTTTCTCGCGTCCCTGATCTGGCCCGCCCTCCGGATCGCCCCGGCGGTTGCGGCCGGCCTCGGCCTGGCCGCCCTGATCGCGTACTTTTTCCTCAACGCCGGCCGCCTGAAAAACCGGATGAAACGGCGGGCGTTCCTCTATTCCTCCAATCTCCTCCTGCTCGTCGTCCTGGTCGTCGGGATCACGGTCATCGCCAACATTCTCCTTTCCCGCCATCACAAACGGTTCGATTTCACCGCGGCCCGCATCCATTCGATCTCGGACGCCTCGATCCAGGTGGTCAAGGCCCTCAAAACCGACGTTTCGGTCAAGGCCTTTTTCCGCGAAACCAACATGGGCCGGGCCCGGCTGGAGGACCTGCTCAAGATCTACGCGTATCATTCCCCCCGGATCAAAACCGAGTTCGTCGATCCGGATAAAAATCCCGGCCTGGTCAAACGCTATGAGATCACGGCCGACGGGACGACGATCCTCGAAGCGGGCGAAAAGGAAGCGCGGACCGAAGGGATCGCCGAGGAAGACATCACCAATGCCCTGATCAAGGTCACCCGGGAAAAGACGAAGATCCTCTATTTCCTTGAAGGCCACGGCGAGATCAGCCCCGACCTCGAGGGGGACGACGGCGCTTCGATCGCCCGGGACGCGCTGAAAAAAATGAGCTACGAAGTCCGCAAGCAGATGCTGGCCCTGCCGGGGACGCTTCCGAAGGATTGCGCCGCGTTGATCATCGCCGGCCCTAAAAAAGACCTCCTCCCGGCGGAGCAGGAAGCCGTCGCGGCTTATCTCAAGGAAGGAGGGCGGGTTCTCTTTCTCCTTGACGCCTTCGCCGCCCCGGGGCTCGTCCCGTTCCTGGCCGGATACGGATTCAAGCTCGAAAATGACATCCTGGTCGATCCGGCCTCCCGGGTCATCGGGGGCGATTATTTCATGCCGTACACGGAGCGGTACGAAGACCACGAAATCACCCGGAATTTCCGTTACGCCGTTTTCTTTCCCCTCGCCCGGACGGTCGATCAAGTGACTCCCCTGCCGCAAACCGTCGGGACGTTCACCGTTCTGGCCCGGACAAATGCCGAGGCCTACGCCAAGCGGGATTTCACCCTCAAGGAAAAAATGACCCTCAAGGACATCGAATTCGACAAGGCCCACGACCGGTCCGGACCGCTGCCGCTGGCGGCCGCGGCGACGGTCAAAACCGGGGCCGGGGGGGACGCCGTCCCTCCGGCCAAGGAAGGACGGCTGGTCGTCGTCGGCGACGCCGACTTTTTCTCCAACCGCTATTTCAACTTCTCGGCCGGCGGCAATTTGTTCCTGAATATCGTCAATTGGCTGGCCCAGGAATCGGACCTGATCTCGATCCAGGCGAAAACCTCCCAGCCGCGGACCATCCGGCTTTCCCCGGCCCAGGGGTCCTTGATTTTCTGGGTTTCGATCGTTCTTCTGCCCGCCGCCGTCCTGGCCGCCGGCCTCATCATCTGGCTCCGCCGGAGGGCCCTGTGAAAGGCCGGACGACCCTCCTTCTGGCCGCGGTGTTTCTGGCCCTTCTGGCCGTGGTCCTCTTCGTCGACCGCAAAGAGACCGGCGGGGCGGCCGCTGCCGAGGAAAAGCTCGCCGACGTCGTCGCCGAAAACGTGGAGGAAATCGCCTTCAAGAACGCTTCAGGGAAGGTGGTCCTGGCCCGGACCGAACCCGACGGCTGGTCGATCCGGGAACCGCGGGAAACCCCGGCCGATCCGGTCGAAGTGTCCAGCCTGCTTTACGCGTTGTCCGACCTGCGCATTGAGCGCGTCGTCGAAGCGGAAAACGGCGATCCGCAAAAGTATGGGATTCCTGCTTCGGAAATCGGCCTGAAAATGAAGGCCCCGGCTCCGGCGGTGACGATCCTCATCGGCGCGGAAAATCCCGTCGGAGGGACGTTTTACGCCCGCAAAGAAGGCGATCCGCGCATCGTCCTCCTGCCGAGCGCGCTCAAGCCGTCCCTGGGGAAGACCTTTTTCGATTTCCGCCGCAAGGACGTTTTCCGTTTCGAAACCGGGGACGTCGCCCGGATCGAAGTTGCGTCCGGGAATGTCCGGTGGGCGGCCCGCAAGGACGGAGCGGAGTGGTTCCTGGAGGATCCGGTCAAGGCCCTGGCCAAGGAATCGGAAATCTCCTCCCTGCTGGACGGGCTGGCCGGCCTCCGGGCGGCCGAATTTTCGGTCGAGAATAAAAAAACGGGCGATCCCGATCAGGCCGGTCTCGACCGGCCGGACGCGACCGTGAGGCTCTCCTTTCCGAGCCCGCGGAAAGATCTCGTCTTCGCCTTTCAGAGCGTCGGCGGAAAAACGCTGGCGACGAATTCGGACTCGCCGCTGATCGTCGTTCCCGCCGCCGACCCGACGGCCAATCTGAAAAGGACGGCGGAAGGATACCGGGAAACCCGGATCGCTCCGTTCAACTCCTGGGAAGTCGCCGGCCTCACGGTGAAAAACCGGGATGTGAGCCTGGATCTTGTCCGGAACGCCGACGGGACCTGGGCTTTCGTTTCCGGAGAAAAGGGCGGGGCCGACGGACGGAAAGTGGACGCTTTCCTCCAAAAGGTCGGGAGCTTCGAAGCGGAAAGCTTCATCGATCGGCCGGAGCCGTTGTCCCGGTACGGGCTCGACGCTCTGCGGGCCGAGATCGCGATCCGGACGAAGTCTCCGGGCGGAGCCGCGGCCGAAAAAACGATCCGGCTCCAGATCGGCGCTCCGGACAAGGACGGAAAAGCGGTCGCCCGGAACGCCCGGTTTGATTATCTTTTTAAGATCGACGGGGCCTGGCTGGACGACCTTCCCGGAAGCGCCGCGGCTTGGGCCGCCGCTCCTCCGGAAAAAGACCAAAAGGAAAAAGAAAAAAATTGACGCGGCCGGGGAATTGGAGATATATTACATTTATCATGGATCGCCGGATTCCTCCCGGAACGTTCCCCCCTCCGCCCAAATATCTTCCATCCGCATTCATCCGCGGCGGGTTTGACGTTCCGGCCGGCCGCCGCGCCTTCGGTCGGGACCGGGAGTCGAGGACGGAATTCCAGCGAGCCGAGAAGGAGAGGATTCATGAAAAAGCGTTCCAAACCCGTTCCGGCCCGTAAAAGCCCGGTCAAAGCCAAG
>Ga0172371_10003881_pt1 | contig 23011 bp, 16 predicted proteins | sample Lak12m_FD_114543 | JGI IMG/M metagenome (GOLD analysis project Ga0172371, IMG submission 114543) | Freshwater microbial communities from Kabuno Bay, South-Kivu, Congo - kab_022012_12m | ecosystem: Environmental > Aquatic > Freshwater > Lake | place: Democratic Republic of the Congo: South-Kivu...
CTAGTACAATCGCGGTGGGAGGACGGGCAGATCTTCGGCTGGGACTTCGAAGAGGAGGTCGCGAAGCTGGGCGAGCCAGCACGGACCGTGGTCAGTATGCGCCTGCAGGAAGGAAGGTCGTCTCAGGAAGTCGCGGCCGCCATTGGCCGGACAGATGCCAACACCAGGCAGATCCTGGTGCGCGCGTGTGCCGCGCTTCGAAGGGCACTGGAAGCCCGTGGCTGGCGACGGCAACACCGCAGTTGAGCGACGAACGCCGCGAGCAGATGACCGTGCTCCCGTCATGGTGGCCGTGAGGAGAGAGTGATGAGCGACCACGCACAACGTCGGCAAGCAGCGGAAGCAGCCCGGAAGTTCGACGCCTACCTAGACGCCCGCCTAACTGGCAATGAGGCCGACGCGAGCGCCCTCATCGCCGCCTGCCCCGATGACATCCGCGACGATCTCCAGTCCGCGGTCTCGTGCGTCGACGACTACGTGGCCTACGCGCACCCATTCCGCATTCGCCCATCGGTGTGGGAACGCACCGCAAACCGGATCGAGGAATTGAGACGGAAGCGTCGGTTCTTCGAAGAGCTGAAGCGGCGGGCGAGTGCAGTGTGGGACGAAGTAACCACCGACCCGATCGCACTCCTGGCAACCCAGATCGGCACCCGTAACCAGATGAGCCCTGTTGGCGGGCTTGCCCCTCCGATGCTTGTGCTGAACCGGGGTGGAGGGTCCGAGGCCGTTGCCCGGCCTATAGTCGATAGTGCCTGGCGACGGTTGCGGGAGCAGGCGATCGGTCGGCGCGCTCAGGAGATCGTGGATGATGCAGGCGTGACTGGTCCACCTGTTGACCTGATGCTGGTTGCCCGTGATCTGTTGCTGTTGGTGCAGGTCCGCGATCTTGGCACTATCGAAGGGTGTCTAGTCACAGACGGCGAGGTGGGTGCCGTGTTCCTGAACCGTGGCACGTCGAACCGGCGGCGGCGCCGGTACACCTGTGCACACGAGATCGGACACTTTGTGCTTCATCGCTCCTCGCCGGTCTTTCGCGACAGCATCAACGACCTCTACGGACAGCCTGGCTCTCCCACCGAAGTCGAGGCCAACATCTTTGCCTCTATGCTGCTGATGCCACCGCAGCTGGTTCCGGCGACCATCGGACATCTGCGGCCGTCGCTGGAGCAGGCCGACACGCTGACGGACATGTTCGAGGTGTCTCTGGAGGCCGCCTGCCGCCGGATGATCGGGCTGTCACACTGGCGTTGCGCGCTAGTGGTATCCAAGGACGGCGTGATCGAACGAGCCGTGAAGTCCGACCTATTCGAGAGCTACATCAAGGCCGATGTCCCATTGCACCGTGGATCGGTCGCTGCATCCCTCCTCTCAGGTGCGTCGCCCGCAGAGGACCCCTCAGAAGTCGATCCGTGGGTCTGGGTCGAGAGCCCGGCTGACGATGAGATGCCCATCAGGGAGGAGACCCGTGTCGTTGGCGACGGGTACGCGTACAGCCTGATCACGTTCGTGGATCCGGACTAGCAGGCGCACGGGCCGTGCCAGTGAGGCCATCAGCAGGGCCGTCGATGGGCTGGTCCGGCGTAGGCTGATAGAGGTCGTGGACGAACAGGGCGACGCACTCCGGACCTCCGCCGAACGCCGCCGGTGCCGGGGCCGGCTGTACTACCGCCTCGGTGCAGCGCTCGACGCTCTGCCCGCTGGTTGTCCACAGCCTTATCCACAGGGCCGACCCTGGTCTGTGGATAACCGGCGCGTCGTTGGTCCTCCCATGCGTGGCGGCTGTTCGGAAACCGAACACCGCAATCCGAAGACTACTGAAAGACACTACTACTACAAGGGCGATGGAGGGGAGGAGGCAGAGCACGGCGGTCCGTCCCACCGGCCAGCGGGTCCCTCGCTGCGGCGGGACGGGTGGTTCAGGGCGGGAGACGTGTTCAGCTGAAGAGGCGTGCAAGGAACGCGGACGGGCTGCCGCGGCCCCAGTGACGAAGCGCAACGGTGCTACTCCAAGCGGCCGTCGCCCCGCACGTCAGAGCGCGCGCCCCGTCACGCGTGTTCGGCCCCTTTCGGCAGCGTGCCTGCGACCGCCCCATGCACGTGGAACGACAACAACCACCCTGAGTAGGGCTGGATCAGCACTCCAGGGAAGGCGTCGATCACCTCGGGGTCGAGGGACAGTGCCACGGCCCATTCAGAAGGGCCGCCCTCCCAGTAGACGCTCGCTTGCGCATCATCCCAGCCATGTTGGACGACCGCGTCGCGATCCCACACCTGCGGTCCGCTTGTCGATCCCGCGCGACAGCCGTGACGGCGGCGCAGCATCGCGCAGACGACCTTCGCTGCCTCCAGCGGTCCCGCATCCGGCCGGACGTTCATCTTGGCCATGGCCGCGTCCCTCCTTGCCTCATCTCCTTACTCGCAGCCACGCCCCGAATGCGGAAACGCGGGATCGGAATCGATCACGCCGCGGTGAGCTGAACCCCGAGCCTCGGACGCTCCTGCCAGTCGCGGTAGTCGAAGACGCGCACCGACAGCGCCGGCAGCTCGACCTTCACACGCAGAAAGACCTCCGGGTCGGCGTCGGCGTCCGGCTCACCGCAGACAATGTAGGTCACCTTCCCGGAGAATCGGTGCAGCTTAACGACATTCGCGCCGTCTACCTCCCCCGCGAGTGTCCGTGCGCATGCCTCGTAAACTCGGAGCACGGGCTCAACCTGATCGAGAACATCACGGCGGAGGATCAGCGCGTTGTCGACGAGGCGCCCTGCGGCAGCACGCTGACACGCGGCATCGATGTTGGCCGGAGCACCTATGGAGAACAGGAGGCGATTTGCCTCGCCCGTGGCCGCAGCATATGTACCCACGAACGCCTTAATGTCGCGCTGGGTTGTCAGCGGAAGCTGCGACAGCGGGCGACGCCGGCCGAAGCGTGCCATCGCCATGTAGACCATCAGGTCCTCGCGTCTTCGCGCCGCAATGTCGGTCCACGGCTCCTGTCCGGTGGCACGTCGGACCACGTGGAACGCGCGCTTGAGCGAGCCCAAACGCTCTACAAGCGCTTGGTACCCAGGCAGTTCGTCTGGCCCGGGCATCCGCCCCAGTTGCGTCAGGGCCGCCATGAACGGCTCGAGTACATCCTGGTGCTGTTCGAACAGCATGTCGGCAACGCGTTTGTGCGGGACTGCGATCCGGCGGCGCACACGGTTGGCCAGAAGCTGCTGACGAGCATCCTCGGATCGGAACAGATAGTAGATGTTGGGTGCCGCCGCGACAGCATCTGCGGGAATGATCCCCTCGATGTACGCGCGAAGTTCCTCGTGCGTGAACGACTTCTGAAACGTGCCCCTCGACGTGAGGACGCCATCTGCGAAGCTCTGCGCACCTGAGAGGGCTTCTGAGTGGCCGGGACCGACTGCCGAAACCACCAGCACACTGCGGCTAAGCTCCCAAGCCCGGCGAAGCGCTTCAGCCCGCTCCGCGGCGTCCTCGATCACGTTGATGACATAGCCGAGGTTGACCACGTCAGCGGGGGCGCGCGGCGCATCGGGGCGGTAGGCAGGGTCCCAGCCCGACGACGCGATGCCCTGTGCTGCGAGCATCTCCAGGTCTCCACCACGACCGCAGCCATAGTCGAACAGCGTGCGGTCAGCTCGCAGAATGCCGTCGCGCAATAGGCACTGCACCGGCACAGAGAGGCCGGGACGACGGATCGCCGTCTTGTGGCGCGGTATAGTTATGTGAGAAGCCGCCTCAGTCGAGTTCATGTCCCGAGAGGAGTACCGAAGCACCACTATGGGCCACGTTCCATTGCCATCGCGGTCGCGCCGGTTCGGCGTCGGCAAGGAGATCGGTGGTGCCGTCTACGTGCACCGAAAGTACGAGCACGAGCTCGGCGCGGCGGTCGCCATCGCACGCGCTCGCATTCCTTCCCAGTTCGAGTACACGGTGGTGAAGTTCACGCCGCGCACCGGCACCGTCACGTTCGTTGTGTCGGAGGACTTCGACACCGCCGATGAACCCACCGTGGGTGACCTCATCATCGTACCTGCAAGCGGCCCGGTAAGGTGTCTCCGCCAACGGCCGGACCCGTTCATCTATCACCACAAGCACCTGATGGTTCGTGACGACTACCCTGGCTTCAGCGTGGAGGCCAATAAGGCGCGCTCGGCAAGATGGCTGGCTATGCCTGGCATTGACGTCCACCGGATTGGTCGCAAGAGCTACTGGGAGCGGGTCGTGCTGGCTCAACTCAACGGCCCATGACGGGCGGAGCGCGCTCTTCGAAGTGGTACCCAATCCGCCGGGCTGCGCCAGAGTCCGAAGGGAACCTGCCCGCAAGCAGCGAATCTGTTCTGAGCGGCGTGCCGGGCTGTTTCGCGGCAGTTGCGGGCCGACGAACGTCCCCTCGGCTGTCGAGTGCGGCGTGCTGTGTTACCGGATACGCTCCCGCCGTTCGAGTTACTCATTGGCAGTGCGGAGCGCCGCGTCCTTGCGCGCCCTGCCTTCGCATTCCTAGCGGACGAGGGGGCATACGGTTGCGGATACCAACGGGCGTTCTCCGCGCTGCGTGATGAGTGACGGGCCAGCGCCGGCAGTTCTGATCACCAAGGGAAGTAGGGGTATGGCGTGACGGGGCCAGCAAACACAGTGGGTCGTGGTACTAGGTCGACGGCAGCGGTTGGACGTCGAGGGGAGGCAAGCCGCTCGCTATTGCACGCCACTCCGACATTCGCCGGCCACCAGACATTCCCATTGCGATCCGGGTGGCTGAAGAAGGCCCTGGATGCCCTGCAGACGGAGCGCCACGGGGGCGGTGGTGTGTTCGGCCGCGATGACGCGCTGGTCACGCTCGGGGTCGGCAAGAACATGGTCCAGGCCATACGGCATTGGACCGTGGCGACGCGCATGGCGCAGGAGACCATCGCCCCGGCGGGCCGCGTGCTCGAGCCAACTCAGTTGGGCTCCTCTGTGCTCGGAGGGCCAGGTGTACCAGGATGGGATCCCTACCTGGAGGACGAAGCCACCGTGTGGCTGCTCCACTGGCAGATCGCCGGCCCCGGCAGCGCCGCTCTTACATGGGTATACACCTTCAACCTGTTCCGCGACTACCAGTTCTCGCGCGACCGGCTCACGGATGCCATCCTGAGCGGCCCGACCGCCCGTGTGCCGCGCGCACCGTCGAGGGACACAATCGCGAGGGATGTGGACTGCCTCGTACGCACGTATGTTCCGTCGCCACTGACACGTGCGCGCGAGGACAACCTCGATTGCCCTCTCCACAGCCTGGGCGTGATCCGGGAGACGATGGACAAAGCCTATCGCTTTACGATTGGTCCGCGAGCGACGATGCCCCCAGCGGTCTTCTACTACGCCCTTTGCGGCTTCTGGGAGTGGCTATCACCTCAGCGTCCTGCCCTGCATGTGCGGGATGTGATGTACCACGAGGGCAGCCCTGGCCAGGTGTTCAAGCTGGATGAGGACAGCGTGCTGGCGTACCTCGACATGGCATCTGAAGTTACAGGCGGCGCGCTCAGGTTCGAAGACACCGCACTCGTCCGCCAGATCATTCGCGACCCGGAAGCCGACCTCAGTGGCTTGGACCTCCTAGGAGCATACTATGCCAGGTAGGTTGCGGCCCTTGTCGGACTACGTGTCGGTCCGGGCAACGTTCACTCGCTCCGTCAATGTGGAGAAGGACTCGAGTACTGCGACGGATACCGCTTACCACCTGACGGAGGGGCCGCTCGGGATGCTCGCCGACGTGGCATCGAGCCTGGAGCGCCCAGCCGAGCGGGCCATGGTGCTTGTTGGGCCCTATGGCTCTGGCAAGAGTGCCTTCTGCCTTGCGTTGGCGGGCTTGGTCAGTCGCGATGCCCCTCACGTCCTGCAGCACCTGCGTTCCGTCGATCCCGCCCTCGCGGCGCGGTTCACCGATCCTGCACCGCGTCTGTTGTCCGTTCCCATCGTTGGGGCGCGCCAACCCATCCACCGAGTGCTGATCCTGGGGTTACTCGCTGCCCTGCGGCGCGGGCGCCATAGGGGGCTGCTTGCCAAGGTCGCACCAACAGCCGAGGCTATGCTCGCGACTATGCCTGAACCGCGCGATCTAGCGGGCCTCTTCGTCGAGACTACATCCGCCGCCGCAACGGATGGTGTTTCCGGGATGCTCGTGGTCATTGACGAGATGGGCAAGGTGCTGGAGTACGCAGCCCAGCATCCGGACCAATCTGACCTGTTCGTCTTGCAGTGGCTAGCCGAGGTTGCTGCCAGGAGTAACCACGCTCCCCTGCTTGTGCTGGCGGTCCTTCACCAGGGCGCCGAGGCGTACGCGCACCGCCTACCACGCGATGACCAAGCCGAATGGGCGAAGGTCGTCGAGCGCTACCGTCAATTGCACTTCGACCCATCGCTCGGGGAGCGAATGGATATGGTCGGTCGTGCGATCAAGCACTCGCGGGAGCTGGACCTGGGAACACGCCTCGATGGCGTACTCCATGCATGGAGCTCCCTCGACATTGAGCATAGTGGCCTACGGGAGCGATTCCCGTCTCTGGCGCGCGCAGCGTATCCCCTACATCCCCTCACGCTCCTCGCCCTGCCATCGCTCTACAGGAGGGCGGGGCAGAGCCACCGCAGCGTGTTCGGCTTCCTTGGCTCGGAGGATGCGCACGGCTTTGGCAGGTACCTGAGGGACACGGCCTACGACCCCCAGTCGCCGCCTCTGCTGACCCTGGATATGCTGTACGACCATGTGGCTGCCATCCTCTTCGACGGATGGGTGCCGCCTGCCCTATCCCACGCATGGTCGCAGGCAACGGACGTTGTGGACCGTGCAGATGGCGTGTCGGACGTGGCGCGTCGCGTTCTCAGGTGCCTCGCGTTGCTCGGCATCCTCCGGGACAGCCGCCTTCCTCCCACGCCCGAGTTGCTGAGGCTCGCGCTCGCCGACGCCTGCCATTCGTCGGCCGACATCGGTGCCGCCCTCCAGGAGCTCCAGGACCGCCGGCTGATCGCGCACAGCCGGTTCCGCGGCACCTATCGTGTCTGTGAAGGCGGCGACATCGACATCGATGCGGAGCTACTTCTTGCACGGTCGTCACTGCCGCCTTCCGTCGTCATGCGCGTCGCTCGCCTGCTATGCCCTCCGCCGCAGCTATGCGCTAGGAGGCACTCCTACGAGACTGGCACTCTACGCGTCGTTGGAACCCGTGTGTGCGAAGCCGACGACCTCGCCACCACGATCGACAGCGCTGCCGCCGACCTGACCGTGGTCCTGTGCCTCGTTGGTAGTCGCAGTGCACACGCCGACGCTGCCGCAGTCGCCGAGCTCTGTGCGAAGCCGAACGCACTGGTAGGCATCGCGATTGAGACCGAGATTCTCCGGGAGTCCGCTCGTGACGTTGCGGCAGCTCACGAGTTGCCAGACAGACTCCCTGACCTGCAGACCGACCGCGCCGCCAGGCTCGAACTCTCCGCGAGGTGGCACGACGCGGAAGCTGCGTTCCGCGCGGAGTGGGCTCGGCTGTTCGGTGCGACCGAACAGAATGCGAGCTGGTTCTGGCTCGGCGAGAGGCCACGCATCACGTCTTCTCGTTCGTTCTCCGAGGTCCTGTCGCTGATGGCAGACCGGACCTACGCGGACACGCCCGTTCTGCACAACGAACTGGTGAACCGGCACGCGCTCTCGTCGTCAGCCGCCGCCGGGCGTCGAAGCCTTATAGAGGCGATGCTGACCAAGAGGGACCATGCGAGGCTGGCCATCACTGCCTATCCGCCGCAAGCAAGCATGTACGAGTGCGTGCTGCGGGTCTCGGGCCTGCACCGACGCGACAGCTCTGGTGGATGGGCATTCGGCGCACCATCTCCCGACGACCCAGCGCGACTGCGCCCAACATGGGACACCCTCCGCCGCATGGTTCTCGGCGAAGCCATCGTCGCCCGTCCAGTCACGGAGGTCATCGCCACTCTTGCGGCACCACCGTTGGGCGTTACCGAGGGCGTAGCGCCTATCCTGTTATGTGCGTTCCTGCTTGCTCACGAGCGCGAGACGACGCTGTACAGAGATGGGACCTTCCTGCCGGAGCCCACCGTCGCCGATTGGGAGGTCCTCCTCCGGCGGCCCGAGCTGTTCGCCGTTGCAGGGTGCAGCGTGACGGGAGATCGTCGCGCCATTGTGGACAGACTCGCCGCTGGGCTCGGGACACAGGCCGATGTACTGCCGGTAGTGCGGGCGCTGTATCGCTACAGGAAGCAGCTTCCCGACCACGCCCTTCGCACGATGGAGGTGCCTGAGGCGGCCGTCAGGTTTCGCGAGGCCATGGACCGAGCCCGTGCGCCGGAGGCCCTGCTGTTTGCAGACATACCGACGGCACTAGGCGTCGCGCTGCCTGGGACGGGGGACCCGGACCCGGAGACGATCGAGGGCTTCTTCGGCGCTCTGAACGATGTCTTGCGGGCGCTCGGGCAAGCCCTGCCAACCGCAACCGGCCAGGCGCTCGCCGTGCTTCTCGGGGCGTGCGGCCTGCCGCCCGGACATGAGGGGTTACGGCTCCTACGCGAGTATGCCGGTCGGATGGAGCCCATCGTTACCAACGCAGTTCTGGTGCCATTCGTGCGCAGAGCAGCCGAACCTGCCGACGATACGACGCTGGTCGACAAGGTGCTCGCATACGTTGCCGACAAACCGCCCCGCACGTGGTCTGACGCTGATGTTACGCGGTGCCACAGCAGGGCCAGGGCTATTGGGGAGCTCTTCTCGCAAGCCGCCAGTCAGGCGCTGTGCGGGACGGTCGAACCTGCGCTCGACGTGGACGAGAGCGAGGTGATGAAGGCCGTCGCTCTCGTGAATGCCGCCCTTTGTGGCATGCCGGCCGGCCTACGCCGGGCGGCACTCGCCAGGGCGTTACAGACCTGCGAGCCTGCGGTCCGTGCGGACGCCAGCGACCAGGCGGGAGGTGACCCGAATGTCGGAACGGACTGATACCGCGCAGGTGCCCGTTCGCCACATACTCTCGATCTCGGGCGGGAAGGACAGCTCGGCGCTCGCAGTCTACATGCGAGACCGAGTCGCCACGATGGAGTACGTGTTCTGCGACACGGCGAAGGAACTGGACGAGACCTATGAGTACATCGACAGGCTAGAGGCGTACTTGGGCGCACCGATTGTGCGGCTGAGGCAGTCCGACGATGCGTTCGACGACCTACTCCAACAGAGGCGCAACTTCCTGCCATCGCCGCAGATGCGGTGGTGCACTGAGCTTCTGAAGATACGGCCCTTCGAGCACTACGTCGGATCGGACCGTGTGGTGAGCTACATCGGCCTCCGTGCAGACGAGGACCGCAAGGGCTACATATCGAGCAAGCCGAACATCAGCGCACGCTATCCCTTTCGGGAGGATGGAATCACCAAGGCCGATGTGCACCGAATCCTGCAAGACGCCGGCCTCGGGCTGCCAGAGTACTACCGCTGGCGCTCGCGGTCCGGTTGCTTCTTCTGCTTCTTCCAACAGAGGATAGAGTGGGTCGGTCTGCTGGAGAACCACCCGGATCGGTTCTGGCAGGCAGCGGGCTACGAGCGAGCCGACCCGGCGTCGGGCCGACGCTACACGTGGGTAGCTCGCGAAAGCCTGGCCGAACTCGCCACAGAGGAGCGAGTGGCTGAGATCAAACGGGAGTTTGCCGAACGGTCGGCGAGGCGAGTCTGCCGGAGCGGCATGACGCTCGGAGAGATCCTATCCGACGGGAATGAGGCTGAACTGGAGCGGCCGTGCATTATCTGCGAGCTCTAGGGGGAGGCATCGGCCCGCATGGACACAGCGATCGGAACATGTCGGTCTCACAAACTGGGCACCTCGTTCCACCGCACATTTGCCCTGTCACGCGACAGTCTCAGTCAGGTGCTGCGGGTGGCCGTCCGGCACGATGGGCTTACGTCGGACCTCCTCAGGCAAGAGACCAGTCTTGGTACAGTCCAAGTCGAGGCCGTGCCCCGATATGCATATGCCACTGGCCTACTGAGCAGCGCCAACCAGCCGCTCAGCTTCGGGCGCCTTGTGATGGAGCGCGACCCGGCCATGTCGCTCCCGGCTACTCAGTGGCTTCTGCACTACCACCTGAGCGCTCCTCACCGAGGAGGACCCGTCTTCTGGAAGCACCTGGTCGTCGGATGCCTCACGCCCAGCAGTGTTGTTACCGCGGCAGACCTGGCAGGAGAGGTACGGCGTTGCCTGGCCGGCACTACGAAGCACCAGGTAGGCGATAGTACATTGCGCGGCGCCGCCACCGCGTTCATTGGCACCTACACCAAGCCAGAGGCGCTGGGCAACCTCGGGCTCCTCCGGAGCTCTGAACGCGGCGCGTACGAGGTGTGTGAGCCGGATGACATACCAGTGGAGGTGTTCGCGTACGCGGTCTGCGACTACTGGGAAGGTGTCCTCGGCGGGGCGAACACCGTCGACCTAGCGGAGCTCACAGCTAGATCGGACCTGCCCGCGCTCCTGATGCTCAGCACGGCAGCCACCAACCGGCTCCTGCGCACCGGGCAACGGATGGGCCTGTTCGAGGTGCAACGGTCGGTTGCCCCATACCAGGTGATGCGCGCGTGGCGCTCTCCAGCACAGGCGCTGGGGGCCTTGTATGGAACTTGAGGTAGCACGGCAGGTCGTCGCGGTGCTTCGCGGTGGCGTCCTCCGCAGCAGGACAGCCATTCTGCTGCTGGCACCGTCCGTCGTAGGCCGTGAGCGTGAGGTTGCCGCTCGACTGCAGGTAGATGCGGTGACGTACGTTGACCTGCTGCTTTCGAGCGCGCCAGCCGGCGCCCGCACCCTCGGCATCGCTGTTGACCGGGAAGAGCGCAGACTGGATGCCGTCGCAAGCTGCGAGCAGGGCGCAGACGTTGTGCTTGTGGCTGACTTCGATGTCGCCTTGGCGCGGCTAACGTCATCTGAACGCGAACGGTTGTGGAGCGACCTGTACGCGCACTTTGGACACCGGCGCAGGGCACTCCTTCTGGGGGTACCGCAGGCGGCTCGCGACCTGCAGCCGTGCGAAGCGGCCCTGGCGGACTGGCGACGCGGCAGCCGCGTGGCGAGCCTACAAGCGGCGCGGTCACCAGGACAGGGGGACGAGCGGACATGCTGATCGGCGACATCGTGCTGACAGACCTTGGCGGGGCCTTCGTCAACGACGTGCAGCTCAACTGGTACCCGTCGAGCCCGCGGAACCTCGACATGGTTCGTGCGTACATGTTCTCCTACCGGGCCCCCTCTGGCTTCATGCCGTCGGTCGCGTTCGTCCAGCGTCTCATCGAGGGGCTCGCGTTCGGGCGAGAGAACCGCTATGTCGCGATCGCCAATTACGGCCGTGGCAAGACCCATCTCGCTCTCGCAGTCGCCAATCTGTTCGGCATGCCGGCTGAGTCCGAGGCGGTGCAGACGCTGTTGGCCCGCATTGAGCGCGTTTCAGAGCCCGCGGTCGCACGCGCGTTCAGGGACTTCAAGCTTCGACAACCCCGACACATCGTGGTCCGTCTCCTCGGGGACAACCCAGGTGGGCTGTCCGAGCAGTTCGTGAGCGCGCTGGAGAGGGCTCTGGGAGAGCTCACAGGCGATTCGGACACCAGACTGCCGTTCTGGTTCGCGAAGGCAGAGACGGTGTTGGCCAACCTGAGCGGCGACCAGCGCCAGCGCGCGGATGAGTTTCTGCTTCGTGACGGGGAGAGCATCGACGGCCTTGAGATGATGGTGCGCGAGCGCAACCCCCAGGCGTATGGGCACTGCGTGCGGGTGTTGGAGAGCCTGCATGGCGTAGCCCCTAACCTCGGTGGGTCCGTAAGTCTTGGAGACGCCGTTCGGTGGGTCGTCAACGAGTACTGCACGGGCGAGGCGCGGCGAGCTGGCGGCCTCGTCGTGCTGTTCGACGACTTCAGCGGCTTCATCGGCAAGTACGGCGTCCACGGCGAGCCGGGCGGGGTGACGCCGTTACAGGACCTGCTGAAGGGCATCGCCGACCATCCCGACCGCGCACTGTTCGTAGCGTTTGGGCAGCATGATCCCAACGTCGTAGCTCGTACGGTCTTCCGCCGCGCAGACCAGGTAGGTCTGCAAAACCTGGAACGTGAACTGACCCGCCTCCCAACAACGAACCGGCACGTACTCTACTCATCGCTGGAGACCGTCCTCGAGTCCTACCTTCGGCCAGACGCCGACGCGCTCAGCCGGGCCTACCCCGGCATGGTGGCCCTGTTCGAGGATGCAACCGACGACACGATGGCGCTGCTTCCTTACCGCTATACCGCGGAGGCAGGATGGGATGTGGAGCGGTTCACCAGCATCGTGACACGAGGGTGCTTCCCGCTCCATCCGCTCACCACGGCCTTGTTCTCAAGCGTCGAGCTTAAGGAGGTGATCAACCCTAGAGATGTGCTTGGCCATGTCCTGGAAGCAGTGCGAACCAGACGGGACCAGCCCGCTATCGTTGATGGTCGTCCGAACTGGATCTACGCGATTGAGATCGTGGACTGGTACGGCGAGATGCTTGAGGAGGACGACTACCGAGCCTATATGCACGCCCGTGGCAGGATCGGCCCCGAAGCGCCTCAGGTCCATGGGGACCTGCTCAAGGCGATGTTGCTCTTCAAGGTCGGTGGCCTGCACGTTAGGGATGTGCGGTTCGACAGCGTCATGGCGCATCTGAGCGGCCATCCCGCTGAGGTCTGCCGCAGGGAGCTGGAGGATCTGCAGCGCAACGGGTACGTCCAGTACGATAGCCACCGGCGCGTATACTCGTTCTGGTCTCCCGATGCCGACCCGCGGCGACTGGAAACTGCACTCGCTCGCGAACTGGACGGCAAGCGGCTCGACCAGACCGCCCTCGACGAGGCGATCGAGAAGTGGCCCGCCGATCGTCTGCGCTCAGTTGAGGTGCCGTGCGTGCATTGGGGCAACAGGACGGAGTGGGCGTGCCCGGAGGTGTTGTTCGTGCGCCCTGCGTTCGCCGTCGCCCGCATCAGCCGGATGGCGATGGGGTTCCGGCTCGACCAGAACGGACTTCACGACGGCAGACGCGGCGTCATCGTCCGACTGGTGGCCGAGACCGACGACGATGTGAGACACTTCGACCAGAGCGCCGACGAGGTACTCGACGCGCTCGGGGCCAGCCCTATACCAGTCGTGCTGGCCCTGCCGATGAACGCGCAACCCGAGCTGCTGCAGAGCATCCTGGAGGAGAAGGCCCTGCGGAGTTGGTCGGCGCGACGAGACGAGTTCGGGACCAACGTGTACACCGACGCTGTAGACCGCCGTGGCCGCGCCATCAGCGACGGCCTCAAACACCTTCGCGAATGGTGCACGTACCGGGTGCCTGCACCACTTCGGCGACCCGGTACCACAGGTGGTGACCAGTCACTGCCCGCCGCCCTCGAGACAAGCTATGCCTCCGCCTATCCCTGTAGTCCCCCGGGTTACTGCACCCAGCGTCTCTCAACTAGCCCCAGCCTCCGGAAGGCGGTCGGGTTGGTGTGCGGCGCGCTTGTTGCCAACCGCGTCCACGATCACATACTCATGCTGGAGCAGGACCCCGTGGCCAAGGATTTGTATCAGCAGTACGTCCGCCCTGGCCGGTCGGGCACCTGGGGCCTAGTCTCAGCAAGTGACCAGATCGTCGAACCGACCGATCGCCGCACGCGCCACGCGTGGGATGCGCTCGACCGGGTATTTCCACCGGGAACGCGCGACATCAAGCTCTCGGAGGGTATCCTGCCGCTCCTTAACCCGCCGTATGGCTACGACTACAACCAGGTTCTGCTCCTATTCTGCGCGTGGTTCGGTTTCCATCGGCGTGACCTGGAACTGCTGCGCAAAGGCGTGCCCTGCCAACCTGATGCCTACTCGGATCGGTTCGGCAAGCCGAGGGAACTCCTCGGGCAGTGGCTGTACGTCGATCAGCTCTGCATCACCCGCCGTGATCCCGCCGAGGAAGAGCGGGGGATTCGCGAACTGATCGCGGATGTGCGCGACGCCCGAACTACCTTCTCTCGCGCAGAGGCCGAAGCCGCGGCCGGCCGGCTGAGGGCGTATGATGCCGATCCCGACAACCATGCCGAGCTGCGTAACCAGGCGCGAACGGCCGCGGCTGGGCTGGACAAGGACAGGACAGATGCAGACGCATTTGCAGGACAGGCCGAGAAGATACGGGGCGAAGTGGAGCGAGGGCATGCGGTCGGTAAGCTCGTTGAAGCGCTGAAGTCCGTTGGTGAGCTGCCGGTGCTGCACAGCGTGATGGATGGTGGCTGGCCAACAGCCGATCAGTTGCGGGCGAGCGTCGTTGCACGTCTCCGGGTCTTGACCGATGAGCAGTGCGCCTCGTTCGAGCGCCTCAGTCGCATTCAGGACCTGTCGCTACACGAGGCGCGGCTCGGCGCGTTGCGCAAGGAAGTCGAGAGGACGCACCAGGCGGAGTTGACGGGTCGCGTTGACGCTGCGGTAGAGCGGCTGCGCGACCGGGGCCAGGAGTTGCAGGCTCGCCAACACGATGTTGAGTTGCTGGCGCGTGTGCGCACCATGCGCGATACGGACCCGATCGCAACCATCCGAGCCAACCTAGAGCACCTTGCGGCGATGGAGCCCCGGTCAGATGAGGCACGCAACGAGATAGCGGCTACACGGAGCCAGATGGAGCGGGTTCTGGGCGAGCGATTGGCCTGGGCGTCTGGCCTGGTCGCTCGCGTCGACCCCCTCGCGTCGGTTGAGGCCGTTGAGAACATGAAGGACAGCATTGTGCGATCGGAGGGCAGCTTTGATGGGTCGCCCGAAGCAGTGCTGTTGGCGTCCGCACGTGACCGTTGCGTGACCATCGCGACATGCCTCCGGTCGCTGGAGGCGCTCAGTACATCGGCGTTGGGGTCGCCCTGCGACGTAGCGCGGCTTCAGTCGGAGGTCGACGCGTTAGCTGATCAGTACGGGACGGCCCTCAGCGACCAACAGCGCGCTCTGTGCTGCACAGCCCGGCGCCGCATCGAGGACGGAGCAGACGCCGCCCGCCAGAGGGCCGTCGAATGGCTCGACCGTCTTGAGGGCGAAGCGCCGAAGACAGGCAGCCCTGAGGCCTTGCTGGCCGATCTGCGCACACCCCGGGCATTCCTGCCAACGGAGGAGAGCAAGCGGATCGAGCAGGTCGGTGCCGTCCTGGAGGGCCGCATTGAGGAGGCGCGGCGAGTTGCCAAAGAGCGAGAGCAGAAGCGCCGAGATCAGGAGGAAGCCAAGCGCCGCGATAGCATGTTGGCCGGCGAGGTTCGCCTAATGTCCGAAGACGCGCAGATCGAGCTTCAGCGTGAATGGCTCAGACGGTTGGGCCAGATGGAGCCAACGACTGCCGCGGTCAGGGACCTCATCCAGCGGCGGTCGGACTCGCTGGCCAGGTCGGTGGCTACCGCCGTGACTGATGCTGCGTCGTTCGCTGCGAAGCTCGATAGCGCAGTCACCGCGAGGGCGGTGCGGAGCGTCAGATCGGCGGTCGAGCGGGCGTACGACCGGTACAAGGGCGCACCTGAGGCCGCCAATATCGATGCTGTGCTCGCGCGGTGCGAGGACGCAGATGCGTTCCTGTCGGTTCTGGAGAGCGTCCGACCGGCCGCAGTTCAGTCGCCCTGTGATGCCGAGGCGCTGCGCGGACAGGTGTGCGCCGCACTGGCGACATACGAGGGAACTACCTCTCAGCCGCAGCGTGACGTTGCCGACGGTCTGCTCAGGTCCATCGGAAGCCGGGTGGCGGCCATGGCCGCGGAAGCCCGAGAGTGGCTAGAGGAGCGGGCACGGTCGGTGGACGTTGCTCGCCACGCTTCAGAGCTTCCACGCGACTTGGACGCCCCACCTGCCTGCTTGCCTGCGGAGCTCGAACCACGGTTGGAGGCGCTTCGGGCCAAAGCCCAAGCCGTATGCGATGCCGACGAGGTCGACCAGGTTGTTAGTCGCTTCCGCAGTATCAGGGATCCCGGCAAGCGCCAGACATGCTTGGATATCCTGGCTCGCATCGCGGCAGGCGAGGAACCGTAATGGCATCCAGGCTGCCGGTGCGGCTGGACAGAGACGGCACAGCGCCATTGCCACTGGGGTACACCGCGGTCGGCACCGAGGTGGAGTTCGTGCGGCACGCGCTGAGTACGCCACGGCTGCAAGTGCGAGGGGAGGCGCTCAGCCGGTGGGCGGAGGCATTCTACCGCGGCCGCGGCGTGCCGTGCGAATGGCTTACGTCGCCTTCGCAGATGCTGCGTACCGTCGTGCCAGCGCTGGCGGCCGAGCAGGCTGCCGAGATAGTCGCCCGGCTCGGCGATGCCGTCGCCGCGCTAGGTGAACCCATGTCCGTTTCCGGCTTGTTGCCGCGGCTAGTGGACGGGGGCCCGTGGTCTGGTGGCCCGTCGCTTGAGCACGCGGCGACGTGGCTTCTGTGGCTGGATGCAGCCGCGCAACCGAGCCACGTGGGCCCCCTGTTGGCGGCGCAGGCGGCAACGTGGCGCTCGGCGGCCATACGCGACGATGAGCTCGCCGCCTACGGGGCGGCGAGCTCGGTGGAGGCCAGCCAAGTGCTATCGCGATGGCTCGGCATCGATGCTCCGCTGCCTAAGGATTGGCGGCCGTTCCCCATCGAAGTTCCTGAGCCTTGGGTCGCTCGTGCTCGGGCCAAGTGGTCGACCATAATCGTCGACAGCGCCGGAGACGCGCTCGCGGGCCTGATGGGCAGGCGCCTGCCCCATACGCTCGCCGTCGCCGTAGCGGAAGAAGGCGCGCGCTTCTACCGTGCGAACCCGGCCCGCGCCAACCGCGCGGCGATCGGGCTCATCGCCGGCCACATGCCGTACGCGGCCGTAGTTGAGCTCGAAGACCTCTGCCCCCCATCGGTGCCCCGCGATCCGCCGCCGGGGCTCGCGGACCTGGCCGAGTGGTTCTCGCAGGACTATCTACCATACCGGGCGTGGGAAGCCGAGCGTGGCGACGACGAAGCGCATGAGCATGTCAACCGTGTCGCGATCCAGTTTGCCCACATCCTGCTCTCCCAGTACCCAAGCGCGCTGCACCGTGGCGATCCCCTTCTGGCGATCGCCAAAGCGGCCCGCCTAGCAGCCGGCGACGGAGTGCTGTTCTGGATCGTTCTTGATGGGCTGACTTGCGCCGACGCCGCGATCGTCGAACGGGCGTTCGGCCGCGAGCATCGTTTCACTGTGCTCACCCATGAGGCGGCTGTAACTGCCCTGCCTACGGTGACGGAGTTCTGCAAAGAGGCCATCTTGAAGGGCCTGCCCCCAAAGAGCGCTCTCGACAAGTCACAGTCCGCGAGACACCCGAGCGCGAAGACCATCGCCGGGCATCGTGATCCGGCCACTGAGCTTCGCGATGCTGTGGCAGGGGATGTCTTCATCTGGAAGCCGGTCGAGCCCGATGCCACGTACCACGCGTCTGGAGATGCCACGCTGGTTCGACCAGCAGCCCGCAAGCGCGTGGAAGCCCTAAGCGAGGCCGTCGTACGGGCAGCACTAGCTGTTCCCGATGGTGCCGACCTGAGAGTTGTCGTAACCGCCGATCACGGTCGCCTGCTCGGCGGCGGGGCGAGGCGGCACCCTGTGCCGGATGGGATGTCGGCGCAGGGCCGCGCTGCGTGGGGCGCGAGCTCCCTGGTGTTTCCCGAGAGCGGCTACGTCACCGACGATGCGGCTAGCGTGGCCTTTCTGTCAGCGTCTGCATTTGGCTTGCCGGAGTCGGTGTGCGTGCCGCTCGACGCCGGGGCGTTCCTGACGGAGGATGGCCGGCGTGGGCCAGTCGAGTTCGCCCACGGCGGCATCTTCCCCGAGGAGGTGTTCGTGCCTTGGATCGTGGTAGCGCGCGACTTCGTCGCACCAACGGTGACCTGCGCCCTGACCGGCTCAGCCACGGCTGGCACTCGATCGCTGATGGCGGTTCACCTGGTGAATGCGGGGTCTGTCCCTGTGCAGGTACGCGACGTAGAGCTCAGGCTGGCGAACCGATCGCTGTGTGTTCCCCTCGCTGCAAGCGTTGCGCCAAGTTCGAGTGCTGACCTAACCGCACCTGTAGAGTCGTGGCCCGGCGAACGGGAGTTAACGGGCGCCACGGCGTCAGTCACTGTGGCGGTGCCCGCTGGCAGGTCGTTTCAGGTCGCGGCGGACCTGACGATCAGCACTAGGGAGATGTATCGCCGCGCGATCGACCTAGAGGATCTGTGACATGGCTCAGACAATCGCGCCTGCCGACGCGACGCCTTACGCGGACAAGGTGCTTGGGCAGTTTGGAACGCTAGCGATGGACAAACGCCGCCTTCCGGCGAGCCATCTACAGGGTCGGGGCATACCGAGCTACGTTGGCGAGTGGGTTCTCGACTCGGTTGCTCCAGGCACAGGTCCCCTGACGCCTGAAGAGGGAGCTCGCGTCCAAGAGTGGACCGCCAGCCGCGTGCCGGGTCCGGCCGACCAGACACTGATCCGGCATCGGCTCGAGCGGGGCGACACCGTCCGCATCCTCACGCCAGTACAGGTCGAGGTGATCCTAAAGCGACGGCGCCAGGAGCGTGTGGCGAAGCTGACGCTGATCGGCATAGACGATGCGTACATCGCCCCCGACCTAGTAGACAGCTACCCCGACCTCGCGAGGCAGGGGCTCTGGGGTGTGGCAGAGCTGATCAGCGGGAAGGACGGTGTGGCAGTCGTCTCGTTCAAGCCCATGCAGGCCACCGTAGACCTCGACCTGTATCGAAAGGCCCGGCTGGCTTTCACGCGCGACGAGTGGCGCGCGCTGATGGTCTCATCGATGGGCTACGCACCAGAGGCATTCACCGAGGACCAACAGACGCTGCTGTTGTGCCGTTTGCTCCCCCTCGTGCAGAAACACATGCATCTCGTTGAGCTTGCGCCCAAGGGAACAGGCAAGAGCTACGTCTACGAGAACATCAGCCCGAAGGTCCGGCTAGTGAGCGGCGGCAACGTGACGCCGGCCGTGCTGTTCGTGAACAACGCCTCAGGCCAGTGGGGCCTGCTGGCGCGCTTCACGGTTGTTGTACTCGACGAGGTCCAGAAGCTGAAGTTCGAGAGACCCGAGGAGATCATCGGCGGGCTCAAGGGCTTCCTTGCCAACGCCAAGCTGACGCGCGGGGGGCTCTATGAGGCCGCGAGTGACTGTGGCCTGGTGCTCTTAGCCAACATCACGCTCGACGATCAGCAGCGGCCGATCCGGGATCCAGTCGTTGCCGAACTGCCAGCCTTCTTGCAGGAGACGGCGTTCCTCGATCGCATCCGCGGCCTGATCCCCGGATGGGAGATGCCGAAGCTTAGCTCCGCGTGCTTCGCGAGCGGTGTTGGCCTGAAGTCCGACTACTTCGGGGACGCCCTCGTAGCGCTCCGCGACGACTTGGAGCCGGATCAGATGTGCACCCGCCGGATCCGTCTTGAGGGAGAGGGCGGCATCCGCAACGAGCTCGCCGTCCGCTCAGTAGCCAGCGGGCTCGTGAAGCTCCAGTTCCCGCACGGCGAGTTCAGTGATGCGGAGTTCTACCGGTACTGCGTCAAGCCGGCGGTTCGCCTGCGGCAACTGGTCTGGGACCAGCTCTACGCGCTTGACGCGGAGTACAGGCAGTACGACCGCGATCTGCGCGCGACGGTGCGGCCGTGACCGAGGGGGCGCTGCGGTCCAACCGCCCCCGCGTGATCTTGCGTCACGACTGGAGGGTACAGCATAGCAGGCACACCTGCCGGCGAGGCGCGACCCGAAGGCCCTGGCGACAGCGCGTGACTAGGAGGTGCTGATGGCTGGCAATGGTGCCGTCACTGATGTTCTGCCCGACGACGAGTTGAGGACTTACGCTGAGACGTTCTTCGTGGTGCCCGGCCAGTGGGCAGACTACAAGTGGCCGACCAAACTGGCCTGGCAGTGCGTTGCGTTCAACGCTGACAATGCGGATCTCGTCCCCAAGAACGAGCATGGCGTATACGCGTTCGTGATCGAGCCGCGCATCGCTCAGCATCCATGCATCGGTTACTTGGGGCTGATCGGCAAGGCGGACAGTCTGCCCTTCCGCGATCGCTACCGCGATTACCTTGCCGAACGTGATGCCCCAAAGGGTCGACCACGTGTCCGGCGGATGCTGACGAAATGGGCGGGTTGTCTGTACTACTATTACGCCCCCGTAGCCGATGCTGGTCAGATCGCCGCCCTTGAGGCCGCCCTACTCGATGCCTTCATCCCACCCTTCAACGAGCGTTTCTCGGCCAAGGTCGGCCATGCACGAAAGGCGTTCTCATGAGCACGCGTGAGCAAGTGCTGCTACCTGCACTCAGATGTCAGATGGGTGACTGGATCTACTACGTCAGTTCGATGCAGTTCAGGGAGATTCGTGATCGTGTGAAGGCGACCGACGAGATACACACGAGTAGCGCGCTCAATGAGCTGATCCAGCGGAAACTCACGGATCGGTCCAGTGACATAGCTACCTATCTGTGCAGCCAGCCGCAGCGCTTCTTCAACGCGGTGATCCTGGGGGTCTACGGCGGTGAGCCCGACTGGCTTGAGGTGGCCCTCGACGCTACGGCCCCGTACCTAGGCACGTCGGTCGATCCGGGGGCACGTCACAGGATCGACTCAACGCTCGGGCTGCTCCGCCTCGCGGGTGATGAGAAGCTCTTCGCGATCGACGGCCAGCACAGAGTGGCTGCGATCAAGAGGGCACTCGAGATCGACCCATCGCTTGAGCGAGAGGAGCTCGCGGTAGTCTTCGTGGGACACAGTGCAACGCCGGCCGGAAATGTAAGGACCCGCCGGCTGTTCTCGACGCTCAACCGCTACGCGAAGCCGGTGTCAAAGGGCGAGATCGTCGCGCTGGATGAGGACGACGCATTCGCGATCACCGCCCGGCGTCTCGTCGACGAGCATCCCCTGCTCTGTGAAGGCCGTGCATACGGTGGGAAGCAGACCGGCTTGCTGCGGTCGGACAAGACCAGCTTCACGTCCATCCTAACGGTCTATGACATTTGCGGCACTCTCGCCGAAGGTGCGTGCGAAGGATGGTCTCGGCAGAAGCTGACGCGATCGCGGCCGGAGGAGAGCACTTTGGAGGGCGTCTACGCGATGTCGTCGGACTTCTGGCATGCGCTGGGTGCCGCCTTCCCTGCGATCGCCGCAGTGCGGGACGCCCCCGCCGGAAGTCCCGTCGCGGGCGAACACCGCACGGACGCAGGCGGGCATCTGCTGTTCCGACCAATTGGGCAGATGGCCTTCGCGCGGGCTATCAGGATCTTGCGCGACACGGGCATCACCACGCCGAACGCGGTATCGAGTCTGGCGGGCCTACCGTTCGAACTCTCCCAGCAACCATGGACGGGCCTCCTGTGGAACCCCGTGTCCCATACGATGCAGACCGCCCAAGCCCGCAGGGATGTTGCCGCAAGGCTGATGCTGCGGGCAGCAGGCCATGCCGGGGACGAGGGCAAGCTACTAGTGGAGTACCGCAAGGTGACCGGCGCGGCGGACGCGCAACTACCTCAGGTCTAGGGCTGTTCGCCGTGCACTGCATGATGCGTCGCTTCCGGTCTCCGCGCCACTCGAAGGCTGATGCCGCCCCGAGTTGACGGAACGGCATCGAAACTACTCCCACACTTGGCGGGCTAGCTGACCTCATTGTACTCCGCACCGGACCGCCAAACAGCGGGGCAGATGGGCTTCCTGTGCCCGCCGTTAGCCGGACAGCGCCCGGCTAAGAGCGCCGTGCTGTTCACGGGAACGCCTCGACAGCGGTGCCTGTGTCAGTTGTGCCGCTTCAGCCGGTCCGCCGGCGAGAACTGACGGTGCTGGCTCTCGATGTCGGCCTGCGCCAGCGCCACGTAGCGGTTCGTCATGTGTAGGCTCGTGTGCCCGAGCAGCGTCATCAGGCTGAACGTGTTCCCGCCGGCCCGCAGGAACTCGACCGCGAACGTGTGACGGAACGTGTGAGGGCTGCATCGAACAGCTGCGACGCCGGCGGCCTCGCCCAGCCGCTCAGTGAGCTGCAGCAGCCCTGAGCGCGTCAGCGGCTCGCCACGCTCGGAGACGAAGAGCGGATCGTCGTCGTCGTGCGGCTCCTCCCGCAGGTAGGTCCAGATCACCTTCGCAGCGGCCTTGCCGAACGGCACCAGGCGCTGTTTGCGTCCCTTGCCCATGACAACGCAGCGCCGGGCCTGGAAGTCTACATCCTGTCGCCGCAGTGCGCAGAGCTCCGACGCGCGAAGCCCGGTGTCGAACAGCAGCGTGACGATTGCCTCGTCGCGCCTGGCGTGTCGGCTACGACGGGCGGCACCGAGGAGCGCCGCGACCTGGTCCGTAGTGAACGGCTGGATCTGGTCGGTCCGCGCCGTCGGAACCGGGATCCGCTCCATAGGGGACTGCTTCAGGCCGCCCTCCGCCACGATCCAGTTGAAGAACGTCCGCAGGTGCCCGTGGTAGGTGTGGACGGTACGCGGCCGAACCGGGCGAGTCATGCCCGGATTGCCCCAGCGCCCTTCGGGGTCCTTGTGGCCGTTCGTCACGTAGGCCAGGAACTGGCGCAACTCGAGGACGCTGCAGCGGTCGTACTCACGTTGTCGGAGGAACCAGAGGAGCTTGTGCGCGACGAAGCGCCGCGCCTCCAGAGTTCGGCTGGAGTGTTGGTCGATCTCGCCGGTAACGAGCCATCCTTCGGCGAAGCGACGAAGATCCGTGACCCCGATGGCGAGGTCCGAATCTGTGAAACTAGGCGGTGAGTTATGCACCTCGGCCCTCCGATTGGGTGATCAGAGGGCAGCGAGACACCACACTATTGCGGTCAGTTTGAGCACGAATCTGTCGCAGAAGTGCTCGAGAGAATGGGCAGTACTGGATTTGAACCAGTGACCTCCTCGGTGTGAACGAGGCGCTCTACCACTGAGCCAACCGCCCGATCGAAGACCAGTATACCGGCGCCCCCAGGTCGGCGTCAACCGTCGTTGACACAGGGGGCGGCTACC
>Ga0172371_10003884_pt1 | contig 23004 bp, 15 predicted proteins | sample Lak12m_FD_114543 | JGI IMG/M metagenome (GOLD analysis project Ga0172371, IMG submission 114543) | Freshwater microbial communities from Kabuno Bay, South-Kivu, Congo - kab_022012_12m | ecosystem: Environmental > Aquatic > Freshwater > Lake | place: Democratic Republic of the Congo: South-Kivu...
GTCATAAACCGGTTTGATGTGCGCGTCAGGATGGATTTCTTTTTGGATCTTGACCCATTGCTCGTTGAGCGTTTTCAACCCATCCACCGCCCCGATCGCCATGCCGGCCAGGTAAACGTCGCCGTAGGAAGCGCCGATGGTCTTTTCTGGCACCATCTGCGGCAGACCGGAAACATCGCTGACCATCTGCAGCCACAACTGGTTGTGCGTGCCGCCGCCCACTGCCACGCCATGCTTGAAAGGCGTGCCGGCGGCTTGCATGGCTTCCAGGTTGTGGCGGATGGCGTAAGCGGTGCCTTCCAGCAAGGCGCGGTACATATCCCCGCGCGTGTGATTGAGGCCCAGGCCGGCAAAGATGCCGCGCGCCTGGGTATCGAAGATGGGCGTGCGCTCGCCGCTCAGATACGGCAGCATCAGCAACCCGTTGGCGCCGGCCGGGGATTGCGCGGCTTCGCGCGCCAGCGCGGCATAGGCGTTCTGGCCGCCTGCTTTTTCGATTTGCAGCAGATCGCGCGCGAACTGATCGCGGAACCAGGTGGTGGCGGAGCCGCTGGTGGAAAGCCCGGCGGCATACACGTAGGTGCCCTTGAATGCGCCCATATCCATCCATAGTTCTTCTGATGGAACAGGTTTTTCAATCACCAAAATGAAGAAAGCGGTGCTGCCGTACATGATCATCAATTCACCCGGGCGCGCCACCCCCACGCTGATCGCCTCGGAGAGCGCGTCCACCGCGCCGAAGGTGACCGGCGTGCCTTGCGGAATGCCGGTGGCAGCGGCGGCCTGGGCGTTCACTTGTCCGGCGATTTCGTCGCTCCAGCCCAGGCGCGGCAGGCGCTCCAGCTCGGTGATGCCCTCGGCGAACTTCGCATCCCATTCAGTGGTATGGATGCTGATCAGTGGGTTGAACTCGCTGGCCGTGTGGCGTTCGATCACGAACTCGCCGGTCAGTTTGAAGATGATATAGGAGGTCGCGGTCAGGAATTTGTGTGCGGCTTGGTAAACCTCCGGTTCGTGCTGCTTAAGCCACAGGATCTTGGGGCCGACCGCCTGCGAAGTGAGGCGCATGCCGCCCAGTTCGACCAGCGCCGCGCGGCCGTAGCGCTCTTCGAGTTGATCGATCTGCTGGCTGGCGCGCGTATCCACGCCGTACAGGATGCCCGGGCGCAGCGGTTTGCCGTTCTTATCCACCGGCAGCAGGCAAGCGCCGATGGCGCTCACGGCCACCGCGGCAATCTCATCGCCAGAGGGCGCCTGGGCGGTCAACGCCCGGGCAATCTGGACGAAATCCGCCCACCAGACGCCGTCGGCGTCATGCTCGGCGTAGCCGGGTTTGGGGATGGACATTTCGTGTTCAGCGTGCGCCTCCGCCAGGATGGCGCCGTCCGGCCGGCACAACACGCCCTTGGAGCTGTAGGTGCCGATGTCGATGCCGAGTAAGAGATTTGCCATGCCGCCTCCGGATGTTTTATTAATGGTATAGGAGGGAATTATAACCAAACGTAAATATATTTTTTGATGTGTATGTAGCTATTCTTTGTATGGACAATACTTGAATCACTTGAGGGGAGTTGCTATAATCTGATTATCATTTGACTCCGGTTAGCATTACCTCTTTATCCAGCGGGGATATAAAATACGCTCTCTAAATTTCAAGGATGGTGGGATGATGAAAATCAGAATGCGTTTCTTGATTCCGGCGGTACTAATACTGGTTTGCTTGATTTTGGGTGCGAACATCACCAGCGTTCTTTCGCAGGAAGAGGAACCGGATCCCTGTGGGCCTGGAGATTTATTGCTGGATATAGGTAACCTGGAAGAGGCCGAGAAATTCTTTTATAAACTGCTTCAGGAAAATGCGAATGAAACCTGCGCGCACGACGGTTTAGAAGAAGTTTCTAAAAAACGCCAGTATCTTCTGGATTTATATCTTCAGAATGGCAATTATGAAAAGGCCAGTCAACTGATTTATGGTGTTTTGGCATTGCGCACGGTTGAGCCAATGATTGCTGCAGAGTACCCTATGCTTTTAACAAAAATTGCTCCAACAATAACGCCATTACCAACAGCCACACCTACCCCAATGGATTACAAAGTTGCTGAAGTGTATTGGGAGATCGGCCGGCCTGATCTGGCGTATGTTCAACTCCAAACGGCTGTAGCAGCCAACCCCATTTCAACAAAGATAACAAAATTTGAAAACCGATTGTGGATGATGCCAGATTGGTGGATTAACATCATAAAATCATACCTGCTGTATATTTTGATTGCGCTTTTATTAGTCTATTGGTTGGTTCGTTTATTTTTCTTTCGAACGCCAAGATTCGATATCGGGGATTTTTGTACTGAGAATGACAAAGAAAAAGAATTGGCCGAAAAATTAAAATTCTTGATCGAAAGGGAAATCATCCGTTGTTTTGAAAATAATCCGAATGAACGCAGGACAATCATTGATAAACCGCTATCGGTCGCGGAAGTAAATTTCGAAACCTCTATATTTCCAAAAGAACTTACCAATATTTACTCTTTTTTGAAGAAATTATTTCCCCAAAGAGTCGTTACATTAAATGGCACGCTTCTTTCTTCAAAAACGATGGGAAAAGGGCTGGTTCTCAGGTTGATCAACCACAAAGGTAATGTCATTGATGAATGTACTTTTTGGCAGGTTGTTTATGATACAAAAGCCAAGACAAGCGAGGACATTTCTAATTGCACGGAAATAGACTGCTATTTATGTTTTACCAAACCGGCTGCAATTTGGACGTTGTGGTTCATTATCAACAAGTATCGTCTAATTGCTAAAAAAGCCAATAAACGCAAGTTACTAAAAACTTTCGGCACGGTTAATTTGGATAGCGGTTTACAGAATTACTTGGGTGCAGAACAATTATCACAAGGAAAATACCAGGATGCCGAGAAATCATTTGATAACAGCCTGCAATATGACAATTTGAATTTACAGGCACTGTTCAATCTCGCCAACTTGGAAATAGAAAGACAAACGAGAGGGATTTTAAAAATCATTGAAAAAAATGTGAAGCGCAACCAAGCTGATTCTGAGGAAGAAAAGCAAATCCTTGCAGCATACAACAATGTAATCAAAAAGTTCATTAAGCTAATTGATTTGTATCAAGCAAATTTCGGCAAAAAATGCAAGAATGAATTCATTTACGCTTTTTCGAATTACCATCTTGGAGCGATATTCAAATACCTTTACGTCTTTATGAACTTTAATGAAACTTGCGAAATCAAAGACCGATCGCTAGTTGAAAAACATATTCCTGCGATTTCTGGCAGCGCCGAAAAACCATTTGCCTTAATTAACTTAAGTACCTTCTTTTTCAACAGAGCATATAGTTGCTTGATATGTCCTGATGGTGCAATGCGCTCGATGATGGTTTCACCAACCATATCAAGCGTGAATTACAAGCTGATAGAAATTGCCAATCAGACAATTCAGAATCTGGGTATTTATGATCCAAAAAAGGACAAACAAATATTACCTTTAACGGAATTTGAAGCTAGTGAGTTTATCGGTTATGAAAAGTACAATCTGGCCTGCTATTATTCCTCAATGGCAGGTAAGCTTCGCATTATCAATAACGATGAAAAAATTGCCAAAGAGAGTATGGAAAAAGCTCTTATGTACTTAGGCCTTGAACCTGCCGATTTGCGTTTACTTACTGGTTGGAAAGCGATCGATCCCTCTCTTTATCCATTACGCGTATGGGTAGAAGAAAAACACAAAATAAGCAAGATGCAAAAAGAATTTCAATACCCGCATGGACTGGAAACGATGCAAGGCATGAGCCCTGTGTATCTTAATCGCTTAAAGGTTTGGATTGGATTAAAAACCAGCGACGATTTATTAAGGACCGGGTCTCAAGCAATCGGGCGAAAATTCCTGGTTGAACAGACGGGTATACCTTCTGAATTTGTCTATGGATGGATAAAACAGGCTGACTTAATGCGTATTCCCTGGGTAAACGGTAAATTCGCACTGCTTTTGGTACTTTCGGGTGTGAATTCGGTTCGCGAGTTAAGGAGTAAAAAAGCCAACTCGTTATATCAGAAGATGGAAACTGTGAATAAGGAATATCGAATTGTTGAAAAAGTTCCTGAAGAGAGATTCCTGACGGATTGGATTAGGAAAGCCGGAGAGATCGAATTGATTCTTGAACCGGATTGAAGCACGCATTTTACAATCCCGGGAAATTGGGTGTTCACCATAATTGATAAATATTCAGACCATCATGAGGTGGTTCGGTATAACTGTTTTGCTGTTTAAAGTTAAGATCATATTTTTCAAACTCCCCATGATAATCCAACGGCTCAGGCGAATCAGCCTCCAACAGGTAAACCCCCACTCCCTGCCCCTGCTGCTCTTTCAACCAGGCGGATAGCTCGATCAGGCGCGGATAATATAGCGCGCCGCTGAGCGGTTTATAGTGTTCGTAGGGCAGCCCCAGCCAGGTTCGCTCGCCGCAGCCAAAGTTGAAGGCAAACCACCACAAAGGCTTTAAGTAAGCGTCAACCAGCAGCAAGCTATCATCATCCGTATTGGCAGCGATCCATTCGCAGGCGGCGCGGTAGTTTTCATTTTCTGCGTGGTAGCGGCTGTCGAAACGCGCAACGGCCAGGCTGGCCGGCAGCAGGCTGAGCGTGCACAAGCCAACCAGAAACAAGTGCGAGGGGCGGGTGGGTTTTTCCCTGAAAAGAAAATACGCACAGGCGCAGATCACCAACGCGATTGCGCCAACCAGCAGCGGGGCGTAATGCTGCCCGGCGCCTCGCAGGTGCAGCCAGGCGATATCCGTCTGCACGCCCTGCAGCGCCAGCTGCCAATGGCGCCAGAGCGGCAGCAAGCGCAGATGCCACTGCTGGGCTTCGTGCAGGTTCTGGCCGGTGGCTTGTACTACCCAGTTAGCGTAAGCCGGATCGGAGATCCATACGCGCCCGGCCTGGATGAGCGCACCGGCAGCCAGCAGCGCCCAATTGAGCGCGCGTATGGGTTTTCGCGCGCTGCGCAGGCCGGCATCCAGCGCCGGCAGCGCCGCCAGCATTATTAACGGCAGGGCGGGCAGCAGGGCGCGCGTGCTCCAGGTGATGCCCCACCAGTCCTGGTCGTAGATTAGAGCCTGCAAAACCATTAATCCGGTCAGGCTGCCGAAAGCGATCAACTTATCCTGCGAGGCTTGAGCCTGTTGAAGGCTGTCTGTATGCAAAGCTGTTGGCTGAGCCTGTCGAAGCCAATGTTTCGGTATTAGTGCCAATATCACCACCGGCGAATAGACCAGCAAGCCCTTACCCGGGCTGACCAGCATGCCAGCCAGCGCCTGCCAGAAATAACCATGCGGGAGACGGGATAAGGTAATCACCATCGAGGTAACAAAGTCCGGCGAAAAACGCCGCAGCGTTTCAACCGGCAGCAGCCCAAAAATACCCCAAAGCAGCAGCAAACCGATCAGCAGGCTGAGCGCGAACAATGCCATGACCTGACGCGTCGGGCGGCCGGCGCCCTTTTTTAGATTCAGGAAAGCCGCTGCTAAAAAGAATGGCAGGCACACCCCGCAGGTGATCTTGGTCAGGGCAGCCAGCCCGATAAAAATAAACATCCCAAACAGCGTGGATAAATACCGAAAGAATGATTTACTGCTTATGCGCAAGAGATCCAGCAGCACAGCCGCGCCGGTCAGGCAGGCCATGGCCAGCGGTTCGCGGAAGTTGCTGCGCGCGTAAGGGAAGGCGATTGTGCCCAGGCCGAACGCCAGCGCCAGGCTGACCGCGGTCGAACGGGCGTATCCCCTGCGCAAGGCCAGGCCAGCCAGCAGCGCCGCGCTCAGGGCGATATAGATGCCGGCCGGCAGATGCTGCGCTTGCGCACGGCCCCACCCGGCAGCTTCCGCCAATTTATATAGCGGGATATTTAAAATGATGTGCAGCGGTTCCAGGTTGCCGCTCTCGCCGCGCAAACGGTCGTTGCCATACAGCGGCAGGATGTTGTTGCCCCGGCCGGATGCCAGGCTGCCGCTCAACACGCTGAAAAGCTGCTCGTCATCCGTTACTCCCACGCCGCTGAAAACCAGCAGATAAATTCCCAGCAGCAGGCAAAAAACCAGGATACCAACGGTCCAACGCTCTCTTTTTTTCATGCGGTTGCTATGAATATCTATATAGGTGATTTTAATAGAATATTCGTAAAATGATTGAATTCACGCTTTCATTGCGCTACAATAAATTAACATAATTCCCTTGCGCTGTAGAAAAAACTTATATTTGAAGCCGCCTGAGAGAGGATGATTCCAAAGGAGGAGATCATGCGTATAAAAAGAAGTTCTTTATGGTTTGGTTTCACGGTGCTGCTATTACTGACCATGGGGGCGTCGGAATGCGCTCCCACGGCGAAAGCGCCCCCGCCAGAAGCGGCTGAATCGGCTGTTTCGGCGGTCAGCCCGAATTTAAGCATGCTGGTCAACCCGGTCAGCAGCCCGATTGCGACCCTCTACATTCCACCCTACCTGGTCCGCTACCGTATCCGCTACATCCCGCCGGGCTGGTTCCCGTTGGGCAGCGACGAAGAGGATGATAAACGCGCGCGCGGTGATGAAACACCCGTGCGCCAGGTGGGGCAATCCGGTTTCTGGATGGGAGAAAGCGAAGTCTCCAATAAGGAATATATGGATTGCGTGAAATCCGGCTGCTGCACGCCGCCCAGCCTGCGTGAAACCGGCCCGACCAATCATTATGGCGATCCGGCTTACGACGATCACCCGGTGGTGGGCGTGAGCTGGTTCCAGGCAGCCCAATATTGCGAGTGCATGGATGGGCGCCTGCCGACCGAGGCGGAATGGGAATTGGCTGCGGGCGGCGAAGAAGGTTTTACGTATCCCTGGGGTTATGAGGATCCCACCTGCGACCGTACCAATATGAATAACTGTGAACCGGAAGACTCGACCAAACCAGTCGGTTCCTACCCGTTGGGGATCAGCCCTGCCGGTCTGTATGACATGGCTGGCAATGTGCGCGAATGGACAGCGGATGGGTATGACCCGGACGCTTACCAGACCGTCGCCTTTTTTGAACCTTCCAATGAAGAGGAAGAAGAAAAGAAGGTCGCGCGCGGCGGCGGTTTTAATGATTTCGAGGAAAACCTGCGCACCAACGTGCGCCTGGCGCTCGACCCCAAGCAGGACTACGACGACGTTGGCTTCCGCTGCGTACCAGTTACGCGCAGCTACGCGCCGATTTGCCAGCCCAACTACACGCGCTTCTGCTACGACCCGGATAACCCTCCGGATGATGAACCCTGCGTACCTGGTCAGGGCGTACCCGGCGAGGAAGGATTGACCTTCCTGGGCTACGGCTGCCCGATGAACAGGGTAGTGAATTTCCAGGTGAATACCAACGGGGGCGGCAACAGCGGCTTCACTGCTGTTGTCGATGGCGTGGCTTTCGATTGCCAACCCTCCTCGGCTGGAGCGGATGTAGTCAACTGCATCGGCCCGGAGACCCCCATGGGCACCGAAGTGCAGATCGTGGTGTGTTCGGGCGGCGCCGCCCCGACCGCCGAGCAAGATGGCGAACCCGTCAGCCAGGTGAGCAGCATCCTGCCGGTGTTGTTCACAACCAGCGGACGCGTCAGCCTGATGGCTGCCACCACCGGCAACTGTCCGGAAGGTTACGTTTTTAACTCCGATACCGGCGCGTGCGAGCGCGATCCAAACCAACCGGAATGCCCGGAGGGTTGGAGCCTCAACCGCCAGACCCAACAGTGCGAACCGAACGATCCGGAAGAAGATTGCCCGGAGAACACCACCTTCAGCGCCAACCTGCAGGGCTGCCAGCCAGACGAGGACGAATGCCCGGAAGGTTATTACTTTACCGCGCAGCAGACCTGCGAACCGGACCAAAACCAGCAGGATGACTGCCCGCCCGGCTATTACTACAACTGGCGCATCGGCTGTTGCGAACCGATACCCCCGGATAACTACGGCTGCCCGGATTACTATTACTACAACGCCCGCTACCAGCGCTGCGTGCCGCTGGACGATAACAACTGTCCGTATGGCATGACTTATAACGGCTACGGCCAGTGCGATCAGGATCCGGACATGCCCACGCCAGATGATGAACCGCAGGGCGACTGCCCGCCCGGGCTGGTGACCGCGGCCGCCAACATCTGCGATCAACCGGAGGAGGGTGGTGACGAGAATAACCCGCCGCCCGGTACGCTGCTGCGCAGCGGAGATGAGCTGACCGGCGCTGGAGAGATAAACACCGGCGAGGATGGCCAGGGCGAATGCCCGGAGGGTTACGTGTACATGGCCAACTTTGGGCGCTGCATGCAGCGCGATGAGAATGGCTGCCCGCCCGGCTATTACTACGAGGCGGAACTGCAGCGCTGCCGCCCGACCAATGGACCCAACAGCCCCTGCCCGCAGGGCTACATCTACAGCTACCGCGCCAACTGCTGCGTACCGCAGCCTGGCATGGACAGCACCTATTGCCCGGAGGACGGCGACACGGATCAAGGCACCCCCACCCAGACTGACAATCAGACCCCTGCCGGTACGAATGCCGCGGGAGCGCCAGGCGGGGTAACGCCTTTCGCCAATTCCAATTTTGACATTCTGACCGGACTCTGTATTGAGGGCGGAACCCCGGATGATGACGACAACCCCGAAAATCCCTGCCCGCCCGGCACTTACAGCGCCAATTTCACCAACTGCGACCAATATCCGCAAGATGGCCAGCAGACCCCCGATGGCGAGGAAGATCCCGAGGAGCTTAAACTGCGCATGGCGGATTGCCCGCCGGAATACTGGAACGCCAACACCAATACCTGCGACTACCCAGAACCGGAGTGCGATGAGAACGAATACTTTGACCGCGAGTTGGGCTTCTGTGTGCCGCTGCAGGAGGATTGCTGCGAGTTGTGGCAGGATTATTCAGTCCTGCTGAAGGAATGCATGGACATCGGCACCAAGCCGCGCGACGGAGAATGCCCGGAAGGTTACGAATTGCTGCAGGATGGTATCTGCTGGTTGATCGGCCGCACCGAGGGCACCGGGCAATGCTGGACTTTCTCGATCAACACGCCCAAGTGCGTTGGCCCGTGCGAGATTGGCCTGATCTACAACGCCAACACTGGCCGTTGCGAGGAACCGCGCGATCCGTGCGAAGACGTCAAATGCAGCTCTGACTATTGTCCTTCGAATTGCTGTAAATGGGAAAAGGATAGATGCGTTAAAAAATAAATACAAATGATAATAAGGAAGGTTATAATCCTTCCTGATAAAAAAACTCGCTCACATGGTTCACTCAGTGAGCGAGTTTTTTTGAAAGATTATTTTCTGCTATAGTCCTTTTTATGTAGTTGAGGCTTGTTTAGGTCTCACGCGGATTTGCAATGGGATATAGTGGATGCAGGTGCCATCCAGGAATAGCTCGATGTGGTATTCGCCTTCTTCCGTGAACAGCGTGCTGAAAAAGGCGAAAGTAACAAAGCCCTTGCGCGGCTGGCTGGCCGGCGATTTGAAGGGAATGTTGATGCGCTTGGAGGCTTCTTCGTCGGAGGGGGAGGTGATCTGGGCGCTCAGCTCGAACTGTTCCTCGCCGCCGGTCTGCATCTCCAGCGCCACGTAGAGCTGCGGCCAGCGCTGCGGCAGTCTGGAAAAGTTGATGTGGTCGAAGGTGCTAATGATGTAGGCCTTGCCGGCCGGATCCACGCTGGCGTAATCGCATAGAAAGGCCCATTTGATAACTGGCATGTTGTTTCTCCTGTGGTTGGTTCTATTGTACATGGGATTATTGTCATCCTGATGAGCGCAGTGATGATCGTGAAGTATCCGTTTTTGGGAAAAACTCCTATTTTTTTCTAGATTGCTTCATCCGCCTTCGGCGGATTCGCAAAGACAATCCTAAGGACATGTATTCGCGAGGAGCGTAGCGACGTGGCGATCTCAAGTCTGGAGATTGCTTCGCTTCGTTCGCAATGACAAATACCTAAGTTGTCATTCTGAATCCCGTAGGGATGATCGCGTAGCATTCCCTCGGGGAAAGAATCTCGATCTGCCTGCCGAGATTCTTCGCCTACGGTTCAGAATGACAATCGGGCTGTCATCCTGAACCCCGAAGGGGTGAAGGATCTCGGCTGGCTAGCCAACAGGAAGCAATTTCGCTTGTTGTTCAGGTCGAGATTCTTCGCCCCGCCCCTCGACCGGCTCAGGGAGCGGGGCCTGGAATGACGAGTCTCTGTCATCCTGAACGAGCGCTTGTCCTGAGTTGGTCGAAGGACAGCGAGTGAAGGATCTCGGCTAGAAATCCAGTTGTCGGCAGCGGCCGCTGCTAATTTGGCCGAGATTCCTCACTCCGTTCGGAATGACATTAGAGAGAAGGTCGAGATTCTTTGCTGCGGCTAAGAATGACAATAAACAATACCGGGATTCCTCACCCCGCCCTTCGACCGGCTCAGGGAGCGGGGCCTGGAATAATGCTTTATCTGTGTGAATCAATCATAAAAAGGCTTTCTGCGTTTATCTGTGTGATCTGTGGCTAAAAACGAGCTTGCCGCGCCTTGCGAGCAGAAATGCAGGGCGAATGCCAAACCTCCTGCTATATAATCTGCTTAAGATGGAATTCCACATTTCCCGCCAGGCGCGCAGGCGTTATCGCTTCGAAGATTCCCTGTTCGCTTTCAACGGCAACGTGATCTTCGCCGATTTCCATGCCGCGCGCGTATTCGCCCAGCGCATGAACGAGGCGCGCGGCGCGGCCGCCAACCCGCAGCTGGCGTTGCGTTCCGGGCAGATCAACGCGCTGGGCCTGATCGACGAGATCCTGCATTATGTAGTATCGATCTATCGCTCGCGCGTCAACCCGGCCCTGTACGATGATTTACTCAAATGGCTGGAAGCCGATATCGGCAAGCGCAAGCTGAATGCCGCGCTGCGCGCTTTCCTGAAGGAATTCCCGCCTGTGCCGGTGTACCAGGGCAAGCTGGAGTTGGACGCCTATCTGCAGGGCGCTGCGGACGGCATCCCGCAGCGCGCTGCGGCGGTCGAAGAACTGCTGATGCTGTGGATGACCAACCAGAACCCGGCCTGTCTGCCTTACCAGGAATTGTTCGACGATCAAAACCTGGCGGCGAAAACCGCTTACCTGCAGATCGCGCAAAGCCTGCGCGCTTTCTTTGAAACCCAGCCGCGTTTCGGCCCGGATGGCCAGAATCTGGTGGACATGCTGCGCAGCCCGGCCATTGCTGTGCCGCATTCGCTCAATGGGCAGCTCGAATACATCCGCAGCCGCTGGGGCGATCTGTTGGGCCATTACCTGCTCAAGCTGCTGGGCAGCTTGAACCTGATCTCCGAGGAAGAACGCCTGCGCGGGCTTGGCCCAGGCCCGGTGCGCATCCCCACTTACGCCGAGCGCCTGGAAGGGGAGGCAGAACGCTTTAGCCGCGACGCGGACTGGATGCCGCACCTGGTGCTGATCGCCAAGAACACCCACGTCTGGCTGGACCAGCTCAGCAAGATTTACAAGCGCGCCATCACACGCCTGGACCAGATACCGGATGAAGAACTGGATAAACTGGCTTCATGGGGCGTCACCGGACTGTGGCTGATCGGCCTGTGGGAACGCAGCACAGCCTCCGCACATATCAAGCAGTTATGCGGCAACCCGGAAGCGATCGCCTCGGCCTACTCACTTAAGGATTACCGCATCGCGCATGAACTGGGCGGCCAAGCGGCCTGCCAAGACCTGCGCGAGCGCGCCTGGCGGCGCGGCATTCGATTGGCCAGCGACATGGTGCCCAACCACATGGGCATCGATTCCAACTGGCTGTACGAACATCCGGATTGGTTCATTTCCATGCCCTATTCGCCTTTCCCGTCCTATTCATTCAGCGGCGAGAACCTGAGCGCCGACCCGCGCGCCGCTGTGCAGATCGAAGACCATTACTACGACCGCACGGACGCGGCTGTGGTGTTCAAGTATCACGACCACGAAAAGAACTCGGATAGATTCATTTACCACGGCAACGACGGCACCAGCATGCCTTGGAACGACACCGCCCAGTTGAACTACCTCAACCCGGCTGTGCGCGAGGCGGTCATTCAAAAGATCCTGTCTATCGCGCGCGATTTCCCCATCATCCGCTTCGACGCGGCCATGACGCTCACACGCCGGCATTTTCAGCGCCTGTGGTTCCCGCTGCCGGGCGGCGGCTGCGATATTCCCTCGCGCAGCGAGTTCAGCCTGACCGCCGAGCAGTTCAACCAATACATGCCCCAGGAATTTTGGCGCGAGGTGGTGGAGCGCGTGGCGGCCGAAGTGCCCGATACCCTGCTGCTGGCGGAAGCCTTTTGGCTGATGGAAAGCTACTTCGTGCGCACGCTGGGCATGCACCGCGTCTATAACAGCGCTTTCATGAACCTGCTGCGCGACGAGGATAACGCCAAGTACCGCCAACTGCTCAAGAACACGCTCGAATTCGACCCGCAGATCCTCAAGCGCTACGTCAATTTCATGAACAACCCGGATGAACAGACCGCCGCCAGCCAGTTTGGCAAGGGCGACAAGTACTTTACCATCTGCACGCTGCTGGCGACCATGCCGGGCCTGCCGATGTTCGGGCATGGCCAGGTGGAGGGTTTCAGCGAGAAATACGGCATGGAATACAAACGCGCCTACCAGGACGAGCTGCCCGACCCGGGGCTGATCGAGCGGCATGCCTGGCAGATCTTTCCGCTGTTGAAAAAGCGCTATCTCTTTTCAGAAGTAGATCATTTTTACTTGTACGACTTCTTCACCCCGGACGGGCTGGTGGACGAGAACGTGTACGCCTTTTCCAACCGCAGCGGGGAGGAGCGCACGCTGGTGCTGGTGCATAATAAATTCGGCGATACGGCCGGCTGGGTGCGCTCTTCGGCAGCCTACATGGATAAAGGCAGCGCGGCGCTGCGCCAGACTGACCTGCGCGCCGGGCTGGATTTGCCCGCCGCCCGCAGCGCTTACGTGATCTTCCGCGACAGCGTCAGCGGGCTGGAATACATCCGCTCATGCGCGGAAATCGCCCAAAAGGGGCTTTACGTTCAGTTGGACGCTTACCGCGCGCACGTTTTCCTGGACTTCCGCGTAATCGAGGATGACGACCAGCGCAACTGGGGGCGCGTGCACGATCACCTGAAAGGGCGCGGCACGCAGGATATCCAGCGCCTGCGCTGGGAGCTGCCCTTGCAGCCGGTACTGCAGCCGCTGCGCGAGATCTTCAACCCGGGTTATTTCGCCTTCCTGTTGAAAAACATGCCGCAGACTGCCGGCGGAGCCCTGCCTGAATTCCTTTTAAATGAAGCTGTGCACAAGCTGGATGCGCTGGCGCAGGGCGCGCAAGCCTTGCTGCCCGAAGCGCAGCGGGCCGGCGCGGGGGATGGCCGCATCAAGGAAAAATTGCAGGCTTTGAGCATGGCGCTGTGGCTGGATCAGAACCTGGCTTTGCCGGAGGAGGCTGAGGCCAGCCGGATGCTCTCGCTGACGCGCGCCGGGTTGAACGAGGAGAACCAACTGGCATTGCTGAGCCGGGCTTTCCTGGAGGGGCTGCGCGCGGCTTTGGGGATGGACAGGCAGCGCTTCACGCGCGCGCTGGAGGATTGGCGCTTCCTGCCGGTGCTGGAGGACGCCCTGCGCGGCCTGGGGGTGAGTTCGCTCTCGCCTGGCAAGGCGCTGCAATCCGTGCGGCTGCTGCTGAACCTGCCCGACCGGCTGGGCGAGTGGGGCCGGCGCGGCCTCGCCAAAGTCACCGGCGATTTGCTGGCGGACGCGGACGCGCGCCGTTACCTGCAATTCAACATTTATGAAGGCAAGCACTGGTTCAATCGCGAAGCCTTTGAGTCCTTATGGCTGTATCTCGCCTTGGCGGCCAGCGCGCAATTGCTGGCAGGCCGTAAACCAAGCGACAAACAGCTCGCCGCGCGCCTGGAACAGCTGGCGGCCGCGCTCAACCGGCTGCGCTCAACCGCGCAGCAGGCCAACTACGAAGAGGAAAGCTGGTTGGAAATGCTGAACCAGCCGCGCGCTCAGGCGTAATTCAATTCAAATCTGGAAAGATAACTTAGATAGGCCATATCGCCGTGCAAGCCGGAAGATTGGCTCTGCGCGCGGCTGATGACCGGCAGCAGTTCCTGGCTGACGTCGCGCCCGCAGGCCAGTTTGGTCAGGTAAGCGGTGTGCGAGGCGTATTTGAGCGCGTTGAGAGGCTCGATGCGGTCCAGGTCGTAATAGAACCAGGCGTCGGAAGAGAACATGCGCAGGCGTTCGTGCTGGGCGGCCAGCAGGTTCTTGAGCAGCGTGGTCTCGGCAGCCGAAAGCCCATTGCGCGAGTGGGTGTGGACGAACTCGTTGGGGTCGCGCTCTCCCAGAACCACTTGCGCATAGTCGTCACGGACCGCCCAGGGATCGGCCACCAGCCGCGGCGCCAGTTCCTCATAGACCGCGTCCACCGCCCCGCTCAGGCGCGTGAGGAATTCGCGCAGCGGCTTCTTCCAGTGCGCGTCGGGCGCGTCGCCGCATACGTCGCGCCAGCGCTCGATGCCGTGGTGGCAGCTCCAGGAGGTGTTCTCGAGGATCTCTGCGCTCTGCTCGAGGGGATGGTCGCGCAGCCAGGCGGCCGGGTAAGCGCGCAGGATGCCGCGTTCTTCCACGGCGCCGTCCAGCAGGTGCGACAGGAACATATCGCGGTAGGGCTGGTGATGGCCGTACAGCTCGCCATCCGAAGCCGCCAGGAAGAACTGATCGCCCGCGCGCTGGATGTGGCCCATCTGCGGCAGCAGCCAGTCCTGCACGAAGCGGTCGGCGTTCTCGGTCGCGCCCGGGTTGAAGCTGATCTCGCCGGACAGGAAACTATTGTAGAAGAAAACCGCCAGGCTGCGCCCGGATGGCAGTTCCACTTTATAGGGGCGGGTGATATCAAGGTCGGGGCGTTTGGCCTGCCAGGGCGCCAGAATGGTGAACTGCAGGCCTTCCTCGGCCAGCACGTCCAGCGTTTCCAGGTCCACGGCGGTTTCCGGCAGCCACATGCCCTGCGGGCGGTGGCCGAACAGGCGCTGGTAATCGCGCAGCCCCCAGCGCACCAGGGTGGTCTTGTCGCGCCGGCTGGCCAGCGGCATGATGCTGTGGAAGTAGGGCTGGGCCATGCCGTTGCTGACGCCCAGGCGCGCGTACACCGCGTTCTCCTGGCGCACGATCTCTTGCAGGGTTTCGGGGTGGTGCTGCTCCAGCCAGTGGATCAGGGTGGCGCCCAAATTAAAGCTGATCTTTTCGAAGTTGCCGATGCGCGCGTTGGGCAGGTAGCAGGTATGGTAAATTTTTTCGGTCCAGTTGGGGTAGGGTTCCGCGCCGTACTCCTGGGGGATCTCGCCGGTAAAGGGGTCGACCCGCGGGGGCTGGTAGAAGTGGCCGTGCGCGCAGAAATATCGGTCAGGCATTAAAGAGAATGTTCCATGGAATTATCTAAATTTTTCGAACCTTGGAATTTTACTCGAAAAACGCAGTAGGATTATCTATAAAATTAATGATCTTGCGCAGGATTTATAGGATCAATTTCGTGAGTTTTTCTTGAACTTCCAGGATACATTCATCGGGTACGTGGTCAACAATATGTACTTTTCGCGCAATCCAATCGATGGTTCTAACCTGATCAGTTAAAATGACCCCTGTAACCTTTAAGCCAGGGGGAACATCCACTTCAAAAGGATACTCTTTTTTCTGGTTGGTGATTGAGCATACAATTGCATGCCCCACTTTTTTATTATAAATTTCGGGTGAAACAACCAGTGCGCGGCGGTAATTAGCTTGTTCATGCCCCTTAGTGTTATCAAAATTCAGTTTAATTAAATCTCCCCGTTTCAGCGTTGACATTTCAAATGATTTCTTTCCCTTGAGATTCGCCGAAGTCGATCATTTCATGCTTATTCTCCTTCGTTACTAACGTCAGCATTTCTTCTAAAGAAGGTCCGTATTTAATGATCAAGCGGTCGCCAACCAACTCAAGAGAGACATTTGAGTTCTCTTTTATGCCGAGTTGCACAGCGAAGGATTGCGGAATTCGCAAGGCGAGGCTGTTTCCCCATTTGGAAATTGTTGAATAAATCATTCGTCTATCCTTACCATGTATCTACAATATATATACATGTCTTTGCTTAGAATGTCAAGACTCATTAGCAGATATTGATCAGTCGATTAAGTTATGCCAGGAACCATCTAAAATTCTTTCTATGTTTAGATCGGAGAGCGGCCTGCAACGCAGGCCGCTCTCGTCAGTTGGGTAGGAGGGCGGATATATTTGAATTTAGTCTTTCAAGGTGATCTTGATCTTCGATTTTTTCTTCTTGCCAGCCTTGCTGCTCCTGACTATAGTCAGTACCAGCGGGATGCACAACAGCACAACCAGCGCGGCCAGGATGCCGCCGAACAGCAGCCAGGAGGCCGGCTGGGCCACTTCGGGCACCAGCCCGCCGGGGTTGTAGCCGGTCTGCGAGAGGCCGCCCACGCCGCTGTAACGGTCGGAGAGCGTCACGGTCAGCGCGCGGCGTACGCCGTCGCGCAGGCTGAGGGGCGTGATGTAGCTGATCACCACCTCGCTCTGCAGCGCGCGGCGCATCTGGTCGTAGATGGCCGATAGCTCGTCCTTGTTCTCGGCGTAGCCGTAGCGCCCGCCAGCGTTCTCGGCGATCATGCGCAGGGTAGTCTCGTCAATGCCGCTATAGACGTCGGCTTCCTCTTCCTCTTCAGGGATCTGGCCGAAGCCGACCGTGGAGATGGAAAGGCCGCCGAAGCCGATGCCGGCCAGCGCCTCATCGGCGGTGGCTTTGCTCTGGTTATCCATGCCATCCGTCAGCACGATGATGGCCTTGCGCCCAGAGAGCGGGTTGAGCATCTCGATGGCTTTCACCAGCGCGTCATACAGCGCCGTATCGGAGCTGGCGCTGATATCATCGATGGCGTCTTCCAGTTCCTCGCAGTCGTCGGTGATATCCTGCGCCACTTGCACTTCGGTGTTGAAGGTGATGACGCCGGCCTGGTCGCCGCTGCGCATCTGGTCGAGATATTCGTTGGCCACGTCCTTGGCGCTTTCCAGTTTGCCGGCGTAGTTCATGCTGCCGGAGTTATCGATCAGCAGCAAGGTGGTGAGCGCGCCGACCTCGCCGCTGCCCTGGATGCTCTGGCTGCTGACGGGCTGGCCGTTTTCCAGCAGCTGCAGCTTGCCGGTGTTGATCACCTGCGGCTCGCCGGCTGAGTCCTGCACGGAGATATACACGTCCACCAGCGGGAAATCGGTGGTGTCGATCTGCGTGATCTGCAGGACGTAATCGCCCTGGCTTTCCACCTTGGGCGTGCTGGTCTGGCAGGCCGCTGCCAGCAGCATCAACGCCAGCAGGGAAATGGTCAGTAAAGGTTTCATTCTATTCATCATGGCTCACCTCTTCTCGTGATAGACCATTTCCGATTTGCCCATGCGGATGCGCGCGCCGGAGTGCAGGCGCGCGACCTCGATCTTTTTGCCGTCCACGGTAGTGCCGCTCATGCTGATATCCTTGAGGGTGAAGTAGGTGCCTTCGCCCTTCAGGATGGCATGCTGCGGCGCGATATCCGGATCGGCCACGACAATATCGGATTTGAGCGGGCTGCTGCCGATGGCAGCGGCGGGGGCTTCTTTGCCCAGGAACTTATCCAGGATGAATTCCATGCCCAGCATCTTGCCGCTGGTCACTTCCAGCCAGACGCGCGAGAGCAGGAACACGATCAGGGCGATGAAAACGCCCACGGCCAGTCCCAGCAGCATCAAGCCGGCGGCTTTACCCATCAGCGGGTCTGAGAACATCAGGCGCGCGCCTTCCAGCAGCACGCCGCCCAGCAGGCCGCCAATCAGGCCGCCCAGCCCGCCTTTCCATAGCTGGGCACCTCCGGTGATTCCAGTGGCCAGACCGGTCAACAAACCGAAGATGCCCCAGCCGATGGGACGCCCCCACACCTGCCCGCCAATGGAGAGAAAAACTCCCTCGGCGATTGGCAGGGCGATGGCGCCGCCCACCGCGCCCAACAGGGCGCTCAAGACAGATTTGCGCAGGCCAAACAGAAAGCTCTGCGCCGCGAATCCCTCGCCGAAGCCGATCAGCAGGCCGATCACGCCGCCCAGCAGCGCGCCCACGATCACTTCGCTCAGGAACAAATTGTCCGTGAAAGACAAGCCCAGGATGTTGCTGATCTGCCACCCGATCAAACCCCCGATGGCGCCCAGCAATCCGTAGGTATAAAAACGCATGAAACGACTCATGTCGGTAAAACCTCCTCAGTCTGTTCGTTGATTTCTTTGGCAGGCTGCAGGTTCTTCCAAAAGACCACGCTTCTCTGATTTCTGTTGGTCAGCTCATAGAAACCAAAGTAATTGCGCTGGTCCAGCGTGCCGTCCGCCTGGCGGATGAAAAAACCGCCGATGGATTGGTGCGGCTCGATCACCAGGGCAACCTGCCATTTTTCCGGAAAAAAGTTTTGGTGCAGCCAGGCATCCCAATGGGAGAAGAACACGCCCATGCGCGGGTGGGTATGATACCAACCCAAAAAAACCTTGCGCGGATAATATTCCTCCAGGTGGTTGTGCAGCGCCACTTGCGTGTCGCCGGTGAAGGTCAGGTGCGCCGCGCCTTGTTCCGTGTACACCGCTGGCAAGATGGTATCGACTACGATGAAAGGTTCGCCGTGTAGGGAATCACGGCAGAACTTGCCGGCCATCCAGCCGCCAACTTCGTTATCCAGGTCGCTGCCGGCGTGCGCGCACATGCGCACGTAGGCATTCTGGGTGATGAAAATGTCCAGGGGCGGCGGAATGCGCTGCATTTCCTCATCTTTCGGCTCCCAGCGGATGGCGCTGTGATACGGGATGCGGGTGCGCTGCGGCTTCAATCCGTTATGTTCGGATAATTTCACTCGCGGAGAGTTGTTCAAGGCGGCAGCTCCGTAAGGGTAGATCCTTTATCCCGCGGTGATGTCCGCTGTGATCATCAGGCGATCGTCATCCGGCACGCCCGCGCTGTTGAGGGTTTCGTCATCCTTCAGCTCGCGGCCGAGCGCCTTGCTATCCAACCGGTAGCTCACCGGCCGTCCATCCGGGCCGACGGTGGGCAGTTCCAGGGTGGTAGCCAGCTCGGGCACCAAATCTTTCACGATCACATCATCGGGTACTTCCGCGTTGCGGGTACCTCCGGAGGGTAATACAAGGGTTACACTTTTGTCAGCCATCTTCTTTTTCCTTTCTATTTGAGTTTGATTTTTGGTTTTACTACGGTGTGGGGTTTGCTGAACTTGATGCGTTCAGGCCGCAGCAGCTCGCGCGCATCGACCGGGAAATATCTCGGATTCTTGCGGCGGAACTCCCTGCACCATTTGGCGGCTTCCATATCCCACGGGAAGGGCGGTTTGGTGGGATCGTCATGGAAGTTTTTATACTGCAGCATTTCCCCCAGCATGATCACCAGGCGGTCCAGCGAGCGGCTGGCGGACCACCAGGCAGCGTCGATGCACACGCTGCCGTTGGCATGATTGATATTCGGGTGCCAGATGGGGGTCAGCCACTTCATGCCCGGCCAGCGCTGCGGATACTGGCTGTGCAGGTAGATCTCCACCTGATGATGCTCTCCAATTCTTGGGTTGCTGAGACGGTCAATCCCGATCACGCCCTTGCACCGATAAGTGATGATGTAGCGTTCGGGCGGCAGGCCGACGCGCTCGGATGTGGCTTTGACCTGGATCAGGTCGCTGCGCGCGTCGATTTCCTGGATCAGTTCAAAATCCTTGCGCAGGCGGCGCAGGCGCGGGTTGGAATCAACCGAGAGCCCGCCGGCGGTAATGTCGGTGGTGATCATCAACCGGTCTTCCTTGGGTATCCCGCTTTGCGCCAGGGTTTCATTTTCGCGCAGTTCGCGCCCCAATGCCTTGCTATCCATGCGGTAACCCATCGGGCGGCCGTCCGGGCCGACCGTGGGCAGTTCCAACAGCGAGCTGAGCTCGGCCAACAGGTCGCGCACTTCCACATCGTCGGGCACATCCGCCCGGCGGGCGCTGCCATTGGGTAGTACTAGGGTTACTGGTAAATCCGCCATCCATTCCTCCAAAATAATGATGATTTCATAGCTCGTTCCGGTGAGCCACGCCGCATGCACCGGTCAGGTCCCAACAGTCCTGATGGTGCCAGGTGCCGCATTCGGGGCAGATCACTTTTCTATCGTTTTTGTTCACTTTTTCCAGGCAGTATGGGCAGACGTGTTCCTCCTCGCCCATCAATTTAACGTCATTGGTTTGCGTGCTTCTCGCCTTGCGCGCGGCCGCTGGTTTGGCGGCAGCAGGTTTCTTGGCGGCGGTTTTGATCACCGCGGAGGCCTGCGCGGCTTTGGAGCTTGAGCGGGCTGCGCTGACGCGCACCGGTTTGGCGGCTGTTGTTTTTCGGACGCTCTTGCTGATCTTTTTGACTTGCTTGCCCAGGTCGTGCGTTACCTGCCAATTGGCGGGATTCACGCTGGATAATACCGGCCCCACCCGTTCGCTCAACGAAACCTGCGTTTTGGCGGGACGGGCAGGAAGGGCGGCAGGAAGCGGCGCGGGCTGCGTCTGGGCTTTGGTGGATTTCTTCCTGCGCCGCAGGAAGAACAGAGTCGGCAGCATCACCAGCAGCATCAGCGCCAACTGGGCGCCGTCGCTGGGGGAGGGCATGACGAATATAAAGCTGTTGGTCAAAAAAGCAAAACGGTACAAGCCGGCATAGAAATAATCGATCACCAGCAGGGCGAGCAGTTCGGTGAAAAGGGCAACCAAAAGTAAAATCAATCCCGGCAGGCGGTGAAAAAACAACCGGCAAACCAGGCTGCCGATGAAAGCCACTGCCAGCAGCAGGATGATGCGCATCCAGAACATGTCCAGTTCCGGTTTGGTGGAGAGGTAGATGATCGCGCCCAGGCCGGCTGCCAGACAGAGCGCCAGCAGCGCCAGCCATTTCAAAATGCCGTTGATCGCTTTCATGCCTGTTTCTTATCCTTGACCTTGATGGTGACTTTTTCTTCGCTTTCACCTGCAGATCTGCTTCTAAAATCCGCGTCGTGCAGCGTGATCTTCGGCCGGCTCTTGATCACCACCTTGTCGCTCAACTTGATGCGGCCACTGAGCTTGATGGGCGTTTCGTAAGCCGGTTTTTCAAAGTGGCTGAAATGCAGCGCGTCCGGCAGGTCGGCGTTCAGCTCATAAAAACGATACTCGCTGGCGTTGAAAGCGCGCAAAATGTGCAGGGGCGGCACGCCCAGGCTGGCCAGCGTGCGCGACAGGAAATTCTCTTCGCCGGTGATGGTGTGCGAGAGTTCCGTCTCGCGCAGCAAACCGCAAGCCGGGCAGTGCGCGCGGTTGAAACCCACTTCCGAAATAGGCTCCAGCACCTCTTCGCGCGTGCCGCATTGCGGGCAAGTCAATGAGAGCACCAATTCCTGGTCCAATTCGATCACAGCTTCCGATCCCAGGTCGCGGCGGGCGATCATGAGCAGGTCGCCCAGCGTAGTGGTATCGGCGCGCAGGGGCAGCTCGTTGATCTCGCCATAGGTCCAGTGGCTTTCGCAATCTTCCACCGGCGTATATGCAGTGGTGTGCATTTCATTGGTCATGCCGTTGAAATGCATCACGTAACCCGGCTGAACGGGTTTGCCGTGGATCAGTTTGAGCGCTTCCTGGGATTGGATGGAAGCGATGATGGAAGCGATGGTGGGGGTTGTGGGCACTTTGCCAAGCAGCACGTTCTCGCGCGCCAGCAGCGGGCAGGAATAGCGCAGCGCCAAGTCGCGGCGGGCTTGCTCGGTCAGGCTGCACTCGAAACAAGCGCCCTGGCCGGGCACGAACACGCGCGCCAGACCGAAAAATTCCTGGATGGCGCCATCCACCCAGGGTTTGTTGATCCAGTAAGCGAAGCGGTTGAGCGCCAGGCGCGCCTCGCGGTTATCCAGGCAGCCGATGATCACATCCATGCGCCGGAAGACGCCCAGCCCGATGGCGGTGGTGACGTCGCCGTGCAGGTACTGCACGTGCACGTTGGGGTTGATCTCCTTGGCGCGCGCGGCGGCCACTTCAGCCTTCTTGCGCCCGGAATCGCTTTCACGGAATAAGATGGACCGCGACAGGTTGGCCAGTTCGATGGTGTCGAAATCCACAATGTAGATGTAGCCGATGCCCATCAACACCAGATTCTTGATGACCTCATTGCCCAGGGCGCCGGCGCCGACCACCATAATGTGCGCGTTTTCCACTTTTTCGCGCTCCCACCAGGAAATGAACTGAAACGTTCCCAGCCGGTCGGTTTTCAGATTGGGAATGATCAGCGGTTTTTCCAGGTTGGCTGGCAGGCGGCGCGGCCCTTCGGGGAATTCTTCCGGGGAGATGCGCACGCGCTCAGCCGCCGGCTGATTCTCAGCCAACTCTGCGATCTCATGCGCCAGGGGCAGGTTGTGCTCGTCCAGGTCGGAGATGAACCAACCCACGCCGTGGCGTGATTCGATCAGGTTGATCTCTTCCAGGGCTTTAAGCGCTTCACGCAGGGTGGAGCGCGAGATGCCGAACTGCTTGATCAGATCGCGTTCGGCCGGCAGCTGGAAGCCGGATTTGTACGTGCCGTCGAGCACCTGCGCGGCCAGCTTGCCGGCTACAATTTCAGATAATGACTTGCGGGGAATTTCATCCACGGGTACCTCGCTTGGTATGTTGGTCAGACCACTAAACCATAGTATATGTTTATTTTAGTGGATTGTCAATAGTTTTATGAGTGGTTTGCTGAATATGGATTTACTTTCGCCACTGGTAGTTAGTGTAGCATTCTTTCTGTAAATTCAAAAAAGTGTAGATCACGGTATCCTTTCAGTAGTTTAGCAACCAAGAAAGGGTGAGACCATGATCTACAAGAATGATTGTACATTACCAACAGAA
>Ga0172371_10003885_pt1 | contig 23004 bp, 25 predicted proteins | sample Lak12m_FD_114543 | JGI IMG/M metagenome (GOLD analysis project Ga0172371, IMG submission 114543) | Freshwater microbial communities from Kabuno Bay, South-Kivu, Congo - kab_022012_12m | ecosystem: Environmental > Aquatic > Freshwater > Lake | place: Democratic Republic of the Congo: South-Kivu...
CCGCCGCCCTTCGGGGCGTCCGATAAGGGCGCATTCGCTGCGTTGGCAACTCGTTGATATACCATTAGTATAATCAACATCGTCGCCGCCTTGCGCCTGCACCCTTCTCGAACGCTCACGGATCAGATTCAGATGATTGTTGCCCCTGGCCCCTTTTGGCCCCGAACGCGCTTCCGGGCCACCCCCCCCCCTTAAGGCGCAGCTTAAGAATTCGACTATGTTTCCATGAATCCGCTTAATTTGCAAGGTGGAGATGCTTTTTTCTCGATCCTTTCGGGAAGAATCAGATGCCATCCCGGAGCTTTTACCTGACCAGGCGGGAAACCCCGACCAGCTCGGCCTTGTTGCGAAGTCTTTTCTGATGACGGCGCAGGGCTTCCAGGGTGGCCGGATATGGGTGGCCGATGCCCACGGCCCGGCCTCGTTCAGAGGCCAGTTTAAGGAGAAGTTCAAGCTGGGCCGCGATTTTTTCCGGGTCCTGCTCGTTGTCGAGAAAAACCGTGCGCCGGGCGATTCTCACCCCGAACTCGGCGGCGGCTTCCTGGGTCACGCTGGCCTGGGTGGTCAAGCTATCGAGAAAGAAAAGATTCCGCGTCCGGATCAGGGCCATGAGGGTGCGCATGGCCGCCGGGTCGGCGGTGAAACGAGAGCCCATGTGGTTGTTGATTCCGATCGCCTCGGGGACGGTGCGCAGACCGGCATCGAGGGCAGCCTGCATGGAGGCTGGGCTCATGCCGACGTTCAGGGCGCCCGGCCCGGGGTCATGCCGCGGATCATCCGGTTCGAGAGGAAGATGGAAAATAATTTCCCGCCCCCTGGCCACGGCCGCTTTTTGCAGCTTTGCCCCATGGGGGGTGAAGGGCATGAAGGAGAAGGTCAGCGGCAGGTCAAGGGCGATCAGGGCCATGCCGGTATCAGGCCGGTGTCCCATGTCGTCAATGACGATGGCGACGAGCGGCTTTTTTGCGGATGGTTTTCCGGGAATGGTCTTGTCTTTTGGGGTAGTTGCCTCAGGCCTTGCTTCGGCAGGAGTCTTTCGCGCGCCGGGAAGAAGCTTCTTTATTTTTGCAGGGCTTGGCGCCGGGGCCGTTTTTTTCTCCGGGGTTGAGCCGGGATAAAGGGCGATGAAATAAAAGGCGGCGGTCAGGGTTGCAATCAGCAGCAGGAACAGGGCTAACAGCGCCGGCCACCTGCGGTTCTTTTTGAGTTTGCCGCTCTTCCCGGCCCTCTTTCTTGCCTTGGCTCCGGCCATTTTCCGGTCATTGCTCCGGTCCGGCGAAACGGCGGCGCACCTCGGCGATCCTGCCCAGTGATTTTCGGACCATTTCCGAGGTCACGGTTTTTCCCATCTCGCGGTGTAAAACCTCGACGGCCGCGATCACCTTGGCATGCTCGTGGCAGATCAAGAGCAGGTCGGCCCCGGCCATAAAGGCGGACAGGGAGGCCTCGGCCACCGTGCCCTCGTTTTCGATGGCCCCCATCTCCAGGTCATCGGTGATGATCAGCCCATCGTAGCCGAGTTCGCCGCGCAACAGCCCGCTCAGGATCGCGGGGGAAAGGGTGGCCGGGTTATGGGGATCGAGCCCCGGATAAATGGTGTGCGAGGTCATCACCCCTGCCACCCCGGCGGCGATGGCGGCCCGGAAAGGCACGAGATCGCAGGCCGCAAGCTCGGCCCGGCTGCGCGCCACCGTGGGCCTGGCCAGATGGGGGTCGAGGTTTACCTGGCCCAGGCCGGGGAAATGCTTGGCGCAGGCGGCAAGGCCCCGCTCCTGCATGGCGGCGATCACCAGGCGGCCCAGGCGGGCCACGGTCTCGGCCCCGGCCCCGAGGCTGCGCTGCTCCATGACCAGTCCGAGGCCGGCCGGGCAGACATCGAGCACCGGCGCGAGATTCATGTTGATCCCAACCGCAAGAAGCTCCCGGGCGCAGGTCTCGCCGTAGTCCCGCAGCAATTCCTCGGCCCGGCCGCTTTCCGCCAGGGCACGGGCATCGGGAAACTCGGTGAAATGGGGTTTTTTCAGCCGGGCCACGGTCCCGCCTTCCTGGTCCACCGAGATGAGCGGGGCAGGCAGCCCTCCGGCCTGGCAGGCCGCGGCCAGGTCCCGGCAAAGCCGGCGAAGCTGGCCGGGGTCGAGGACATTACGGCGGAAGATGATGAAATTGCCCACCCCGTATTCGCCAATCAGCCGCCGGGTGGAGTCATCCAGCTCCGGGCCGGGCAGGCCGGCCATGAACAGCCCGCCCAATTCATTATGCATGATTTTTTCCTGTGTCGTCTTTTAGAGCTTATTTGTGGATAAGCCCTTGATATTCAATCGGGTCAGGGCATCCGGCCCCGGCAAAGCCCTTTAGCCTTAAGCGGCAACTGTCGCAGGCCCCGCAGGCCCGGCCTTCCGGATCGGGGTCGTAGCAGCTGTGGGTGAGGCGGTAATCCACCCCGAGCTTCAGCCCCTTTTCGATGATCTCCTTCTTGCTCAGCTTGAGAAGCGGCGCGTGGATGGATAGCCTGGTTTCCCCTTCCACCCCGGCCCTGGTGGCCAGGTTGGCCATCCGGGTGAAGGCGTCGAGATATTCCGGCCGGCAATCGGGATAGCCGCTGTAATCCACGGCATTGACCCCGATGAAGATGTCGGCCGCGCCGAGCACCTCGGCCCAGGCCATGGCATAGGATAAAAAAATGGTGTTGCGGCCCGGCACATAGGTGATGGGGATGCCTTCCCCCATTTCCGCCTGGCTGCGGCCTTTGGGCACCGGGGTATCCGTGGTCAGGGCCGAGCCGCCGATGGCATCGAGATCAAGACGGAGGACGAGATGCCGGTCAACCCCCCGGCCGGTAGCCTGGGCTTTGGCCCGGGCAAGCTCGATGGCCTGGCGCTGGCCGTAGGCGAAACTGAGGCAGGCGCATTCATAGCCCTCTTCCTGGGCCAGAGCCAGGACCGTGGCCGAATCGAGGCCGCCGCTCAGCAGGACTACGGCTTTCTTTTTGTTTGCCATCTGACTATTTCCTTCAATAAGCCGTCACGGATTCAGGAAGCAATCACAATCTATTGTAAGGTCTGCTCTTCCGCAAGCAGGGAAAAGCGCGGGCGGTATTTTCTCCTGCTAATCCAGGCAAACCGGAAGGTTGCGGACAATGTTGATCGCTTCCGGGGTCAAGGTCGCGGCATAGGCCATGATTTCGACCCCTTCGGCCGCCACCTCGCGCAAGGTCCGGGCATATTCCGGATCAATCCCGGCGGCCGGGGCGAAATGATCCACATCCTCACGCTGCACACAGAAAAGAACCGCGGCGCGATACCCCTTGCCTCGCAGGGTCGCAAGCTCTTCCAGATGTTTCCGCCCCCGGACGGTGACCGCGTCGGGGAAGGCGGCGGCCCGGCCCAAGGCCAGGGTGCAGTTTTTCACCTCGAGATAGATTTTTTCTTCCCCACGGGTGAGAAGAAAATCCAGCCTGCTTTGCGGAGAAACCCGGACTTCGGGGCGGATCGTTTCGATCCCGGCAAATTCCTTTATCACTCCGGCTCTGATCGCCTCGGCGACCAGGGCATTGGCGCGGGCGGTGTTGATCCCCACCCAGGTTTCGGCGTTCCGCACCAATTCGAGGGTATGGGGATATTTCCGCCCCGGATTGTCCGAGCGGGAAAGCAGGACCAGGCTTCCCGGCGCATCGCAGCCGAGCATGCTCCCGGAGTTGGGGCAATGCACGGTGAGCATCCGGCCGTCGTCCATGGCCACGTCGGCGAGGAATCTTTTGTAACGGGCAACAAGCTTGCCCGGTTGCAGAATTTGTCCGAATTTCATGTTATGCTCAGGTGGGTTGCAATCGTACCTGCCCTTCTATCATCAATAATCCGGGAAGCGTAACCGATCACCGGATACGCCGCCAAACAGGAAATACCAGAGAAGAGGCACCAGGGTGCCGCAAGATGTGGTGCCCTGGGGTCGCTTGCCGGGGAGCCGCCATAATGCCAGATGTGCCGAGAAAAAAAAAGGCTGTCGCTCTTCGCTATGACAAAACCAGGGATGACGCCCCAAAGGTGGTGGCCAAGGGGGCCGGCGAGCTGGCCGCGAAAATCATCGCTCTGGCTGAAGAGTACGGGGTGCCGGTGCAGGAGGACAGCGATCTGGTCGAAATTCTGGCCCGCCTCGACTTGAATGCCGAAATCCCTCCGGACACCTATTTGGTCGTAGCCGAAATTCTCGCCTTTGTTTATCGGGTTAACCAGAGGACAGAAGATAGAGGACAGAAGACAGAATAGGAAAAAAATACCCCATGTTCATTTTTTTGACAGTATCTCGTTGCCCCTGTCTCAATCATCAGCCAAGTGCATTTCATTGAAATCATAAGATTATTCCTCTGGGCGCGTTGCCAATCCCTCCTCTTTCAGCTTCGGCATGGGTATTGCAAAACTATCCTGTAAAGCAAAGAAGAGGTGCGTCGTCATGTTCGTTCATAATCGCCTGGGACTCCTGGAAAGTGTCGAAACCCTGCTCAACCACGAGCAACGTCTGCACCAGGTGACCAACAACCTGGCCAATGCCGATACTCCCGGCTACAAAAAGGAAACCGTCACCTTTGACGAGATGCTCTATCAGGCCACCAGCACCCGGCAACGGGTGGGGAAGGCTCTGCGGATCAACACCGTGCACGAGCAGGGGGTGATGCAGAAAACCGACGCCCCCCTTGATCTGGCCATTGCCGGGGATGGTTTCTTCAAGGTGCAGACCCCTGCCGGGGTGCGCTATACCCGGGCCGGCAATTTTCAGCGCAACCAGGAGGGCCTGCTGGTTACGGCCAATGGCTACCCGGTGCTGGGGGAGGGCGGGCCGATCACCATCAGCGGCAACCGGGTTGAGGTGGCCCGCGACGGAAGCCTTTCCGTGGATGGGGTGCGAAGCGCCCGGCTCAGCGTGGTCAAGGCGCCGCCCCAGGCCCTGAAAAAAGAAGGAGAAAACCTGTTCCGCCTTGAAGAGGGCGCGGCAGAGGAAGCCGCGGGCAACTTTCAGCTTATCCAGGGGCATCTTGAGAAATCCAATGCTAACACCGTCACGGAAATGACGGAGATGATAGATCTTTTCCGTGCTTACGAAAGCCAGCAGAAAATGATCCGGGCCGTGGACGACCTGGATGACCTTGCCGTGCGCCGGGTAGGCGCATTGGCCGGATAAGCTCTAACACCACCGCCGACACAGGAGAAATTCCATGATTCGCTCATTGTTTTCAGGCCGTACCGGGATGACCGGCCAGCAGTTACAGCTCGATACCATCGCCAACAACCTGGCCAACGTCAACACCTCCGGGTTCAAAAAAAGCCGGGCCCAGTTCGAGGATATCTACTATCAGGAGTTGCGGGCCATGGGCACGGAGACCGTGGACGGAGGCCGGGTGCCGGCCGGCATTCAGGTGGGCCTTGGGGTCCGTCCCACCTCGGTGCAGAAAATCTTCACCCAGGGCAGCCTGATCGAGACCGGCAACGAACTGGATTTTGCCATCGAAGGCGCGGGGTTTTTCAAAGTGGTCCGCGACGGCCAGGATTATTTTACCCGGGCCGGGACCTTCAGTCTGGACGCGGACGGCAACATCGTCACCCAGAACGGCGATCGCCTGCAGCCTGAATTTACCGTGCCCCAGGGAACGACCACCATCAGCCTCGGCAACACCGGGTTGCTGACCGCCAAGGACGCCCAGCAGCAGGTGCTGGCCACGGCTCAGCTCACCCTGCACAGTTTCATCAATTCAGGCGGCCTGCGCAGTGTCGGCTCGAATCTTTTCATCGAGACCGATGCCTCGGGCGCGCCAACCGAAGCCAATCCGGGCAGCGAAGGCATGGGCACCGTGTTGCAGCGGTTTTCCGAGGTGTCCAACGTGGATGTCACCGAGGAACTGGTCAACATGATCATCACCCAGCGGGCTTACGAGGTTAATTCCAAGTCGGTCCAGACTGCGGACAAGCTGCTGGAAGTGGCCAATACCCTTGTCCGTTAAGGCGTTTTGAGATGGCGGCAACCCTGTTTCATCCGATCATTTTCGCTCTTTGTCTGCTTTTTGCCTGGCCGGTTTGCGGGTTTGCCGGAGGAGAAGATTTCAGCCGGGCCGAACTTGACGAACTCAGGAAGATTTTCGTTGCCTCGGCCCTGGCTGACTGTCCATGGCCGAAGGAGGACGCCGAGCTGATTAATTTCCAGGCCCGGCCACAGGGGCTGGGTTTGCCATTGGGCTCTTTTGCCTGGCGGGTCACGCAAAAAAACACGGATTGCCGGCCGGGCCGGAAAACGCTCACCGCGGCTATCCTGAAAAACGGGACGGAGCAGGGGTTGGTGAAAATGACCGGCGACCTGAAGCTGTTCGGGCCGGTGGTCAGCCTGAAAAAGCGGCTCAATCGCAACGAGATCATAACGAGAGATGATCTCGGCGCTACCCGGCGGGATGTTTCCCAGCTCGATCCCGGCTTCATCCGGAATCCGGCCGAGGCAGTGGGGAAAAAACTCCGGGTCTCCCTGCCGGCCGGCGCGATCCTGTATGACCAGACCCTTACCGTGCCGGACCTGGTGCGCCGGGGCGACAAGGTGACCATCGTGGCCAGATCGGCGGCCGTCGAGGTGAGCGCCCCCGGAGAGGCCAGGGATTTCGGGACAAAAGGCGAGATCATCAGGGTGAAGAATCTCAGCAGCCGCAAGGAGATTCAGGCCAGGGTCGTGGAATCCGGCCTGGTGGAAACAGAGTTCTGACGGACTGATAAAGGAGAAAGCCATGCGCACTTTAAAACAGGCCCTTGCCCTTACCTTCGTTCTGGCCGGATTTTCCGGTTGCGCCGGGGCCGGAAATCAGCAGGCCGGACACCTGCCGGAGCGCTACAGTCTGCCGGCCCCGCCCCAAGTCGAGCAGGCACAGGCCGAAGGCTCGATCTACGCGGCGGGCCGGGGGCTGGATCTGTACGCGGACAGCCGGGCGAGAAAGGTCGGGGACATCGTCATGGTCCGCATCGTTGAAACCTCCAGGGCCAACAAGGAAGCCAACACCAAGACCGAGCGGGAGTCCACGGTCACCGGCGGCGTTTCCAGCCTCTTTGGTCTGGAAACCTGGCTCTCGGACAGGAATGCCCGCTACTCTCCCTCGCTCACCGACTTGCAGGCCAAGCTGACCAATGATTTCGAAGGCAAGGGCAAGACCGACCGCAAAAGCAATGTTACCGCCACCATTTCCGCCAGGGTAGTTGACATCACCAGCGACGGCAACCTGAACATTCGCGGTTATCAGGAAGTGAAGGTGAACAACGAAACCCAGCATATCATTCTCTCGGGCATCATCCGGCCCCAGGATGTGGCTCAGGACAACTCGGTGCTCTCTACCCATGTGGCTGACGCCCGAATCGAGTACAGCGGCCAGGGGGTTCTCGGCGACAAACAACAGCCGGGCTGGCTGGCCAGGGCCCTGGACAGCATCTGGCCGTTCTGACCGGCAAAATATTCCCTCTTCTATCGGGGTAAGGCGATGAAAAGAAGAATATTCCCTTTGAAAATGGCGCATTACAACACCTTCCCGGTCTCTGGCACGGGGTTTGCTTTTTTCTTAAGGCACAACTTTTGGAAAACTAAAAAGGACCACCCCATGCCAACAGGAAAAAAGGTCGGCAAAGATGCCGCGAGTCATGGTTCCCGCCTTGCCGCCCTTGTTTGCGTCATGCTCGTCGGTTTTTGCCTGAGCGCTGCGCCGGCCCAGGCCGTGCGCTTAAAGGACCTGGCCTCGGTGAAAGGAGTGCGCAACAACCAGCTGGTGGGCTACGGTATCGTGGTGGGCCTAAACGGCACCGGCGACAGCAACAAGGCGACTTTTACCGGGCAGAGCCTGAGCAACATGCTCAACAACATGGGGGCCAAGGTTGACCCGGAAAGCACCAGGGTAAAAAATATCGCCGGCGTAATGGTCACCGCCACTCTGCCGCCTTTTTTCAAGGCCGGCCAGAGCCTGGATGTGGCCATCTCCTCGGTGGGCGATGCCACTTCCTTGCAGGGCGGCACCCTGCTCGCCACCCCGCTTAAAGGTCTGGACAACAATGTGTATGCCATCGCCCAGGGTCAGCTCAGCGTGGGCGGGGTGGAACCGGGTGGCGGCGTGGGCAGGCAGAGAAGTCATCTCACCGTGGCGAGAATCGCCGCCGGCGCCTTGGTGGAAAAGGAAGTGCCGCTTTCCTTTGCCAACCGGGAAAAGATCACCATCAGTCTGGCGGACCCGGATTTCACCACGATTTCCCTGATGAAGACCGCCATTGATGCCCACTTGGGCGGTAATTACGCCACCGCCCGGGACGGGGGCTCGGTGGAGGTCAAGGTGCCGGACAAATTCCGCAATCAGGAGGTCGCCCTGCTCGCGGCCCTGGAGAACATCGAGATCGTCCCGGAGCGGCGGGCCAAGGTGGTGCTCAATGAGCGAACCGGCACCGTGGTCATGGGCGACATGGTCACCATCAGCCAGCTTGCCCTTTCCCACGGAAATCTCAGCCTCCAGGTAACCCCGCCGGGATCCTCTCCCGTTGACCAGGTGCGAGCAGGCCAGAAGGTGGTCACCTTGCCTACCGGGGTAAGTTTGGGTGAAGTGGTTCGAGCCCTTAACTCGGTGGGGGTGGCGCCACGGGAGCTGATCGCCATCTTTCAGGCGATCAAGGCGGCAGGAGCCCTGCAAGCGGAACTGGAGATCATTTAATGGATATCATCAGCGAAGCGACCGGGGGGTTGAAGACAGCGGGCAACTTTGCCGATAAGAACAAAGACGCCAAGCTCCGCAAGGCTTGCGCCGGGTTCGAGGCCCTGATGCTCAAGCAGATCCTGAGCATCGCCAGGGAGAGCGTGCCCAAAAGCGGCCTGCTCGAAGGCGGGTATGGTGAAGAAATGTTCCAGTCTATCCATGATGACCAGCTTTCGCAGAAGATGGCCGGCGGCCGGGGCATGGGCTTTGGCGAGATGCTTTACCGGCAGCTTTCCCGGGCCGGGTCGGGCGGTTCCGGCGCTTCGGCGGCCGCCCCGGCAAATGATTACCTGAATCCGTGAGCGTTCGAGAAGGGGGCAGGCTGAAGCGCGGCGACGATGTTGATAATACTAATGGTATATCAACGAGTTGCCAACGCAGCGAATGCGCCCTTATCGGACGCCCCGAAGGGCGGCGGGTGATTCGAAGTATTCGCACAGACTTTTGCCGTTACCTTGTGGTTACGGCTGGATAACTAACGAACCGGCAATAAGCCGTCACGGATTCAGGGATTACAAAAGCGAGAACAGATACCATGCAATCCGGAGTAAACCAGATAAACCCGCCGGCCAGGCTTTTCGAGAACCTGGAACAGGCCGTGCTGCTTTCCCAGGATTTGCTCGCCATTCTGGGCGAGGAGCAGAAGGCCCTGGCGGCCACGGACATGCAGGCTCTGGTTGAGATCTGCGCGAAGAAGGAAAACCGGCTGGAGCGCCTAAAGGCCCTTGACGCGATGATCGCGGAGATGGCCGGGAGCCTGCGGCCCGAGTCCGCTCCCAAGACAGGCCTGGCCTGGCTTGTCCCGCTGCTTGGCCGGGAAGAGGGGGGCAGACTCAAGGAGCTCCGCAACAAGCTGGCCGGTCTGCGGGCGGAAATTCTTAAGCGCAACCAGGTCAACCGTCTTTTTGCCACGGATGTGCGAGGCTACCTCAACGACGCCATCAGCCTGATTACCAGCGCCATTGCCGATCGCCCCCTGTACGGGCTTTCCGGTCTGGCCCGCAAGCCGTCCCTTAACCAGCCTTCTTTGATCAGCCGGGAGGTTTGAGCCATGTCCGGTATTTCCCATGTGCTCAGCATTGCCAAGGAGGCCCTTCTTACCCACCAGCTTTCCATTCAGGTGGCCTCGCACAATGTCGCCAATGTTGACACCCCTGGGTATTCCCGGCAGACCATGCAGCTTGAAACCAACAACGCGGCCCCGGTCGGCGCCGGTCTGCTCGGCGGCGGGGTGCGCGGCACCGCCATCCTGCGCAGCTACGATCAGTTCATGGTTCAGCGCCTTGCCAATCAGGAGTCCGGCCTGGGCAGTCTGGAGGCGCAGCAGGGAGCCATGCGCCTGGTGGAGGCGGTGTTCAACGAGGCTCCCGGCTTGGCGGTCAACGATCTGATGAACCGCTTCTGGGACAGTTGGCAGGAACTGGCCAACAATCCGGAGATCGCCGGGACCAGGCAGGCGGTGCTTCAGTCCGCCAATCTGCTCATTGACCAGCTTCATACCATGTCCAGCGAGCTGACCCAGGCGCGCTTCGACATCGGGGTTAGTTTGGATGCGGCCATTGACGATGTCAATTCCATAGTCAAGGAAATCAGCCTCCTCAATGTGGAGATCAGCGGGGCGGAAGCCACGGGAGCCCAGGCCAACGACTTGCGCGACAAGCGGGATGTGCTGGTGCAGAATCTTTCCAAACTTCTCGATGTCACATTTTTTGAAGACAAGAACGGCGGCTACACCATTCTCATGGCCGACGGCCATCCCCTGGTGGAAACGGATAAGACCTGGCAGGTGGACTGGGAAGACAACCAGCTCCTCTGGGTCAACCGGGATATCAACGGCAAGGAAACCAGGCAGGCCGTCGGCAGCGGCTCGGAGCTCGGCGGCAAGATCGGCGGTTGGCTTGATGTGCATGCCAATCTGATCGAAGGAGACCCCAACAGTTTCTACGGCCGTCTCGATGCCTTCGCCAATGCCCTGATCCGGGAGATGAACCAGCAGCACAGCCAGGGCGCCGGGTTGACCATGTTCAGCGGCATCCTGACCGGGGCCGAGCAGGCGAAAAATGTCGCCCGCCTCACCTCCACCCTGGACCCGGCCACCGCCACCACCAGCATCCCGGCTGGCACCATCACCATCCAGGGCCGGGAGGTGGGCGCGATTGCCGGAGGCGCGGCGGTAAACGGCCTGGCCATGACCAAGGCCTACAACGCGGTGACTGCCATCAACGCGGCGGAAACGGGAGTAACCGCCGGGCTGACCACCCTGGTGACGGGCGGGGTGGTAAACGCCGCCAATCTGACCGCCGGTGATGTAGTCGGTTTTACCGTGAACGGGGTCAGCGTGGCCTATACCGTGGTGGCCGGCGATGTGGGCAATAACGCCGCCTTTGCCGCCAATCTCGCGGCCAGGGTCAACACCGTGATCTCCGCGTACAATAGTCTGGCGAGCACTACCAATCCGGTGACCATTGCCGCGAAAGTCGGGGATGGCGCCAACGGCGGACCGGCAAATTCCCTGGTTTTTTACAACCAGAACGAAGGAGACGGCTCGTCCATCACCATCGGCAACTTGAGCGGGACCTTTGCCGGCGCCGCCACCACCGCAGACCTTGGCCTCGATGCGATCGCGGGCAATTCCTACACCGCCGACGCGAGCCACAACACCGGGCAGCTCACCCTCTTTTCCGGCAGCACCTACACCTTCAAGGCCGGGGTGAACGATTATACCCTGGCTCAGCTCGGTCTTACCGGCAGCACGGTTTCTTCCTTCGACTCGCAGGCGAATGACGGTTCTTTTACCCATGGGCCGGCTAATGGGGATCAGGGTCCTCTGCTTACCGGTTACGATTACTTCAGCGAGCTTGACAGCAGCGGCAGTTTTGATATCTGGCTCTACAACAGCGACGGCACCCTGGCCAGCCCGCAAGCAGTGACCATTTCCCTGGATAGGGCCTACAGCCTGGGTGACGTGGCCAACATCATCAACAGTTCCATCTCTGCGGCCACCGGCAGCAGCGGCTGGCTGACCGCCTCGGCATACGACAACCGGCTGCGTCTTGCCACCGATTCAGGGCATCAGTTCGCTTTTGCCGACGATACTTCGAATTTCTTGCAGATTGCCGGGCTCAACACCTTTTTTACCGGCAACAGCGCGGCCGGCATCAAGATGAACAGTGTGGTCGCCGATGATGTCAACAAGATGGCCGCGGCCACGGTTGGGGCCCAGGGGCAGATTTTCCGCGGGGACAACAGCAATGCCCTCAAGATTACCAACCTTCCGCACGATGAGTATGTGCGGTTCGCCGGCGGAGCAAGCAGCTCCCTGAACGGCTATTACAACACCCTGGTGGGTCAGGTCGCCAACAAGACCAGAACCATCAGTCGTTCCTACGAGGCAGGGGTTATGGTCAACGCCCAGCTTCGGGAAATGAGCGAATCGGCGTCCGGGGTTTCCCTGGATGAAGAAATGGCGAATCTGATCAAATTTCAGCACGCCTACACCGCGGCGGCCAGGCTGATCACCATGTCGGACGAGATGTTGAAGGACCTGCTCAACGCGGTGGTATAGGAGCCTCTTGCAAAATGAACTTCGTAGCGAGATCGAGAGAAAAATTCTCCGCGCAAGGATGAAAGGCAAAATCGCCCGGAGGCGTAGCAGCGCTACGGTGAGGACGATTTCGGCTTGAAGACGCGGCGCGGGGGATTCTTAGCCGATCGGAGTAGAGGTTCATTTCGCAAGAGGCTCATAGGAGAAAACATCATGCGCATCACCATGAAGTCCATTCATTACAGCACCTTGGTCGGACTGAATAAGATCAATGCGGATCTTGCCCGGCTCAACACCAAGGTTTCCTCGGGCAAGGAGCTGTCCACGATCTCCGACGATCCGGTGAACATGGTGGTGGCTTTGGGCTTGCGCAGTTCTCTCTCCCAGATCGGTTCCTACCAGGACAATCTGAATTTCGGCGACAAGGTCATTGCCGCCGCGGAAAGTTCCCTGACCCAGATGAACGAGCTGGTCATGCGGGCCAAGACTTTGGCGATTCAGCAGGCCAACGCCACCTTCAATTCGCAGGACCGGGCCAGCGCCGCGGAGGAGGTTCGCCATCTCTGGGAAGAGGCAATCGCCCTTGCCAACACCGAAGTCAACGGCAAGTATGTTTTCGGCGGCTACCGGACCAGCGGTTATACCGCTGCAGAACCGGAGCCTTTCATCGCCGGCCTGGCCGGCGGCTACCGGGTGAACGGTCAGACCCCGGCCAGTTTGGACGCGGCCGCCGCATCCCAGTACCATCTGAGTTCCGGGGACTTGAGCATCAACGGCACCCCCATCGCGGCCTCGGTCGCAGATGGCCTGTCAACGGCTCATGCTTCAGCGTCCGCCGCCGCCAAGGCCAAGGTGATCAACGATGTCTCCTCCACCACCGGAGTAACGGCGGAGATCACTCCGGCCGGGGTCACGGCTGCGGGGGCGGTAACCGCCGGAACGCTTGGCGCCGGAGATCTGCTGATCAACGGCCAGGATATATTCTCGGGCGCGACGGCGATCAGCTCCGGCGACAGCGATAATGTCCTGGTCAACGCCATAAACGCCAAAAGCAGTTTGACCGGGGTGGTGGCCACCCGCGACAGCAATGGGGTTATCTCGCTAAGCGCGGTGGACGGCAGGAATATTCAGGTCACCACCACTGCGGACGGCGAGACGGTTACCAGCCTCAACGGTGGGGCCGGCGCGGCGGATAAGGTTTATTTCGGCGCGGTGCAGCTTAGTTCCGACTTGCCATTTACCCTGAAAACCATCCCGGCAGGCCCTGCCGAGCCCGGCCTCGATGCCCTGGGGCTTGGCGGCGGCAGCGGGGCAACCGGCGAGTCCGGCGATACCGATGGCGACGGCCTGCTCAATGTGGTCACCATCCGCAAGCAAGACGGCAACGTGCGCTACGCCGGGGACCCGGACAATGACCTGGCCATCAAGGTCGGCAAGCAAAGCACCCTGGAAGTGGGCCAGAACGGCAAGGCGGCGGTAATGGATACCGGGATATTCGCCATGCTCAAGAAACTGGAAGAGAGTCTGCGCGGGGAGAATTTCACTGCGGCAACCGGGCTGAACAAGGCCACGAACATCAATGCCAAGCTTGACAGCGGCGCCACCGGCCTTGCGCAGCAGGGTAAAACCTTCACCTCCGGTACGATCAGCATCACGGTAAGGGATAATTCCACCTATCCGCCCACAAGCACGACCATGACCGTGGCGGTTGACCCCAGCGCGGACAGCCCGGCGGAAATTGCCGCCCGCTTAAACGGCATCCCCGGCCTTACCGCATCCTGGGACAGCGACGGACGGCTTCAACTGGCCAGCGCCGATCCGGACCGCTATAGTTTTTCCTTTACCGACAGCAGCAATTTCATGGAGCTTTCGGGCATCAGCCGGGACAGCATGCAGGTGCAGGCCATTGGCCGATCCATTTCCGAAGCCGATACGGTGATGGATAATATTATCGCCCGGATTTCCGATTTCGGGGCCAGGGCCAACCGGATAGATGTTCAGCGGCAGATTTATACCAACCTTGAGTTGACAACCACCGAGAATCTTTCGGAAGCAGAAGACGCCGACATGATCAAGACCCTGATGGAGCTGAGAAGCAAGGAAACCGCCTATCAGGCTACCCTGGCGGCTGCGGCGAAGGTGATGCAGCTAAGCCTGGTGGATTATCTCAAATAGCGTAAGCGATCCCCGGGCACCACATGTTGCGGCGATCGGCCCGGCTCACGTACCTGGTGTACGCTTCGCCGTTCCGCTTGCCGCAACCTGCGGCACCCGGGAATCGTTTATCGCTGAGTTAGCTTTTTTGCTCAAACGAAACTTATCCCGCCTCTGATTCAGGGCTGGTATTTTCGGGCAAAACAGGGAAAATACGTTCAGGGAAGAGCGTAGATCATGACGCCAGGGAGGGCGAAAAATGCTGATACTTGCGAGAAAAGCCGGAGAAGCCATATCCATCGGCGATCAGATCACGATCCGGATTCTGGAAATGAAAAACGGCCAGGTCAAGATCGGGGTTGAAGCGCCGGCCACGGTTGCCGTGCATCGTCAGGAAATATACCGGCGGATCGTTGAGGAAAACATCAAAGCGGCAACCGGGGCTCCGGTGGATCTTCCGGCGCTCCCCGCGATGCTTGCCGAAAGCAAGCTGCTGGTAAAACAAGAACAAAGCTCAAAATAGAGCTCAGGAGAAGGGATATGCAGGCCATGCCCAACACAGCCGGTTCATGCAAACGGGGAGAAATAAAGGTGAATACCAGCCGCTTCGGCCGGCTTTCCGTGCAGGCGGACAGGATCATCACCATGACCTCCCCCTTGCCCGGCTTTCCGGAGGCCAGGCGGTTTTTCCTCAAAGCGCATGGGGAAAACTCGCCTTTCATGTGGCTTCAGTCCCTTGATGACCCGGAGCTTGCTTTTGTAACCATCCAGGCTGGTTTCCTGCATTCCCGATACGATCCGGAAATTTCCGCCGCGACCCGTCAGGAGTTGCAGGCTACTCCGGAGCAGGCCCTTGAGATTCTGCTCATTCTGACCATCCCCCATGGAGACCCGGCAGGCATAACCGCCAATCTCCTTGGCCCGGTGGTCCTCAATCCGCAGCAGCGCCTGGCAAAGCAGGTGGTGCAGGACCTTGCCCGTTACGATCCGCGCTGGCCGGTTAAGTGGTGTTAGTCAGTTACGGCGAGGCGAGGATTCATCCGGGCAAAAAAAGAGCCGCCGGAAAAGGCGGCGGCTCTGGGAGAACGGCGGAGAAAAAAAGAGACTAACCAAGTGAATCGGAAAGCAGGCTGCTCATCATTTTCCCGGCAAGTTTTTCCGGGTCAATTTGATATTCGCCCCGGGCGATCTGCTCTTTCAGGGCCTGGACCCGGTCGGTGCGCACTGCCGGGGTTTGCTCGAGAATTTCCTGCATTTTCCGGATGTCATGGGAGCCGGAGGAGAGGATCACCCGATCGGTGGCGGTGGAAGCTGTTTTTTCGCCTCTGGCAACCGGGTTGTCTTCAGGCTTTTTCGCCTGAATTTTTTCCGCTTTCATCTGAGGGGAAATGCCTGTGAGTTCCATTGGTTATCCCTGCCTGCTTCCGTTTTTCCTTCTGCCCCGCGAATCAGAGACGCGGCCGGATCTTTAGGCCCGCGTTCCTTTGATGTTTATCATATCGGAATCTTGCTTACAAAGCTTAAACCGAAAAAATGAAAATAACGGAAACTCAGATTCAGGGTTGCTGAACAAGCGGATTCAGGATGGCCTCGGCTTGTTCCAGGGTGATCCCTGAGATGACCAGGCGCTTGTCGCGGCTGCTTTCGCCGCCGGCTATGGTTACCGCGGCGCGGGGAACCTTGAACAGGGCGGCAAAGAAGGAGATTGCCGCTTCGTTTGCCTTGCCGTCAACCGGCGGAGAGGCGAGGCAGAGTTTGAGCGCCTCGCCGTACATCCCGGCAAGGCGGGTACGGGAGGCGCGGGGCTGGACATGGACGCGCAGGCTGACCGCGTTGTGGCCGGCCAGAGGACGCAGGCAGATCACAAAGGCGACTCGTCGGGGTTAAAGCGGCCCTTGTCTTTCTGCCTGGCTTCTTCAAGGGTCTCGGAGAAAGAAACCTCCGGCTCATGCTCGGCAAGGGGGTCTTCCAGTTCGAAGACCAGATCGCTGTCCATGTCCGGCATGGCTTGATCCTGTTCTTCGTCCGTTGGCAGGACGATATACAGCTCCGGCAGGTTGTCCTCCTCCTGCTGTTTGAACTCGGGCGGCTGGATGTCTGGGATGTTGATTTTCACATACAGATCATCATGGCCGGTCTCCGGTTCTTCGGCCCGGTCGGCTGGTGCAAGGGGCTGGTCCGCGGCGGCCACGCGGGGGGCTGGGGTGACGATGATCGGGCGCTCGCCTCTATCATAAAAATCCGCGGCCCCTGCCGCATCCAGCCGGTCTTCTTCGAGCATGGCAAGATAAGCGTTCAACTGCTGCCGCAGCTCATCCCTGGTCTCTTCCCGCAGACCCTTGAGCCGCTCGATTTTCCCGTTGAGCCCGTCAATTTCCCGGTCTGCCTCTTCCCGTCTGCGCCGGGCCTCCTCATGGGCTGCGGCGACAATAGCCTCTGCTTCCAGGCGGCTTTTTTCCTTCATGCCCTCGGCCACATTCTGCGCCGCGATGATCGCGTTCTGAAAGGTTTTCTGCTGGCTCTGGTAGGTGGTCAGTTCTTGCGCCAGGGCCTCAAGCCGGGCTTGCAGCTTCTGGTTTTCTTCGAAAAGAGCCTGGAAGGAAGCGGCGGTTTTTTCGAGGAAATCGTCAACCTCCTCCACGTCAAAACCACGGAAGCGGACGTGAAACTTCTGCGATTGAATGTCCTGGGCGGAGAGTATCATCAGGTTGCTCCTCGGTCGTTGTTCAACCAATGTTTCTTGCCAGTTGGTGCAGGGTGGGCACCAGGAAACTCCGCAAAAAAATCAGGGCGAGAATCAGGATCATGGGAGAGAGGTCCAGCGCGCCCATCACCGGCACCACCCGGCGGATGCGGGAGAGGGCCGGTTCGGTGATCTCGTAGAGAAAACGGACAATGGGGTTGTAAGGGTCGGCGTTGACCCAGGAGATAACCGCCCGGCCGATGATGACCCAGATGTAGGCGCTTAAGGCAAATTCCACCAGGGTGGCAATGGCGCCCAGAAAATTAGCGATCACAAACATGAAAAGCCTCTTTCGGTTATGAAAATGGAAACCGGAGCCGAGGCCGCCGGTTCAAGCCGCATTTTCCTCGAACGTTCACGGAGTAAGGCACATGGCCTCGACCCGTCCGGCCACCGCGATGATTTCCTGGCTGGCTCTGCTTTCCGGCGCGGCCAGCAGAAAGGGGCGCTGCCGGCGGATGGCCAGGGATACGCTCTTGTCATGGGGCATGGCGCCGAGGGCCAGGGGCTTGATCTTGAGAAAGCGTTCCAGGACCGTGCTGATGTTGGAAAAGACTTCCTGCCCCTCTTTTTTTGATTGTACACTGTTTATCAGGAGGTGAAAGCGCTTTCTCCCGTGGCGGGAGCTCAGGACCTTGATCAGGGCATAGGCGTCGGTGAGCGAGGTGGGGTCGGGAGTGATGATCACGATATTCTCGGTGCTCCAGGTGTTGAACCACAGGACCGAATCGCCGATGCCGGCCGCGGTGTCAATGAGGACGAAATCGAAATCGCCGATGATTTCTTCCAGGCAGCCGGTGAGATAGGCCTGCTCCTCAAAGGAAAGGCTGGCCATTTCCGGAACCCCGGAGCTGGCCGGCAGAACCTGAAAACCGGGGAAAATTTCCACCAGGCAGGCGGCCGGATCGCGGCCTTCCTCGATGGTCTCCCGCATGGTGTGGCGGACATTCAGCCCCAGGACCACATCCACGTTGGCCAGGCCCAGATCTCCGTCAATGAGCAGGACCTTCCTGCCTTTCCCGGCAAGGGCTGCGGCCAGATTTACGGAAAAGGAGGTCTTGCCGACCCCGCCCTTACCACTACTGACGCAGATGATCTTTGGTAAGCGGGCACATGGTGCCGCATCTTGCGGCGATCGGCCCGGCTCACGTACCTGATGTACGCATCGCCGGTCCGCTTGCCGCAACCTGTGGCCCCCTGTGGCTGTTTGCTCCGCGGCTTTAGGTGTTTCGTGACCGGCCTGATGATTGGTTGCGGTTTTTGTTGCGCCGCTGGTTTCCGCGCTCATGGTTGACTCCCCATCATGACTTCATCACAAATTCAGGCCCGCCGCCAGAGCTGGGCCCGCTCTTCCACCGTGACCTGGCAGGTATCACTGTTGATCGCGGCCCGGCAAACGGCGCCGCCGGCCATGTTCTCGGCCCGGGCCAGCCTGAAGAGGGCGCCGGCCAGATCAGGCCCGGCTGTTTCCTGCCTGGTAAGTACCAGGCCCAGCGAATCAACTCCGGCCCCGGCCAAGGGGATGGTCCGCAGCCGCCGCTGCCCGGCCTCTTCGCTAACTACCCGGAAAAACAGGGCAATATCGGAACCTTTCCCGAAACTCATGCCACCCGGCTGCCTGGTGAAATTTCCGCGGAAACCGTTGAAAGGACCAGCCGGTCGCCATCCTTGGCCGCGAGCACCATGCCGTGGGACTCGACCCCCATGAGTTTGGCGGGCTTGAGGTTGGCCACGATGATCACCCGGCGGCCGATGAGTTCCTCCGGCTGGTAATGCTGGGCGATCCCGGCCACGATGGTCCGCTCTTCCGGAGCCAGCACGGTGAGCTTGAGCAGGCGGTCTGATTTGGCGATTTTCTCGACCGCGGCAATCTCGGCGACCCTTAGTTCCAGTTTCTGGAAGTCGCTGAACTCAGCAAGCGCCGGGCCTTCGTCCTTTGCCGGAGAGGCGGGGGTATTCTTTTCTTTCCCGGCTGTGGCGGCCGGCTGTTTTGCCTTTCCCTCGCCCTGGTCCATCCTGGGGAAAAGCTGGGCCCCGGGGTGGATCGCGGTGCCGGGGGCAATGAGGCCCCATCTGCCTTCGCGGTTCAGATCATGCGGCCCGGCCATCCCCAGGGAGGCGGCCATTTTTGCGGCGGTCTCCGGCATGACCGGGATCAAGGTCAGGGTGATGAGGCGCAAAGTATCGAGCAAAGTGTAAAGCACCGTGCCCAGCCGCCCGGCCTGGGCCGGGTTCTTGGCCAGCTCCCAGGGCTGGTTGGCCACGATGTATTTGTTGGCTCGGCTGATTACCTCCCAGACCGCGGCCAGGGCCCGGTGGAAGGCAAAACCGGCCATCTGCTCCCGGTACTGGGCAAGTCCGGCCAGGGCGGCTTCGGCCAGCTCCCGGTCCTGGGGGGTCGGCTCGCCTGGTTGCGGCACCTCGCTGTCCGCGAAATTTTTCACCATGGTCAGCGAACGGGAGAAAAGGTTGCCCAGGTCGTTGGCCAGGTCGGCATTGCGCCGGGCCGCCAGGGCTTCCAGGGAAAATGAGGCGTCGAGCCCGAAGGACATCTCCCGAAGGAGAAAATAACGCAAAGCATCAGCCCCGAAGCTCTCGGCCAGCTCCAGGGGCCGGGCCACATTGCCCAGGCTTTTCGACATCTTGGTGTCGTTCATCTTCCAGTAGCCGTGGACATGGAGCCGCCGGTATGGTTCAAGGCCCATGGCCTTGAGCATGGTCGGCCAGTAGATGGCATGGGGTTTCAGGATATCCTTGGCGATCACATGCTCGGCCGTCGGCCAGTAATGGGCGAATTCCGGGCTCTCCGGGTAGCCGATTCCGGAAAGGTAGTTGATCAGGGCGTCGAACCAGACATAGGTGACGAAGCGCGGGTCGAAGGGCAGGGGGATGCCCCAGGTCAGACGGCTGGTGGGCCGTGAGATGCAGAGATCCTCCAGGGGCTCCTTGAGGAAGGAGAGCACCTCGTTGCGGTAGCGTTCGGGATGGATGAAGCCGGGGTTGGCCTCTATGTGGGCGATGAGCCAGTCCTGGTAGCGGCTCATCCGGAAGAAATAATTTTCCTCGCTGATCTTGGCCGGGGCGGTGCGATGATCGGGGCAAAGTCCGTCCACCAGCTCCTTTTCGGTGAGGAAGCGCTCGCAGCCCTTGCAGTAGAGGCCGGTGTACTCGGCGAAGTAGATGTCGCCCCGCTCGTAAACCTGTTGCAGGATGGCCTGGACCGTGGCCATGTGGGCGGAATCGGTGGTGCGGATGAAGCGGTCCGGGGCGATGGCCAGGGGCGGCCAGGCCGCCTTGAACATGGCGCTTATGGAATCCACATAGTCGCGTACCGCCACTCCGGCTTCCTGGGCCGCCTGGACGATCTTGTCGCCGTGTTCGTCGGTGCCGGTCTGAAAACGGACTTCCTCGCCGAGCAGGCGGTGGTAGCGGCAGACCGTGTCGGCCACCACCGTGGTATAGGCATGGCCCAGGTGGGGCTGGGCGTTAACGTAAAAGATCGGGGTGGTAAGGTAATAGGCCTTCATTTCTCCTGGTTTTCCGATGGCTTCGGCCGCCGGGGCCTTTTTTTCTTCATGGCGGCGTCCCTGGGGTCGGCCGGTCCGGTCTGGGGGGATGCTTCCTGGGGCCTCGGGCCTGCGGGCTGGATCAATCTGGCCTGAGACCATTCCTGTTTGGTGAGGATGACATTCTTCTCCTGGCCATCCAGCGAAGAGACCTCCAGGGTTTCCTCCAGGGCGTTCACCTTGAAGATTTTGTAATTCTTCTCGCCAAGGCTGATGATCTTGCCCTGCTTGGGCATCTTTTTGCGCTGGCTGTGGTAGGTTTCGTACTCGTAGGTGAGGCAGCAGAGCAGCCGGTTGCAGATCCCGGAGATCTTGGCCGGATTGAGGGGCAGGCCTTGCTCCTTGGCCATTTTGATGGAAACCGGGGCAAAGTTTTTGAGATACGACGAGCAGCAGAGCTCGCGGCCGCAGCAGCCCAGGCCGCCGATCATCTTGGTTTCGTGGCGGACTCCCACCTGCCGGATTTCCACCCGGGTGCGGAATTCCTGAACCAGGTCCTTGACCAGCTCGCGGAAATCAACCCTGGTGTCGGCGGTGAAGTAAAAGATGATCTTGCTGCCGTTGAAATAGCGCTCTACCCGAATGAGCTTCATGGGCAGGGCGTGGCTTGCGATCAGTCTGGCGCAGAAGGTGAAGGCTTCTTCTTCCCGCTGGCACAGCCGGGCGAATTTTTCGACTTCTTCCCTGGTCGCCCGGCGCACGATAAAATGGCTGCCGAGTTTTTCCGGCTCGCGCCGGCCGGGGCAGGGCCGGGCATGACCTTGGATACTGGCCGGTTCGAGGCCGTGGTCGGTTTGCACCATGACCAGTTCTCCGACCTTCAGATCGGTGATACGGGAAACAGCGGAAGAAATCTGTTCGTCCGGACGGAAACGAATGGTGCAGCAGGTTTCCTGCTCCTGGCGTTGTTCCGGGGCAGGCGTTTGTTCGGGTAGGGTTTCCGGATTTTCACTCATTATCAGGTACACTCAAAAAAACAGCCAAATCGGCTGAAGCTGCCGGGGTGGTAGCCATGTCAGGTCGGCGAAAACAGCGATCATACCATTAAAGCATGGCAAAGAAAAGAACTTCGCATACCGCGGTGGGGTTGCAGTTCCGGGCAAGTTGCCTGCGGGCTTTATCGAGCAGGATCAGCCTGCGGCAAAGCTGATCCTTTGACCAGCGGCGGCAGGCGGCCGCGAAGCCTGAGCGCAGGTCCTCATTGATTATCCGGCCCGGCTCGCCGTGGGCGAAGATCAGAAGATCGCGCAGCCAGGTGCTTAGCAGTTCCAGTAATTCGGGCAGGTCAGGTTTGAGCTTTGCCGCTTTCTCGGCAAGTTCGCTCAGGCCGAAAAAAGCTTCCGGCGTGTCGGGGGCGAGGCTTAAAAGGCTTTCGGCAATTTGCCGGCGCAGGCAAAGCAAGTCCCTGTCCAGCAAGAGCCGGGCCCGGCCCAGGCTACCTTCGGCCATGGCGGCCAGGGTAGCCGCTTCCGCCGGGCTCATCTCCGCTTCCTGCGCCATGGTTTTTGCCACCTCAGGCAAAGGCAGGGGGAAGAACGGCACGATCTGGCAGCGGGAGAGGATGGTCGGGAGAAGTCCGCCCGCTTCGTCGGCGGTCAGGATGAGCATGGTCTGTTCCGGCGGCTCTTCCAGGGTTTTCAGCAGGCTGTTGGCCGCTTCCCTGCGCATGGTATGAATGTCGCAAAGGAGAACTGCCCGGATTTTCGCTTCAAGGGGGGGGAAAGTCAGGTTTTTTTTGAGCTCACGGATCTGGGCTATTTTTATCGCCGCCCCCTCCGGTTCGATCACCAGGAAGTCAGGATGGCTGCCGGCCTGAAATTTGCGGCAGGATGGGCAAAGTCCGCATGGCTCACCGGTTTGCCCCTGCGGGCAATTGAGCGAAGCGGCTAAGGCCCGGGCCAGGGTTTTCTTGCCAACCCCCATCGGCCCTTTGAACAAAAAAGCGTGGCTCAGCCGGTTTTGCGTAACGGCCCGGCGCAGCATTTCCTTGGCCTTTGCCTGGCCAATGATTCTGGAGAAGGAAGCCATGGGGAGAGATTCAACTTTGCGCATGGCCGCATGATAAAGGCAGATTTTAAAGGGTGCAAGGCGAAAGAGGGTTGCCCCGGCCTGGGTGCCGCTGTAGTTTTCCTGAATCCGTGACGGCTTGTTGATGGTTATGATGTCATCCATCCGTAATCACAAGATAACGGCAAAAGTCTGTGCCAATACTTCGATTCACCCGCCGCCCTTCGGGGCGTCCGATAAGGGC
>Ga0172371_10003886_pt1 | contig 23002 bp, 10 predicted proteins | sample Lak12m_FD_114543 | JGI IMG/M metagenome (GOLD analysis project Ga0172371, IMG submission 114543) | Freshwater microbial communities from Kabuno Bay, South-Kivu, Congo - kab_022012_12m | ecosystem: Environmental > Aquatic > Freshwater > Lake | place: Democratic Republic of the Congo: South-Kivu...
GACGATCTCGATGTCGTCACGTTTGAATGCCTCCTGGAATAGCACCAGCAAATTGAATTTTGAGATATTGGCGTCAGGCACGAGGTGATAGAGGCCCGCGAGCCGTTGGGATATGGCGGCGTCGATCCCCCTGGCCAGCTCTATCGTGGTGATGCCGTTCCAGATCGCGTTGGTGTAGCCGAATATTTCACCTGTCTGCCTTGTGAACCAGCTGAAGAGGCCGACACCGTCTTCCTGCATATCCGGGCCGATGATCGACATGCGAAAGGTGAGGTCCTTGTCATTGATGATCTCTCCCAGCGCCTTGCTGCGATCGTAGAAAAGCTCTCCATCGTAAGCCGAATCCTCGCGATAGGGCGGGTTTTTACCGGAAAACACACAGTCGGTGCTCAAATGGATAATTCTCGTCTCGCTGCCGCTGAAGCGGTGCTCGAGCTGATGCGGCAGGAACGAATTCAGGTAAGTCGCCAGGTCCTTCCTCGACTCGCTCTTTTCGATCAGCACGCCGATGCAGTTCACTATCACGTCGTAGTGATTCGAGTCCAGAAAGCCTTCAAATTCCGCCTTGTTGGTTACGTCCAGCCTGATGGTTTTGTCGTTCAGCCGCCGATTAGCCGACAGCGTTTCGACGTCATAACCATTTTCCAGCAGATGCAAAGAGACCACGTGCCCGGCCATGCCCCCGGCTCCCAGAACCAGAACCCTCACGACTTCGCGCCCTTCCTTTTTTCCAGTTCGCTCCTGATGTAACCCAGGCCAAGCAGCTTTTCCTTTACCTGCTCCTTGTCGAGACGCTCGGTGTTATGTGATGTATATTCCTCGGCGATAGAGATCTTCTCGTCGCCCTCGATGAAGTATTTGTCATAATTCAGATCCCTGGTGTCGGCTGGCACGCGGAAGTAATCCCCCAGATCGCTGCTTTTGACTTTTTCTTCCTTTGTCAACAGGGTCTCGTAGACTTTTTCTCCGTGGCGGGTGCCGATGATCCTGATGCCTGTGTCCGCTTCAAAAAGCTCCAGCAGGGCCTGGGCCAGCACTTCGAGGGTAGAAGCGGGAGATTTTTGTACGAACAGATCCCCCTGCTCGGCATTGTTGAAGGCGAATAAAACCAGATCGACCGCTTCGTCCAGGCTCATCAAAAACCGGGTCATGCCGGGGTCGGTGACAGTCAGAGGCTGACCGTTCTTGATCTGCTCGACGAATAGCGGGATGACCGACCCCCGCGAGGCCATCACATTGCCGTATCGGGTACAGGCAATGTTCGTTTTTTCTGGCTTGACGGAGCGCGATTTGGCGACGATGACCTTCTCCATCATCGCCTTGGAGATGCCCATGGCGTTGATGGGATAGGCCGCCTTGTCAGTAGAGAGGCAGACAACTTTTTTCACTCCGGCGCCGATGGCGGCGTTGAGAACGTTATCGGTGCCGATAATGTTCGTTTTCACGGCTTCCAGGGGGAAGAACTCGCAGGACGGTACCTGTTTCAGCGCCGCGGCGTTAAAGACGAAATCCACCTCGTACATAACGTCCTTGACGCTTTCCTTATTGCGCACGTCACCGATATAGAACTTGACCTTGGCGTTATTCAGCTTCTTTCGCATGTCGTCCTGCTTCTTTTCATCACGTGAGAAGATACGGATCTCGCCGATATCCGTATCCAAAAAGCGCTCCAGCACGGCATTACCGAAAGAGCCGGTCCCTCCCGTGATCAGCAGGGTTTTATTTTTAAACATCAGCAAATCTCCTTCATGGATGAACTTGCTAATAATATCACAGGCATTATTTCTAATGTCTGACACCGGATTTTCCGGCATATGATGTTGCCGGTAATATTTCGCAACATTGCCTAACCTGCGTATAACTTGACTTGATGGGGGCCAGAGACTAACTTTAGAACATCCCCAGTTTTCCTGTTTTTTTGCCGGAAAACCAGCTTCGAAATAAAGAAGGAAACAGGTTTAGCCGAAGGCAGCTAGGCCGAATACTAATAGTAGAGGCAATAAATTTCAGCCGAAAATATGAGCTGCCCGATAACAGAAATATTCCACTAGGAGACTTTGATCATGAGGAAACTATTTTCTTTCAGGATTGCGCTGACGCTCGTAATTTTATTGACTCTTGCTTTCGCCGGCACGGCTTCCGCGAGCGTGGTTACAGGTGACGGCACCTGGCAATGGACGAGCCCCTCGGTGCAGGGTAATACCCTGGAGGGCGTTTCCTTTTTAGACGCAAACACGGGCTGGGCGGTCGGCGCCGCCGGCACGGTTCTCAAGACGACAGATGGCGGCACCAGCTGGGTCGCTCAGATCCCCTCGCCGAACAATTGCGCCGGCTTCAGCCCTTATGGCAGCGGCTGTAACCTCACCGGTGTCAATTTCGTCGACGCCAATAACGGCTGGGTCGTCGGCGATTACGGCACTATCTGGCACACTATCAATGGCGGCTCTTCCTGGACAGCGCAAACTCTTTCCAACCCGCTAAATTATACCAACCTGAAAAACGTAAACTTCTTCAACACCTCCAACGGCCTGGCCGTGGGCTCGGGTTATTCTTTCGGCACCGTCAATGGCGGCTCTACCTGGACGCAGATAACCGGGATCAGCAGCTCGAACTATAATGACCAACTCGCCTCGGTGCGCATGATCGATGCCAATACTGCTTTTGCTGTCGGTGAACAAGGCGCCGTTTACAAGATTACGCAGGCCGGCGGCGTCTGGACCGCGACCCAGCAGGCACTCTCGGGCGGCACCCCCATCACCAGCGCCAACCTGCAGTCGGTCTATTTTACCGACGCCAATCATGGGTTTGCTATCGGCTCGATAAACAATAGCGGCAGACTACTCAGGACTGTCGATGGCGGAGTTAACTGGCAATTGAGCAGCACTGTTCCGGTCACAGGGCCATGGAGTGTCACCGTTAACGGTAACGATCTGGTGGTAACCGGGCCTTCCGGGGCGATCTATAAGCGCAGTGCCGCAACTAACTGGACCGATCCCCTCGATACGGTGGCGTCGGAGCTGACGGCCACAAACTCCAACAGCACCAGCTTGATCTGGGCAGCTACTTTCCCGGGCAGTTCGACTACCGGTTTCGCCGTGGGCGCCGGCGGCACCATTCTCAAGTCCACCGACTCGGGTAGCAACTGGTCGCCCCTCGCCGGGGTTGGCAACGACAAGAAATTTAATGGCTCGAGCTTCATCAGCGACACCACCGGTTGGATGGTTGCCAGCGAACATTCAATCGTCAAGACTGCCGATGCGGGAGCCACGTGGACCAGCGACAATGCCGGCATCCCCTCCGGCGTCAACCTGAAATCCGTCAGTTTTTTAAATGAAACCACCGGCTACGTTGTTGGAACTTTAAGCGGCGCCGGCAAGGCCTACAAGTATAACTCCGGAACCTGGAGCGAGATCACATTGCCGGCCGGTGTCGCACAACTATGGGGCATCCATATGGTCGACGCGACACACGGCTGGATGGTAGGTTTCGCCGGTGGCGGCGCGCCCTCGGGCGTAGCCCTGAAGACAACCGACGGTTCCAACTGGGCCTATGACGCTACCGGTCTCGCCACCAACATCCAGCTCTACGGCGTCGACGCCACCAGCACCTCCAACGGCTGGGCCGTCGGCCAGAATACAACAACCATGAAGGGCGTCATCGCCCGTTACTCCGGTGGCGCCTGGACGGTCACCGAAAAGAGCGACTCCAACACTCTAATCTCAATCGACATGGTCAATGCCAGCACCGGCTTTATCGCTGGTTTCGCCAATGGCACCGGCGGAAATTTTGCCGACGGCAAGGCCTTCAAGACCACGGACGGCTCAACCTTTAATCCCATGACCGTGAATCTCGTCGGCGTCCCCTTGCACAGCATGCTGATCGCAGTCTCCTTCGTCAACGCCAACGTCGGCTACATGGCCGGCGGCGAAGGCCACGTCTTTAAAACCGTCAATGGCACCGACTGGGTCGCCGAGGGCGCCGGCAGCAGCGTCGGCGTGAACACGCTCTCGGCCATGCCGGCCACCTGGACGGCATCCGGCTACGCTGCCTTTGCGGGTGGCGATAGCGGCGAGATCCTGCGCACGGCACCGGCGGCTTTATCGGTTACCTCGGTAAGCCCCGGCAGCGGAGCCAACAAGATTCATCCGGCCGCCAATGTCACCGCGACATTCAATAAACCCATGAACGCGGCCAGCATTACGGGTTCCAGCTTTACTCTCACACGTCATTCCGACTCGGCGCCGGTTGCCGGCGCGGTCAGCTATGACGCCGGCACCAAGACCGCGACCTTCAACCCTGGCGCCGACCTTACCCAGGGCGCTCTCTATGACGCCAGGCTCACGACGGCGATAACCGATTCCGAAGGCAATCACCTGGCGTCGGACTATACGTGGAGTTTTACGGTAGACAATCCGCCAGTCCTGGCCGCAATCGGCAACAAGAGCGTGGATGAAGGCGTCCAGCTTTCGTTTACCGCGACGGCGACCGACCCCGACGCCGGCACCGTGTTCACTTACTCGGGAACGAACCTGCCGAGTGGTGCGTCCATTAATCCGACTACTGGTGTTTTCACCTGGACGCCCAGTTACTCTCAGGCTAACACGTATCTGGGAGTCGTAATCCAGGTGGCTGATTCCACCGGACTGACCGATTCCGAGACCATCACCATCACGGTCAATGATGTTAACGGTCCACCGATATTGAGTGCAATTGGCAACCGGACCGTAAACGAGAATTCCCTGTTGACGTTTACGGCGACAGCCACCGATCCCGACCCCGGCACCGTTTTCACTTATTCGGGAACGAACCTGCCCTCAGGAGCCACGATCGATGCGGTTACCGGCATCTTTGACTGGACACCCGATTACACCCAATCCGGTGTGTATTCCGGAATCGTGATCACCGTGGCCGACAATGGCTCGCCGGTCAAAACCGATACCGAGACCATCTCGATCACGGTCAACAATACTGTGCCGCCGGTCGATCCGGCCCTGATTGACAGATATAACGCCCTCGGCGGATCTGCGGTCCTCGGTGTGGCGATCGACGTTGCACACGATGTTACCGGAGGCAAGTATCAGGACTTTGCTTATGGCAACAGGCTGGTCAGGAACAATTCAAAGAACGCGGTTTACAGGATTCAGGGTGCCATCCTGGCCAAGTATCAGGAACCCGCGGTTAACAGCGCCCTCGGTCTGCCCACGAGCGACGAATACGGCGTTTCCAGCGGCAGGGCCAACGATTTCACCAGCGGCAAGATCTACTGGTCGGCGGCGACCTGGGCCCATGAAGTCCATGGTCCGATCCTGGAAAAGTTCCTGGCGATCGGCGGCCCCGGTGTTTATGGTTTCCCCAAGACCGATGTCACGGATATTTCGGGCATAACGGGCGTTGCCGGGGCTCTGGAGTCTGACTTCCAGGGAGTTAACATCTACAGCTCGCCCGGCGGGACGTTCGAGGTCCACGGTTCCATTCTAGCCAAGTACATTGCCGCTGGCGGAGCTGCCACTCGCGGCCTGCCGACAAGCAACGAAACCGGTGTCAGCGGAGTTGCCGGGGCGCGCATGAACTCGTTTACCGGCGCCAACGTCTACTGGTCGCCCTGGACTGGAGCCCATATCGTCTACGGCGCCATCATGACCAAATTAAATGACATGGGCGCGGCTGCCTACGGCCTGCCAATTAGCGACGTCTTTAACGTTCCCGGAGTAGCCGGTGCCGAGGAGTGCGATCTGGAGCGCGCCCGGCTCTACAACTCGACTAACCTGGGCATCGGCGCTCACGAGGTACACGGCCTGATCCTTTACAAGTATCTGACGACAGGTGGGCCGTCCTGGTTTGGCGTACCCACGACCGATGAGATGGATCCCGCTATTCCAGGTGTCTTTGCCCGGTACAATTCATTCCAGTACGCCAGCGTCTACTGGTCCCCAGAGACCTCGGCCCATACGATATACGGCCCCATCCTGGACAAGTACACCGCGACCGGAGGTCCGACCAGTTATCTGGGTCTGCCGACCACCGACACAACCCTGATCTATACCGCCGGAGCTACCGGAGGCATGCGCTCGACCTTCCAGGGTGGCCACATCTACCGTGATGATCTCACCGGTAACAATGCCTACATCGTAAAGGGAGTCATTCTGGCCAATTACCTGGCGACTGGTGGTCCAGGCTGGTTTGGCACGCCTTTGACAGATGAACTGTCTGCGGGCATGCCCGCGAGGTTTGCCCAGTACAATGACTTCAGGTTCGCCAGCACCTACTGGTCGCCCGAGACCGGGCCCCACACCATCTATGGCCCCATCCTGAATAAGTACAATACCGCGGGCGGGCCGGTTGGCTCCGGTTTGGGACTGCCGACCACCGACACCACTCTGATAAATGCCGCTGGAGCTACCGGAGGCATGCGCTCGACTTTCGAGAACGGCCACATCTACCGTGATGACCTGACCGGAAACAGTGCTTTTATCGTCAAGGGTGCCATCCTGGCCAAGTACCTGGCATCTGGCGGACCGGCCTGGTTCGGTGTGCCCCTGACCGATGAGACCAATGTTATTTCCGGCGCTTCCGGAGCCAGTGACAAGTACAATTTGTTCCGGTTCGCCGGTATCTACTATGCTGATGCGCCCATTGGCGCCCACATCAACTATGGTGCCATCTGGGATAAGTACAGGGCCGCAGCACCCGGTGGGGCGGGCGGGCCGGCCGGCCTGATGGGCGTGCCTATAACAGACGAATACAGTGCCGGCAGCACCCGCAGAGTCGACTACGAGGTGGGGTATATCGACTGGACCTCGGCGACAGGCGCGGTGCAACATATGCCCTAGCGCCATCGCCGCTTTTAGAAAGCGCGTTAATCCGAGCCCCACTCTTTAGAGTGGGGCTCATCTATTTGGAGGGGCCGCCTTTGGCTTATTAATGCTCCCGCGAGGCCGAAGCATCTAATGAGGGTTTAGACAAGAATCCGAGTGGCTGCTGGCCTGCAGTCCCAGTAAATATATCTGGGAAAGCTGCCGACGCTGTCAGGATGATGACAGTGGGTATTGGAAGTGGAAACAAAAGACCTCGTTGGGGACACCCGCGAAGGATAGTAGTCATTCTTGCGGTGATTCTTGCTGCCGCTTCTTTTCTCTTTACCGAAGTCCAATTCAGCTCCGCACCTGTCGGCGAATTCTCGGCTGCGAACAACGCAGCAACAAAACAACCCTCCCAACCGCCGGTTGGCATTCCGGGCGGCGAGGATTCCAATTCGGCGGACGGCAATGCCACTGTCGCACTCCGCTCCCCCGATACCGGCCAGGAAGCAACCACTGAGTCAACTCTGGCCGGTGGAGAAACCGCCCTGATCCGCTGGAGCCCTGACACTGGCATACCGGCATTTATCACTGGACCGATTGCGCCTCCCGCAACGGGCAGCCCTGTGAGTGAAGCGCTTTCTTTCTTCGCTGCTAACAAGGACCTCTTCCAAATGAACGATCCGGGGGCCGAGCTCGTGTCCAGCCGGGAGACCACCGATGAAACGGGAATGGTCCACGTGCAAATGGCGCAGTATTTCCATGGCGTCCCGGTGTTTGGGTCACAGATGTCCGTGCATTTTTCATCCGGGAATATGATTCAGACGGTAAACGGGAACTACGTGCCAGGCATTGATATTTCCGTTGAACCCGATGTGCCGGTGGAAGCTGCCGCCGCCACGGCCCTCGGTGACTTTGGCTCCACTGTATCGATATCAACTTTCGAGCCGCCACAGCTGGTCGTTTTGTGCGCTGCCGGCGCTCAACCGTCTCTAACCTGGAAGATCACCCTCGTCAACGATGATCCACCGGTTCGAACGGTCTACTTCATCGATGCCCATCACGGTGGCGTTACCTCCCGCTACGACGCCCTGGAGTCTGCCAGAAACCGGCACACCCATACGGCCGGCAGCGGCACCAGCATTCCCGGCACCCTGCTGATCAGCGAAGGAGGGTCTTCCGGCGACGCCGTTGCCCAGGCGGCCCACAATAACACCGGCGCCACCTATGACTATTATTACAGCACTTTCGGCCGTGACAGCTTTAATAACGCCGGTGCCACTTTGGTATCAACTGTCCATTATGACGTCAACTACAATAACGCATTCTGGAATGGCTATCAGATGGTTTATGGGGATGGCGACGGCAGTTACTTCAGTCCGCTGGGCAGCGGGCTTGATGTGGTAGCACACGAGCTCACTCACGGAGTCACCCAGTATACCGCAGGCTTGGTTTATTCCTATCAGTCTGGCGCCCTCAATGAATCGTACTCGGACGTGCTCGGTGAGATGGTAGAAAACAGGTCGGAAGGCTCGACGGACTGGTTGATGGGTGAGGACGTCTACACACCGCAGACGCCCGGTGATGCCTTGCGCAGTCTTTCCAACCCGCAACAATACGGTCAGCCGGCTAACATGAGCAGTTATGTCAATACATCGAGCGACAATGGCGGCGTGCATACCAATAGCGGCATTCCCAACAAGGCTGCATACAATATCGCCACAGCCATCGGCAGTAACAAGATGGAGCGCATCTGGTACCGCACACTTACGCTGTACCTGAACTCCGGTTCCCAGTTCAGCGATGCCCGTGACGCCAGTGTTCAGGCTGCCACCGACCTTTATGGATCCAACAGCCCTGAAGTCACAGCGGTGAAAAACGGTTTCAGCGCCGTTGGCATCGGCGGCACCCCGACATCGGCCCAGACGGCCAGAATCGAGATTGACCATACATATCGTGGCGACCTGGTCGTAGTCCTGGGAGTAGGCAATCCTGATTCGCCCACCTGGTCGACATTGGTTTCCAATCGCGTGGGTGGTTCGGCGAGTAATATTTATACGACCGTTGACATCACCAGCGCCAACGCCTATCTGCCACCAGGGGGCCAGAACCGCTGGTACTTGAAAGTATACGATGGCGCCGCGCGGGATTCAGGATCCATCCAGAAGTTTGCTATCACCAATAATGGCACGACTTATACTGCCACCGACACGCCGGTAACAATCAATGATTTCCAGACGGTATATTCCTATATCCCGGCTGAGAATACGATTCCCGTTGAGTCGCCTTTCCTGGAGAAATGGAACTCGCTCAACGGCGCTCCGGGAGCTGCCACCGACGTTTATCAGGAGACGACCGGCGGCTCCTATCAGAACTTTACTGACGGCCGGCTTTACGAGAACAGTGCGGCCTCGGCGGTCTACTGGGTCCACGGAGCAATCCTGCCTAAGTACGACTCGCTGGGGAAAGAAACCAGCTACCTGGGTATGCCGACGAGCGATGAGTATGCAGTCCCCGGCGGCCGGGCGCAGAATTTCACCGGCGGCACCATTTACTGGTCTCCCGCCACATGGTCTCACGAAGTTCACGGCAACATCTTGATCAAGTATCTGGCGATGAACGGACCACAATCATTCGGGCTGCCTACTACGGACGTAACCTCAATCTCGGCGCCCGGGGCAACCGGAGCCCTGGAGACGGTCTTCCAGGGTGGCCGCATCTATACCTCGGACAGCAACGTAACCCGGGAGGTCCATGGCGCCATCCTCTCCAAGTACCTCTCCTTCGGAGGCCCGCAGGCAATCGGTCTGCCGACGAGCGATGAGACGGTCGTGCCCGGCGCTACGGCGGCGCGCATGAGCACCTTCTCGGGTGCAGCCGCCAGCACCATCTACTGGACTCCGTGGATGGGCGCCCATCTGCTCTATGGCAACATTCTGGAAAAATATCAAACACTCGATGTCGCCGTCTTCGGACTCCCGGTACATGACATTTACGACGTTCCCGGTGTCGCCGGCGCCCAGGAATGCGAACTGGAGGGCGGCCGCATCTACTATTCTTCGGGCACCGGCGCCCATGAAGTGCACGGCGCCATCCTGGCGAAGTATCTGACATCCGGTGGACCGGCCTGGTTCGGCTTACCCACTTCCGACGAGCAGGATCCCGGTATCAGCGGCGTCTTTGCCCGGTTCAACTCCTTCCAGTATGCCAATGTCTACTGGTCGCCGGAGACTTCCGCTCATGTCGTCTATAACCAGATCATGGCCGGTTATACGCCCGCAGGCGGGCCCTCGGGAGTCCTGGGACTGCCGGTCACCGACACGACACCGATCTACGCCGCCGGCGCTACCGGCGCCTTACGCTCGACCTTCCAGGGCGGACACGTTTACGCCGCTGACGGCACTGGAGCCCACGAAGTGCATGGGGCTATCCTGGCGAAATACCTGGTAGCCGGTGGACCGGCATGGTTCGGTGTGCCGATTGAAAACGAACAGGATGCCGGAGCGCCGGCCCACGATCTCTCCAGGTACAGCAAGTTCCAGTTCGCCAACTTCTACTGGTCGGCGGCGACGGGCAGCCATGAGGTCCATGGCGCCATCCTGGCGGCATACCTGGCGGCCGGCGGTGCAAATGGCAGCGGGCTCGGCTTGCCGACCAGCGATGAATTTTACGCCGGAGGCTCGACATACAGAAATAATTTCGAAAACGGACACTACATCTGGTGGACCCCGACGACCGGAGCGCAAATAAATTGAGCCTCGGAAGGGCGAAAAGGAAAGGCGAATAACGGCGTGAGCGTAATTAAATGAAGGAAAGGGCGAATCTTTCTTGGTATTATACAGAAGCCGAAACATATCTCAGGGCTTCGTTTTTTTTGCCTCCTGAATCAATATTTTCATCTGGAATTACTTCCTACCAGAGGTCACCCGGACCATGAGTTTATTGGGGAAACAATTCAGGCTCATCTTGCTGCTGGTAATTGCAGCGGCGTTCTTCATGCTGTCAACAGGGACCGCGATGGCCGTTACCGCGGACGAACCTATCGCCGGTTACTCGATGGTGACGGCGGCGCAGCTGGAAGCAGAACTGAGCTCCGTAAATCCCAGCCACATCCATCCTGATATAGCCCAACTGTATGTTGATTGGGGAAACCGTTTCGGTATTAAAGCCGACCTCGCCTTCGCGCAGATGCTGAATGAGACCGGCTACCTGCGATATGGCGGCGATGTTCAGCCGTGGCAGAATAATTTCGCCGGTATCGGCGCCACCGGCGGCGGTAATCCCGGCAATTCTTTCGCTACCCCGGAGCTCGGCGTCATCGCCCACTATGCGCACCTGGCCTGGTATGTGTTCCCCAATCACGTCAATGACTATTGCAACTCTGCCTATGATCCCAGGCATTTCGGGTCGACCCACATCAACAGCGTCAGAACTCTTAGAGACCTGGGCGGGAGATGGGCTGTTCCCGGCACAACCTACGGCGATGACCTTGCCCGGATCGCAACAAGAATCTGGGGGCCGTCAGATCCAGACTACACTTCTTATCCAGTTATAGGCGATATCCGGGTCAAGTGGTACAGCCTGAACCGGGCTCCCGGTTCGGCTTTGCAGGTTGAATATCCTGTCAACGACATTAACGGCGCCTGGATAGGCCAGGCACAAGACTTCTACAACGGCAGGCTGATTTGGGACCGGCTGACTCGTGGTACCTTCTGGGTCCATGGGGCAATTGTCGCGAAGTACGACGAGCTCGGCCGCGAGGCCAGCTTGCTGGGGATGCCCACCAGCGATGAATTCGGGATTCCCGGTGGGCGGGCACAAAACTTCGCCAACGGCAGAATCTACTGGTCCGCCGCCACTGGAGCCCATGAGATGCACGGCGAAATACTGACAAAATATGTGCAGGCCGGTGGCCCCTCGGTTATAGGCTACCCCACCACCGATGAGCAGGATGTGAGCGAGATTTCCGGTGCTCGGGAAAACAGGTTTCCTCAAGGACGTATTTACTGGACAGATTCTGCCAGGGCTCACGAGATTCATGGCGCTATTTTTGCGCGCTTCCTGGCAGCGGGAGGGCTGACTTCTCTCGGCTTGCCAACGACTGATGAAATTAGTTCAGGGCCCTTTGGGGGCCGTGAGAGCCGCTCTGAGGCCCAGCGCATTTATTGGTCTTTTGCGGGTGGAGCTCACATGATGGAGGGTGCGGTTCTGGCCAAGTTCCTGAATGCCGGCGGCCCCACCGTCCTGGGTGTTCCGGTAACCGACTTGTATGGCGTCCCCGGTGTCGCCAATGCCCAGGAATGCGATCTCCAAGCTGGGCGCATCTATACTTCAGCCGCGGGAACGTTCGAGGTCCATGGCGCCATCCTGGCAAAATATCTGGCAGCTGGCGGACCGGCCTGGTTCGGAGTGCCCACCAGCGATGAGCAGGATCCCGGTATTTCCGGGGTCTTTGCCAGGTACAACACGTTCCAGTTCGCCAATGTCTACTGGTCTCCGGAGACCTCGGCCCATGTCGTCTATAGTCAAATCATGTCCGGTTATACCGCCCAGGGCGGGCCTTCAGGCTTCCTGGGACTGCCTATTACAGACACCACCCCTATCTATGCTGCCGGGGCCACTGGCGCCTTACGCTCTACCTTCCAGGGTGGACATGTATATGCGGCCGACGGCGCCGGAGCCCACGAGGTGCACGGCGCCATCCTGGCAAAATACCTGGCAGCCGGCGGGCCCGGCTGGTTCGGTGTGCCTGCCAGCGATGAAACCACGGTGCCTGGCGCCGACGCCGCCGCGCGCATGAGCCAGTTCCGGTTCGCCAATGTCTACTGGTCGCCCTCGACTTCGGTCCATATCATCTACGGAGCCATTTTGACGAAATTCGTAGCCATGGGCGCGGCGCCCTTCGGCCTGCCGGTAACCGATTTATTCAGCGTTCCCGGCGTGGCCGGCGCCCAGGAATGCGATCTGGAGCGCGGCCGTCTTTATAACTCGACTAATCTAGTCATCGGCGCCCACGAGGTGCATGGGGCCATTCTGGCCAAGTACCTTTCATTTGGCGGACCGTCCTGGTGCGGCGTGCCGACCAGTGATGAACTGGACGCCATTCCGGGAGTCCTTGCCAAATACAACACGTTCCAGTACGCCAATTTCTACTGGTCCCCGGCAACCGACACCCATGAGGTCCATGGAGCCATTCGCGACAAATATTTGGCGGCCCCCCCGGGAGGCGCGGGCGGGCCAGCCGGCTCCCTGGGTTTGCCTACGACTGATGAATACTATGCTGGTGGCTGGACCTACAGAAATGATTTTCAGCACGGGAACATCACCTGGACGCCGGCCGGAGGGACGCTGGTAGGGTCTTAGAACTCAGGTTTAGGGCTGTTACCGAAGTAAAAAGGTCCGATGCCGATCCAGCCACCTGGCGGAATTTCTGCAGCGGTTATCATGGCATTGCCTGGGGTATCCTTGAGTGTGGCCAGGTCGACCGACGTCTTCGGCTTTACACCAATAAAAAGAGCTCGCGTTACCTCGTTATCCACGGTGACCTGAACATCGTCAGAGATGTTTTCAAGATGATTCCTCGCTTCCAGGTAACCATCGCCTGAATCAACCCGTAACATCAAGACCCGATAGTTCGGCAGATAATACATCAACCGGCGCCAATCGGGCGCGTAAGGATAGGGGCTCGGAGCTACGTAAATGCTCCCCACTATCGTGGTTTCGGGGCTGAACTGTTTCACCGTTGCCAGAATCGATTCCGTCTGCCTGTCCGTTTCACCGATCCCGCCGGCACTGTAAATTCCGAAAAGATCTGAAATAGTTCCATCCGCTGTTGGAAAAGGTGTATTAATACGGCCCGCTCTGATGAATAATCCGGTATTAGCCAACACGGTCAGGGACATGAACACGATCAGGACAATGCCATAAGGGGTCGTTAAAATTTCCCTGATGCCGTGACTGATTCCCACATCTGAGGGATTCCGGGTAAATGCGCGGTTGAAGTCTTTCGCCACGATTATCAACGCCCTTGAAACCAGCATGAACAATGGCGCGCTATAAACCAGCAGGTAGCCTGGTTGTCCAAAATGAAAGAAGATGAAAAACAATAACGGCGTCAACAATAACAGGATCAGGAAGAGCAGTCTGCGATCGTTTATCAGCCGGTTCGGTAAAAGAAACAAACCGGCCAAAAATAAGTACAAAATACTGGCGGAGCCCAACAGCCAAAGCATCGCCCTCCAGACCTCTTTGGCGTTGCGAAATAGCCCGAGGACACCCCCGTCAGAACCGGAGGCAAAATACGATGTGAGATAAACCGCGGTTTGAAATTGCACCGAAGTCAATTCCCGGTAAGCGGAAATACCACCCACCAGGTAAACCAGCGGCGTCAACCAGACCAGGATGGAAACCACGATTGCCAGCCAGGACGCCAACATGGTGCGCACGCCGACCCTGAGACTTCCCACCAGCCAGAAGGGCCCAAGAAATAAAAGCACATCCTGCCTGAACCCCGCGGCAATACCTAAAAAAATTGCCGATACGATCGCATAGCGCTTGTGGAATAGAAGCTGATACAGCAACCAGGTCGAGGCCAGGACGAGCGGCAGTTCAACCATGTAGGACAATGCAACTTCCCCATAAAACCAAGCCAGGGGCGAGAATAGAACTAAAATCGAGGCAATCAGACCGGTGGTGCGGTCAAAAAAAGAATTTGCTATCAGATAGAGGCCGACCACAGCTATCACGGAGCTGATAATGCTCAAAGCGATCAGGGCGTTGTTAGGGTTATTTAAGAAGAAATTGAACACCCGGCCAGCGCCAATGTATAGAATGTAACCTGGCGGATGTGGCTGGTGCTCCGGTACGCTGAACCGCTCCAGTCCCAGCGCATAATTAACCGAGTCCCAGTTGTAGAGATAGCGGCCGCGATATGGGATACGCGTAGCCAGAGAGGCTACGGCCAGAAATGAGATAATGCCCAGATCCTGTTTTATGCGGCGTGTCAAGATTTCAAGCACTCGATAGCGCTCGATGGTTTTGTTGAACCAGAGGAGTCATTCCATAGTATTAGAATTCACAGAATGACCAACCTTAGCATTCCTGATGTATGAAGGAAAGACTTAGCATTATTGCTGTAAGATGCTCAATTATGAAGTTCTGCTTCGCAAAAATATATTGTGAAAGGCACGGATGACTGTTAAATCGGTTGCCTGCATAGTTGTCAATTACCGCTCGCCCTATGAAATGCTCAGGCAATGCCTGGAGTCAGTTGCCACAAGCGCTGATGTGGATTGCAACATCATCCTGGTTGATAACTGTTCCGGTGATGACGTCATTGACCGCCTCCAGGCCGGCATGCCGGGCGTAAACGTCATAGCCCTCGGGGATAACGCCGGTTTTGCCGCCGCCGTTAACCTGGGCATGACGGCAGTCAAAGAGAAGTTCGTGCTTTTCCTCAACCCGGATGCTGTTTTAACGGACACGGCTCTGTCACTCATGGTTGACGCTCTGGAAGCAGCCGGTGACAGTTGCGCGGGAGTAGCGCCAAAAATGATGTCGAGCGTCAATGAATCCGTGATTGACGCGATTGGCACCGTCATGCCCCCTGACGGCGCCAGCTTTAACCGGGGAATCGGACAGTGCGACCTGGGACAGTATGACCGGCAGGAAGAGGTTTTCGGAACCTGTTTCGGGGCGACACTGCTTAGGGCGAAGCTGTTCCAGCCGGATCGGGTCGGGCCCCTTTATGAAGGTTACTTCCTCTATTTTGAAGATTCCGACTGGTGCATGCGGGCTCGCAGCCAGGGTTATCGTTTCCTGACGGCCCCGGATTCTCTCGTTTATCATCTTCACTCCGGGATTACGCGCTACGAATCGCTCTCTTTTAAATATCGCCTGATTGAACTAAACACCTTGAAGATTGTCGTTCGCACGTTTGAAAGCCCGCTACGGGCCGCAAAAATCGTGTTTGCAAGATGCGTGCGATTGTTGGCGCGGACTTTCATCCGCAGGAAGTTCATTCATGAAAACCTGTCCTCGATACTTTCGTTTGTCAAGGCAATGCCGGGACTGCTGCGGGAACGCCGTGCCCTCAAGCGGCGCCGGGTCGCTTCTGACCGGGAGATATTTGAGTTTGCCGCCGGAGAGTATGCTTTCTTTGACACTGTCAATTATCAGCCGGAACGTTTCCTTGATTCTCTTATTTCTTCTTTCCAGCATCTCTGGGACCTGAATCAGGATCCCACGACCAGGCAAATTCTGAATAATTTGCAGAATCTCAGGGACAAGTATCCCGCCGGCGCAAACGTAACCATTGACGAATCAATGCTGGAACAGCTGGCCGGCGATTCCGACTGCGTCAGAAATTTTCTGCGGCAGCACATTGCCACAAATCAGATCGGGCCATTTGACTGAGTGGATCCGGTTTTACCAGCCTGCCAGCGCCTACCCAAAGCCAATGATGGCAACGCCTGATTGTGATAGCATTACTCGCCAAACTCGGTGACGGAGAGGAATTGATGGAAACAGATTTGCCGGCCGCGCGGCCGGCTTCTTCCCAAAATATCGGAGCGTGGCTTCAAAGCCGGGAGAGATACGTAGTCTTCATTTACCTGCTCGTTTTGACGCTAATTGCTTATTGGCCCACACTGAACAACACTTTTCTGGGTGACGACTATCTGCTGCTCGATTTAGGACGGAAAATTCCTTTATCTGATATCTCGCAGCTTATTTACAGCATGGGACAGGGATTCACCAGGCCGATACCATTGTTTACCTGGTGGCTTCATTACAATATTTTCGGTCTTGCGACATGGCCTGCCCACCTCTTTAATGTAAGCTTGCATGCCGCAAATGCCTTTCTGATTTTTTGGATATTAATGATCGGCGGCGCCAGGCGAGCGACAGCTTTATTTGCCGCCACACTCTTTGCCCTGGCGCCAATTGCACCAGAAGTGGTTACCTGGTCATCGGGAAGGTTCGATGGGATGGCCCTGTTTTTCATGCTCCTGGCGATTGGGCTTTACATTTCCTCCCTCAAGCGCCACAACTACTTTTTTTTCGCCGGGTCGATGCTGGCCGCATTAGCTGCCCTGTTGAGCAAGGAAGCGGCGTTGCCCCTCCTGATCATCATACCCGCGACAGAAGTTTTATTCGGAGGTGCCGTCCGGGGTGGAAAAAAAGAGCGCCTGCATGGCCTTTTTCGCGTGTTGATTTTTTTTGCTGTCTTCGGGGCCTATATGAAATACAGATATTCGACGTTGCAGGGAATGGGCGGCTTTTCAGATTCCTTTGATTTTTCCAGTCCAAGTTTAGACGCAACAAAAAAGACATTCAGCACTATTTTTGCCCCGTTAAACTTCTTCATATTTTCAAAATCGACAACTATCGTTCTCGGCGCCATAATCGGCATTTTGCTGCTGATTTCTTTGGTGATGCTGTTGCTAAATAGAAGGAAGATCTCGATGGGCGCCGTCAGAATCTGGTCTCTATTTCTGATTTTCTTTTTGGTGAGTTTGCCGCCGACTTATCCCAGCTTTTTTATTTATGGGCTCCAGCGAAACCTGATGCATAGCCGATTTTTATACATACCCTTCGCTGCATTCATAATCGTTGTGGTCGTAGGCGCGCTCGAATTCGGTTGGAACAACAGAGCCTGCCGCCTCTTTGTCATAGGCTTGTTGTCTCTGGTGATACCATTTTACTTTTGGGGATTGACGCACAATAACTGGCAGTGGGAAAGAGCCTCCCGGATTGCGGCAAGCATTTCGGATGAAGCTGTTCAACTTTTGCCAGACCCGCCTTCTGGAGCTAAACTTTACTTCCTGAACATCCCCTTGTGGCAGGGAGGCGCCTGGGTGTACATTAACGGATTGGAAATTGCGGTTCCCAACCGATATGGCAGAACCGACATCACCGCCAAGGCCTCGCCGCCAATTTTTGATGCTGAAAATGGTTATGTCATAATCGCCGCAGGCCCAAGCGCCGGAGAAACCAGGGATGGTTATGTGTTTGAGTGGGATTTAGGAACAGAAAAGCTCAAGTTAAAAAATGGTCCTGCTGATACGGTTAACTAACAAGCAGTTAAAAAGAAAAGTCATGGATAGCTCATGGAGACAAAATGCAATCATACCCGCTTGAAGTCCTAGCAACCGATCAGAATTTTGATGAGGAAGCATACCTGTCGGCTAACCCGGACGTCGCCGGCGCGGTGCAAAGGGGAGAACTGGAATCTGCCCGGAGCCATTTTGACATTTTTGGACAAAAAGAGGGTAGAAAACTGCAATTGGCTTCTTCAATAATCGAAGAAGCCAAAAGAAGAAAACTTGCGAGAATAGAGCCTATTCTTCGGAAAGATATGCCACATATCATGGCGCCCGGTCATTATGACTTCTTGAGTGCCGAGCTTCGCTCAGAGTTCAACATTATCGACACCGATGCTGTAAGCAGTCATAGCTATGATGCTTACGCTATGGAAATAATCCGTAACAATGAAGAAGGTTTGGTGCTTGATTGTGGAGCGGGCAAACGACCTGAATATTTTGAAAACGTGATCAACTTTGAAATCGTGGCTTACGATACAACGGACGTTCGCGGAGTCGGGGAAGTGCTTCCTTTCGTGGACGAATCATTCGATGCGGTAATTTCCATCGCCGTGCTGGAACACGTGAAAGACCCGTTTCTATGCGCGCGGGAAATTGCCAGAGTATTGAAGCCGGGCGGAAGCCTGATGTGCTGCGCGCCGTTTCTTCAGCCTCTCCACGGCTACCCTCATCACTATTACAATATGACTGGCCAGGGATTGGAAAATCTTTTCAGCGATGTTTTGGAAACAGACAGGATTACGGTTTATGAAAGCATCTATCCCATCTGGTCCCTGACCTGGATCATTCAGAGTTGGGCCGCTGGGCTTGAAGAAGAAGCTAAAAAAGAATTTCTGCAATTGAAACTGGCCGATCTGATGGAATCCGGCGAGCAGTATCTCGATCGTTCCTTTGTAAAAAAATTATCTGAAGAAAAAAACCTTGAGCTGGCCAGCGGCACGGTTCTATTTGCCCACAAGAATCCGCAGCAATAAATGATTAATTTGAAATTCTCTTAAAGAACCAGACCTGGCTTTCTTCCAGCGAGGCAACCGGCTCCAGACAGGAAACCTTTTCCGCAGCCGGCTTATGATTAAAAACGAAGAAGTTGATGCCAAGCTCTTTCAGCTTTGGTGAACACGGATCGATCAGCACCGCAAACGAATCAGCTTGTATCAGAACGAATTCCACTTCCTTGCCGCTACCCTCCTTTGACTCGCCGTAAACTACGTCGCTATAGCGGTTATAGATGGATTGATACTCTCGGCCGGGATCCAGGGCTCGATACAAGTCCAGATCCGGTGTGTATTTATTGCCGTCAACTATATGAACGCCGGCGGTTTTGAGCAAATTGGCAAGTGTATTCCCCCCATACTCCACCCACCTAGAGTTCGGCTCCCTCGAATTGATCTCAGAGGCAGTGATCACTACCTGGTTTTTGTATATTGGATCCAGGCCGTATGCGATCGGATTGACCATATAATATGGCGCCAGAACCAACAGCATCAGCACTAAAAAGGCCACCCGTTTCTTCGTCAGCAACAAGTAGGATAGAACGGTATAAAGTACTGCCATTAATAAAACATAACGATTGTGCAGCCAGTCTCCCGTGAACTGATTAAATTGAAAGCCGTAAAGAATCATAAAAACAAAAACGAAAATGGAAGCACCCCAAACGAAGGAACGGTCCATCGGCGCTAGATCAGTTTCAGCCAGGAAGATGATTGTTACAAGGATGCTGGCCACGCCCAGCCCAACCAGAGCCCGGGAAGAAGGTACATAATTGAGTAAACCTATTTTTGCCAGCAAATGTGGAAACTTTACCAGTATCCAGGCTGAGATAAAAAAGAGATAAATAAGCAGCGCCGAGACCAGGCGGTTGTTCTTTATCCTGAGTATGTAATTCCTCGACCAGGCAAGAAATATTACCGGGAAAAACAGAATATAATTGCTGGCTTCACAGGCATTTTCCAAAATCGGAGGAAATCTTTTCGTGCTGTATGGAACTCCCGTAAATCCCGAGAACATTTTCGCTATTCCGATGGAACCCCCCTCGATAACCCGGGTTCCAGGATAATCGGTATTTATAACCGCATTGATAGTTTCCCTGGCGTCCTGGTAAAAGAAATAAAGGACAACGATCATCACAAATGCGCTGCCGGTGATGATGGGTATGCGAAACCACAAACGGCTTTTAAAAAGATGCCATCGCTGATCCGTGAGCAGGAAACCGGCTAACAAGGCAACCGCCACCCATAAAAGCGGAACCTGAAATGCCGGGTAGAAGAACAGGACAAAATTCAGCGAGAAAATTACCAGCAGTAGCGCACCGGCAATGATCAAAATTTTTCTCTTCGCTACCAGGAGGTATGCAATTCCAACAAATGCCAGTGCCAGGCTTGCGAGCGTTTCCGGCAGCGGTGTCGAAAACCACCATTGAGTAAAACCGGAAAATAGAATCCAGATTGAGCCTGCAAGAGAAAGCCAGAAATGATTCCGCGTCAAAATCATCAGTAAGAAAAAGAAGCCGATCAAAAGCCCGAAAATCTTGAAATTCCACATGAAGGCGAAGCCTCTCTCAACACCCAGGCTAAAATAGCCCCAATCCTGCGGCCGGAAAATTGTGCTGAAGTGGCGTACGGGTATGTTTGTGAGCAGAGGGTCGGAGTTGGCGCCTACGTTTTCATTCTCCACCGGATAGCCAAGTTTGGCCTGGGAAAGCGCCCATGGTGTTGACACCATCCACTCATCGCTGCGTATCGGCTTTGGTGAACCGAATAATACGCCAGTGTTTTCCTGACGGCCCCCAGGTTGAAAAGCATCCCAGGATTGCATCGAAGAGCCGTTGATCCGGAAAATAACAGCAAGTATAAATAGAATGAAGACGGCGAAGGTAAGCAGGATGACCCGGTAGTCAACGCGGATCAGACCCTTTTCGCTTATTTTTTCTCCGGAGCTGTTTAAATATTTTTTTATCGATTGGAGCATTTGCATCGCGATCAGGCGCCGGCTTCGATCTGCGCAGCAAAATCGAGAACGTGCTCCGGTTGCCCGGAAAGCAGCTGTTCCAGGCGATTTTTCAGCAATCCGGGTTCGAAACTGAGCTTGCTCTCGCTCAGCGCCTCCAGCCCCGTCCAGATCCGATAAGCCGATTCTTCGCCGGAACATGAATAAAGACGCTTATAGGCCGCAATAAGGGTGTCAAGAGTATAGAACGGCTTATATGCAATTGGGTCAAAATAGGGCTCCTCGCCGTAGGCAAGCTGCATCAAATCATAATCCCTGACCACCCGGCGGCGCTGGATTTCCCAGCGGCGCGGCAATAACGTCGGCAACTCCAGAAGAAAATCGGTCAGAATCGCAAGGTTCACGGATACGCTGCCGTCGCGGCGAGGCAACATGGCCTGCAGATGGCTCTTTAACCGGCGAAGTGAGATTTTCACAGCCTGGCGGCGCTGATAATTCTTGACTACTGTCCGCAGGAGGTTCTTCTCTATCAATTTATACTTGAACTCATGACCCTTGTCTTTGACACTTGATGAATGTTCATGATAGACGACCGAACCTGGGGCTGAATAAAACTTCTTACCCAACAGCTCGGCCCGGAAGCACCAGTCCACATCCTCAAAATACATAAAGTAGGTCTCGTCTAAAAGACCGACCTGGGCGGGATCGAAGGCTTCCCGCCGCAATAAAGTGGCCCCAAAACAGGCGCCGAACACCCTTTCGCTGTAATCATACTGACCAATGTCGGGCTGTCCGATCGCCTGATTGAAAGCGCCGGCATTATCCGCAAGCGCAACACCAACTGAATCAAATATATGGCGGTTGTCAGCGAATAGCATCTTGGGCGCTACGCCCACGATTTCCTTGTCAGTCTTAATTACAGCAACCATTTCCGCGATGAAATCCGGCTCGACAACAGTGTCGAAGTTAAGGATGCAGACGTAATCCGTGTCCGCCGCTAACACGCCCCGGTTGATACCCCCCGAAAATCCATGGTTCCGGTCCAGCCGCATGATCTCAACGTCCGGATGAGTCCGGGCGATTTCAGGCAATATATCGCTCGGGGAGGCATTGTCCACGAGTAAAACCCTGTGGTTGGCGTACGTCTGTTTTCCCAGCGAATCGAGACACTTCGACATCATCTCAACGGAAGAGTTGTAGTTCAGCAAGATCGTGCAGACGGACGCCGGAGTCTCAGCTTTTGTTTTTTTCGGACTCAACCAACCACCTCAAGTAGAAGCCGTTCATACTGATCGACTGTATTATCCCAGCGAAAACGCTGGGCGTTTGCCCTGGCCGCCTCGCCCATCTCGAGGCGCAAACCCTCATCCTCGGCAAGACGCAGCGCGGCCGCTCTCATGTCCTCGACCGAAGCTGCAAGGATTCCGGAGTTTGCGTCCACTACTTCAGGGTGAGCGCCAATGTTCAGTCCGATGACAGGTTTTCCAAACGACTGGGCTTCGACGATCGGTAGATCGAACCCCTCCCATCGGGAAGCGGTTACGTAGATGTCACAAGCGGAAAAAACAGCGGGCATCTGATCGGCCGGCGCGTTGTTAATAGTTAAAATCCCATGGCTCTCGAGCCATTCGCGCTCACGGGAGCCGCCGAAGCCCACCATGAGCATGCGTATTTGGGGGTTATCTCTGTGTAATTTCCTATACATATCAACCAGATCGGCTGTGCCTTTGTAGGGCTGATCGTCGGCATTGAGCCGCCCGACATAGAGAAGCAGGATACCGGATTCCACACCCAGACTGCTTCTCAGCTTAACGGCCTCTGCTGAAGCCGCCGCCTGATAATGATCCGCCCCATTATAGATCACGGTTGTTTTTTTCTGTAAGTTGGGCGGCAACCCTGCCTTCAGAAACTCTGAAACCATCACGATCCGTGACGCATACTTCAGGTAAAAACGGTATTGCATAAACCGGACATAGCTGAAATTAGCCCTGATTTTGAACGGGAATCCTTCGGTCGACGATACGCCGTGGTCGACAGCAACAGTCGGAACCTTCAGACGCGGCAGGCAGGAGAAAAATGGAAACGTCTCTATCAGATAAACATCGTTACCTTCACGATTGAGAAAGTCCAGGTGCCGCTGCGCCGAAAGGTCGTAAC
>Ga0172371_10003887_pt1 | contig 23000 bp, 18 predicted proteins | sample Lak12m_FD_114543 | JGI IMG/M metagenome (GOLD analysis project Ga0172371, IMG submission 114543) | Freshwater microbial communities from Kabuno Bay, South-Kivu, Congo - kab_022012_12m | ecosystem: Environmental > Aquatic > Freshwater > Lake | place: Democratic Republic of the Congo: South-Kivu...
ATATGTCATTCAAATACTTGCTGTATGAAAAGAAAGGGAGAATCGCATATATTACTATTAACCGCCCCGAGGTGATGAACGCAATCTGCCCGCCTGCCAGCGATGAGATGTGGGAGGCTTTTTCCGACTTTCGTGATGATCCTGAGGTCTGGGTGGCTATTCTGACCGGGGCCGGGGAGAAAGCCTTCTCGGCCGGCAACGACCTCAAGTACCAGGCTGTGCACGGCAGTGATCCTGCTTATATGGCGATTAAAACTCCGGGCGGGTTTGGCGGCATCACAGAGCACTATTATTGCGCCAAACCCATGATCGCCGCAGTCAACGGCTATGCCCTGGGCGGTGGTTTCGAGCTTGCGCTCAAATGTGACATTATCATAGCCGCCGACCATGCGCAGTTCGGCCTGCCGGAAGCAAAGGTCGGTCTGATAGCCGGCGCCGGTGGTATTCATCGTCTGCCTCGCATGATACCCCAAAAATTAGCCCTGGGAATGATGTTTACCGGCAGACCTATCACTGCACAGGAAGCCTATCGCATCGGACTGGTAAATGAAGTTGTTCCACTGAAAGATCTTATGTCCACAGCCGATAGATGGGCCAATGATATACTGCACGGCTCACCGCTCACCATCCAGGCTACCAAGGAAGCGGTTATGAGAGGGCTTGATATGAAACTTGAAGAGGCGATTTATACTGTATTCCCCGGTGTGGACAGGTTATTTAAATCGCAGGACTTCGTGGAAGGGCCCCTAGCATTTGTTGAAAAAAGGCCTCCGCAATGGAAAGGTCGCTGATGGCGACGTACACAGACGCCTGTAATGATATCCAATTCTGGTAGAATATGAAGACCGCGCAGTATCTCAGGCTGCAGTTCCAGCGTCAACCCGGTAAAGGAGGATAGTAATACATGTTTACAAAAGGACTTTACTTATTCCTGGTTATTGCATTGTCAGTGATGCTCTCCCCGGTATTCGGCTGTGCCGCACCGTCCGGCGACGAAGCGCAGGTAAGGACCACCGTCGAAAAAATCCGGGTAGCCACGCAGGCTGAGATGGATAAGCTTGATGCCGATGTGGCGGATGCCGCTTTAAAGCTCAAGAGCACCGGCTTAAGCGGTGACGGGGCCAGGCAGATACTTAACGGGTTATGCGCCAGATATCCCTATCTGGTTGACTGCAGCACGGCTGATACCACCGGCAAGGTAGTCACGATGGCCCCGGACGCCTACCGCCGCTATGAAGGCTCCAATATTGAAACACAGGATGTTAAGTCCCCTGTTCTCAGCCCGTATTTGATGACAACTGAGGGCATAATGGCTGTTTCGCTGATGAGACCTGTCCTTGACCAGGAAGGTAAGCAGATCGGCATCATAGACGCTCTGTTTACACCTGAAGCCCTGCTTACCGGCACCGTTGCACCCGTGCTCAAAGAGACTGGCCTTGGGATGAATGTCTTACAGACCGACGGCGTCACCATCTATGATTTGCCGAAAAGTGATACGGGGAAAAATCTTCTGACAGACGCTGAATATAAACCATACACGGACCTGGTTGCTCTTGGCTCCAGGTTCGCAGCGGAGGAATCCGGGAGCGGCACATATACCTTCCCCAGCCACAATACGGCGGAGCCGACAAAAAAGCTGGCTGTCTGGGCAAGCGTCAAGCTGCATGGGACAGCCTGGCGGATGATAGCCGTGCAGGAAGCAGTAAAGTAGCTTATCGCGGCAATAAACATCATCGTCTATCACCATAATTACCTTATCATTGAGCCTCTGTTCCCCGGACTTAAGGGGACGGCTGTGTTAGTTGGATGACCCTGCACGGCGACGTATACAGACGCATATCATGATATCTAATTCTGGTAGAATATGTGGACTTCGTAGTGTCTACTGGCTGTAGCTCCAGCGTCAGGTGAGCGTCAGCCCGCGGAGGCCTCAATATAATGCGCCTGTAGCTCAGCGGACCAGAGCATCGGTCTTCGGAACCGAGGGTCGTGGGTTCGAATCCCTCCAGGCGCGCCATCTAAACAGAACAGTCATTTAAAACTCGAAGCGGAATTCACCGGAACAGTGCCCCTGACTATGCATCCTGCACGTTGTGGTCGGCGGGGTGGAGGTGAATTTCAGACCCAATAGCTCCAGCCAACACTCGACGCGATACATCACGCCGCATTCGTATTTGTCGATCACGCCGATACGGCTCATGCCCTTGTAGGCAAAGCACTCACCCTTCTCCCACTCCCAGTGAAGGGTGTTTCCAGGCATCATCGCAAAGTGCAGTCTGCTGAATACGGAAACGGGCAATATCATCTGCATGCCCGCCGGCAGGAACTCCTTTAAAACATCGATGCCGTTTAAATCGCTATCGCGTAATCCCGTCACCTTCTTCAGCCTGTTTACCTCAAAGGGCGCCATGGCCTTGATGGCCGCCTTGTTCAATTTATTGGCCATATCGACGCCCAGCTCCCCGCTCACGGAATAGAACCACGTACCGTCATGGGTAAGCCAGCCTTTGCCCAGCAGATCCCTGATCTCCTCTTTAGAAATATCTTCGAACTTTCTCATCTGTTGCATCTCTATTGAGATGATTGCTCCATAAGAGCAGAAATAACGCCATTTATTCCAATATATATTAGACTGCCCGCAGTCTTTCACGCAATATCAAGAGCATTAATACTTATTTACTTAAATTACTGCACTTATTATCATTACAGTAATTACTGTTGACATGGTAAATAATTTAATATATATTGTCGGCAGAAATTAATCAGGGTTTGATTATTATGCTGGTCAGGAGGTTGGACATGGCACAGGTGACGTACGTTTTATCACCGCAGGAAGAACGGATTATAAGCGGGAAGGCAATCGGGCTTGCCAGTATAGAAGCGCAAAAGAAACGTCCCCGAATACAGAGGATGATACAGGGGTACAGATCGGCGCCGGTGAGACTGAATCTACACAGAGCTCGTCTACTTACCGAATCATTCAAACAAACGGAAGGCCAACCGCTGATATTGAGATGGAGTAAGGGGCTGGCTCATATCCTGGATGAAATGCCGATACATATAGAAGAGGACGAGCTGATCGTGGGCAGCGCCGGGCTGCCCGGTCAATATGCAATCTTTTGCCCCGAATTTGAAGATGCCTTGTATGCAGAGAACTTGCAACCCAGCAAACCAGGAGATCGCTTCGTTGTAACAGAAGAGGATTTACGGATCGTCAATGAAGAAATGAAACCTTACTGGGATGGCAAGCGGTTTGATAGAAAAGCGCTGTTCCAGGCCCTGCCCGAAGATACTCTCCGATTGATTGAGATTTTCGCTGTTATTACACCGTCATCCCCCGCACGCTCCAACTCAGGCTATAACCATGATTATGCCAAAGTACTCAATAAAGGAATTTCGCATATTAGAAAGCAGGCTCAAAAGACACTGTCTGCCCTTGATCCAATGGATCCTGCAGACCGGGTTGAGAAGGAGCCGTTCCTAAGGTCGGCTATAATCGTGTGCGATGCGATGGTCAGGTTTGCCCGGCGATATGCCGCACTTGCAGACGATATGGCGAAAGGGGAATTGAACGCAGTAAGGAAGAAGGAGCTCGAACAAATCGCTGAAATTTGTCAATGGGTTCCTGAGAAGCCCGCACGTACATTCCGGGAGGCTGTTCAGTCTCAGTGGTTCGTGCAGACTGTATCCAGGCTGGAACAGCGTATGGGTGGAATAGTCGGTAACGGGAGAATTGACCAGTATTTATACCCATATTATAAAAAAGACACCGAAGAGAAACGCATTACCGATAATGAGGTAATGGAGCTCCTTGAATGTCTTTGGATTGGCATGGCGAAGAATAAGGAGATATATACTTCCCCGGGTACAATATCCTACTCGGACGGTAATGCGCACTGGGAAGCTACGACACTTGGTGGAAGGACCAGAGACGGGGTCGATGCTACCAACGAGCTGTCCTACCTCATATTACAGTCCAAGCGAGAGTTTCCGCTCGACTATCCAGACCTAGCTGTACGAATCCATTCTAATACGCCCGATTCTTTCCTTTACGCGGTCTGCGAAACGATAAAGGATGGCACAGGTTTTCCCAAGCTTTTCTTTGATGAAGAGATCATCCCTTTGTATCTTGCTAAAGGCGCTACTATGGAAGAGGCCAACGATTATGCTGCTTCGTCCTGCGCAGAAGTGAAAATAGACAACAAGGACTTACAGTCAACCGGCGACCCCATGATAAATCTTGGCGCAATTCTTGAGATGACGTTAAATAACGGCAGGTTAAAGCTGTTTGGGAATCAACACTACGGAGTAAATACCGGCGATGCTCGTAATTTTCGCTCATCCGATGAGCTATTCGATGCTTTCTGCAAACAACTGGAGAATGTACTCAAACATACATTTACCCAGCAATACATTGCCGAGCAGCAAAAATCGCGGTATCTTGCATGTCCCATGTTCTCCATGCTGCATGATGTTTGTCTGAAGAACTGCAAAGACTTACATTCCGGCCATCAGGAAGGCGGCATCTACATAGAATATATCAACATGATCGGTATGGCGACTGCAATAGATTCCCTTGCCGCCATAAAGAATCTGGTCTTTGATGAAAAGAAGCTCACTATGGCGGAATTGTTGGAAGCCCTCGATACCGATTTTAAAGGTAATGAAGTGATACGACAGCTTTGTTTGAATGCACCTAAATTTGGCAATAGCATAGCCTGGGTCGATTTGATAGGCCATGATATTGAAACCTTCCTGGTAAAGACAGTGCGGCGCTATAAAACCGCCTTTGGAGCTGAATTGAACGTGATACACGTTCCCGTCACCGCCCACATACCTTATGGCGCTATCTCAGGCGCAACGCCCAATGGCAGAAAAGCAGGCGAACCTCTATCCGAAGGTATCAGCCCCTCGCAGGGCGCTGATAGGCAAGGCCCTACCGCAGTACTGGCATCGGTTGCCAGGACACGATGCGGTATCTATAAAGAGCGTGGTGACCGGCTCCTAAATATTAAGCTATCACCCTCGGCAGTTGCCGGGCCGGAAGGCACGAAAAAATTGATGTCTTTGATCAGGACAGCGAGCGATCTAAAGATGTGGCATCTGCAGTTCAACATCATCAACAAAGAAACCTTGATTGCGGCGCAGAAAAATCCGGAAAAATATCAGAACTTGATGGTACGTGTCGCAGGTTTCAGCGCATATTTTGTAGACCTCTCGCCGCAACTGCAAAATGAGATCATACAGAGAACGGAACACACTTTCCAGTAAGTATGCTTTATCTTCATAATAGATGAACCATAATCTTACTCGCATGCAGCAAGACCGGGGCCAGGTATTCAACATACAGAAATTTTCCTTGCACGATGGGATCGGTATAAGAACGCTGGTTTTTATGAAGGGATGCCCGTTATCCTGCCGTTGGTGCAGCAATCCCGAGGGCCAGTCATCGCTCACGGAACTGGCTTACAATCCCGTTAAATGTATCGGGTCAAATCAATGCAACAGGTGCGTTCTGGCGTGTTCAAGGGTAGCAATTGAAAAAGGCGTCGCAGATAAGGTACAAATCAACAGAAAACTCTGTACAAATTGCGGCGATTGTGTACTTGTTTGTCCTTCCAGGGCTCTTGAGACTTTCGGAAGACAGATGACAGTAGATGATATCTTGAATATTGTCGAAGATGATTGTGGTGTCTATGCACGTTCGGGAGGTGGGTTGACTTTAAGTGGTGGTGAACCTTTATTTCAGGCAAGATTCGTTAAAGAGCTGCTGAAGAGGGCACAGGCAAGAGGCATTGATACGGCAGTTGAGACCACCGGCTATTGTTCCTGGGATGATCTGGAAAATGCATGTGAGCACACGAATCAGATCTTCTTTGACATCAAGTGTATAGAAAATAAAAAGCATAAGGCCGCCACGGGCAAGGGGAACAAGTTAATTTTAGAAAATTTCCAGCGGCTTTCCAGATTTTTTTCCCCTGCCAGGCTGACTGTCAGAACACCGGTTATCACCGGCTTTAACGATAACGAACGTGATATTGCTGAAATATTTAAATTCGTTAGAAGTTTGTGTAAATCATGTAAATATGAGCTTCTTCCTTATCATGGATTCGGTGAAGCAAAACACCAACACCTGGGCAGACATTATGAGCTAAAGAACATGAAGCCACCTCCCACTGAGAAAATGCTGAAACTCAGGGAGATGATCAGTTTCGATTTATAGAGCCTATTGTGGAAAACGGGATTAACAGTCACCTGAACGCACTCAGTACTACAGGGAACTCAGAAAAGGAGGCGTCTTAATGAAAGTACCTGCGAACATACCCACCAGAGAATACACTCTGACCAGTGGCTACCGCACCTACATCTTCACGCTCCTATTCTTGCTTGATTTCTTCGATATGGTCGACAGGTACATGGTATCCTCGATATTACCTGCTATCCAAAAGGAATTTCTGCTGACGGATACTCAGGGCGGGCTGCTGATATCAACAGTATACTGGGGGATAGTGGTCTTTACAGTCCCGATCTCGATACTGGTCGACCGCTGGAGCCGCAGGAAAACCATCAGCATCATGTCCACTATCTGGGGTCTTGCATCCATGGCCTGCGCGATAGTGGCCAATTTTGCCCAGCTTTTCACTGCCAGATCGATTTTGGGTGTTGGCCAGGCGGGCTATGGCCCCGGCGGCTCCGCAATGATTGCCGGTATCTATCCCACTGAAAAACGCGCCCGTATGTTAGGCATATGGACAGCATCCGAACCTTTAGGCGCCGCAATAGCGATAGCCCTGGGCGGTATTATCGCGATGCATTTGGGCTGGCGTGCTGCATTTGGATTGACTGCTTTACCCGGCATCATAGTGGCCATTCTTTTCTTTTTTATCAAGGACTATAAGACTGTGGACCTGGTCAAAACCGTCGATGACGGGGCAGGGAAATCCTCCAAAGTAAAGATGAAGGCAGCTGACGCAGCCAAGGAATTCCTCCGCACGCCCACACTCATTTTTACCTACCTCGGTTTTGCAGGCGCACAATTTGTTATGACCGCCCTGCTCACATGGCTGCCCACGTATTTTCATCGTGTAGCTAATATACCCATCGATCAGGCCGGGATTAAAGCCAGCGTAATAATGTTAATGGCCATCGTGGGCGCGCCGCTGGGTGGATACCTGGCAGACTTATGGGTTAAGAAAAAAGCTAATGCCCGCCTTGTTCTGGCTGCAATAACCACCACCGCCTCAGCAATACTTATATTTGGGGCATTCTTCCTGTTCGCAGGAGAATCTCAATATGCCATTCTCTTGATTTTAGGCATTACGATTACCGCGTTCGTGCCTGCAGCTATAGTCGTCACACAGGAAGTAATACATCCCGGTCTCCGGGCCATGTCCTATGCTGTAGCGATAGTGTTCATGAACCTACTCGGCGCGTCCGCAGGACCGCTTGTGATCGGCATAATCTCCGATGCCGCAGGCATTCAGACTGCCATGCTGGTGCTTCCAATATTTCTGGTAGCCTCCGCCGCACTCTTCTTCATCGGCTCGTTTTTCTTTTTGCGGGATCTCAATAAAGTTGAAAAAGTACAACTTGAGATGGAAGCATGATCAGGAGTGCTTATCCGCGGCAATAAGACCCACATGAGGGAAACATTGAAAAAGTCACGAGTAAATCATAAAATAGCATAGATTCAGTAATGTTATTTTACATATTTAACAGATGAAGAAGAACAAGATAACCGAGGACAGAAGACAATTTATCGAAGACCTTGGAGTTGAGAGCGACTTCTTCGGCGTGCCACGGATGGGTGGAAGAATACTGGGATGGCTTTCCATTAGCGAGCCACCGGGCCAAACCGTTGACCAGATCGCCGAAGCAGTCGGGGGAAGCATTAGTTCCATTAGCACCATGACGCGATTGCTGCTCCAGCGCGGCATGATTGAGAAGGTGGGCGTTCCTCAAGATCGGAAAATATATTACCGCGTAAAAAAATACTGGTGGGCCAACATCCTGAAAGACCGCATTGAGCAGACACAGCACATCCAGGGAATTGTCACAAGGGCGCTGGATACATTTGGGAACCAGCCGGAAGAAATAAAGCAGTCGCTGGAACAAATGGGTAGCTATTACGAATGCCTTGCCAGGGAGCTACCCATATTATGGCAGCAATGGCTGGACAATAATTCGATAGAGCCTCTTTAGATCACGTATAATAGACTGGCTTCCTTTTCTCCACAAAGGCCTTCAGGCCCTCCTTTGCATCCGGGCCTTCCGCGCAGGCGCACAACATCATCCTCTCCTGCTCAATATGTGTCTCGAAGTTATTTGCGAAGGAGTCGTTGAGAAGCTGTTTGACACAGCCGTAGGAGATCAGCGACTTATCGGCCAGCGTATACGCCATCGCCATGGCTTCTGCCAGCGATTTGCCATCATCGACCACCTTATTGACCAGACCCCATGACAGCGCCTGCCCGGACGATATGGGGGCATCGAAGGCAACGATCTCCAGTGCGCGTGCCAGTCCCACCATCCTGGGGAGAGTGAACGTGCCCCCGCCATCGATGCATAGTCCGTTGGAGGTGTAGGCTTGCCGCATGGAGGCCGACTTCTCCATAACACGGAAATCGCAGGCCAGCGCCAGCGAGAAACCGCCACCGGCCGCAATCCCGTTGATGGCGGCAATAACCGGCTTGTTCATACGCCGTATCTCCATCACAGCCAGATGATAGCTGGCCGCCAGCTTGTGAAAACCTGCAGCCAGGCCGCCGGGAAATCCGCTGGCCCACTTGAGATCACCACCGGCGCAGAAAGCTTTGCCCTCGCCGGTTATAATAATGCCGCGCACGCTCTTGTCGACAGCCAGCTCGACAAGGGCACAGGCCAGTCCGTCGATCATGTCGAAATTAAAGGCATTGTAATGCGTCGGCCTGTTCAATATCAGCCTGGATATCTTGCCGTCTTTTTCAAGTCTGACCGTTTCAACCATGTGACTCACCTCCATTTATTGGATTCAATTATATGTGCGCCTAACGTGTTGTTCAACTTAAAACATGACGGTAAGTTCATTAAAGCAGAAGAGGGAGGGCCTTGCGACCTGCTCTCTTCTGCTTTCCTTGCTTCCGGACCTTCCGCTATTTCCTGGCGCTCTCTGCCAGCCGGCTGCGCAGCTCGCGTTTCAGCACCTTGCCGACGGCGGACGTGGGCAGCTTGTCCATAAAGACGATCTTCTTGGGTACCTTGTATGGCGCGACCCGGCTGCGCAGGTACTCGGTGATCTTCTTCTTCTCCTCGTCACTTTGCTCGATGCCCGGTTTGAGCACGATAGCCGAAGCTACCATCTCGGAGCCGGGCCGGTTAGGATCCGGTATACCTACGCTTGCGCCCAGGTCGACATCGGGAAACTCGCAGATGATGTCATCGAGCTGGCGTGTAAATACCTTGTAGCCGGAAACGTTGACCATGTCCTTGAGGCGGTCCACTACAAAGATGTAGCCCTCCTCGTCCATCTGGCCGATGTCTCCCGTATGGAACCAGCCGTCTTGCAGCACTTTGGCCGTCTCCTCCGGCTTGCGGAAATAGCCCTTGGTAAACACCTGTGGCCCCTTGATCAGGATCTCGCCCGGCTCTCCGAAGGGTACGGGCTCGCCGGTGGTGGTATCGACTATCCTGATATCGGTATCGGATATCGGCAGACCGACCGAACCCGGCTTCTTTTTACCGAAAAGCGGCCCTGCCGTCACGATAGCGCTGGTCTCCGTCAGCCCGTAAACCTCGACCAGCTTGTTTGCGCCCACAATGCTCTCAAACTCCTTGATATATTCCGGTGGAAAAGGCGCAGCGCCGCTGCAGACATATTGAACCCCCGAGAAATCATAGGAACGGAAGCCGGGCTGCTTCATCAACTCAAGGAAGACGACGGGCACATTGCCGATAAGGTTGGGCCTGGTCTTCTTCATCCACTTGATAATGAACTTAAGGTCGCGCGGGTTCGGCACCGACACCTGTGTGACTGCCCTGGAGAACATGGCCAGCGACATAATCAGGCCGGCGATGTGGAAAAGCGGCATGGCGGTCAACCCAACCTGCTCCCCTACAGGCGTATCCAGCCAGGTTGTGATCTGTATCATCTGCCGCGACAGGTTGCGGTGCGTAAGCTCGGCGCCCTTGGGCAACCCGGTGGTGCCTCCCGTATATTGCATGGCGCAGGTATCATCCAGGCCGACCTTGACCTCGATACTGTCAGCCGGCAGCTTCTTCATCACGTCTGTGAACTGCCAAACCTCTTTGCCTTCAAGCGGCTCCACCTTGCCGGTGGGCACCTTTTTAGATAGCCTGGCCAGCGTCTTGATCGGCTGCGGTATATAGTCCAGTATGCTGGTGAAAACGCACAGCGTGAGCTCCGTTTCCGAGACTATTCTCTTGATGCGCGGGAAGAGGGCATCCAGAGTTAAGAGAGCTCTAGCACCCGAATCTTTGAGCTGATACTTGAGCTCTTCCTCGGTCAGCAGAGGGCTGACGCCGCTCAGCACGCATCCGGCCTTTTGTATACCCAGCGCGGCAATATAATATGCCGGCAGGTTGGGCAGGTTCACACCGACAATGTCGCCCTTCTTGATACCTGCTTTTTGCAGGAGCGCGGCGAAGCGGTTGGACATAGCATCCAGCTGTCCGAAAGTGAACGGCGTGCCCATGTACCACAGGGCTATGCGCCTGGGAAATTTTTGAAAAGTCTCCTTGATTGATTCCCAGAATGTGAGATCGGGATACTTGATACTGGCGGGGACATGCGGATCATACTGTTTGATCCAGGGCCTCTGATCGTAATGATCAGCCATCGTACAACAACCTCCTCAATTTTTTATGACAGCCGGAAGATACCGGCCTGACCACCACATAACCGACGGAGATGACCCGGAAAACCTCAGAAATCAGACACCTGGAAAGGAATAAGCTGCGCCCATTGTATCAGATTTAAAAAGAGCTGGAATACACTATTACATCAAAGGACAATTACCTGATAAACATTGGATACTTATACGGGATTAACCGGATGTGAGGTCATCCAGGAATTCCTCGATGAACTGCTTCACTTCATCCGCAGGTTTAATCACGCCGTAGTGCCCCTCGCACAGGATGTCCGCTTCGATCTGCATTATTCTCTCAAGCGATTTCGCCGCAAGCTGCGGATCGCCTCCCCACATGGGCATATATGGTCCGTGTATATCCTGCCCGAAGAGTATCTTCGCACCCCCCGATTCTATAAGCACCACCATGCTCCCTGGTGTATGCCCGGGCACATGAATGAAAACAAATTTTATTGATCCTATTACAAGTTCGTCAGACTGTCCCGAGAGTTTTTCATCCACCGGGCACGGTTTGTAGCGGACGCCGTAATGCTCGGCGCCTACCTTTTTACCCGATTCTATGGCTGCGGAATCCTGCAAATGGGCGATTACCCGCAGGTTAAACATATCGCGCAAATCCGCTGCAGAGCCGATATGGTCGATGTGTGCATGGGTGATAATAAGCGTGGTGATCTGCTCAGGCATGAAACCCAGTGCCAGTATATTGTCTATCAGTCTGTCTGTGCTCCTGCCCGCCCCGGCATCGATCAAAACCAGCTCTCCTGCATCAACCAGGTAAACACAGCAATCCATGCCGCTGGAGATATCGGCGCTGCCGACCATGTAAACTCGTTCACAGACTTTAAAAGGACTCTGCATCTCCGTCCTACCGTTTTATAAGCTCAAGCAGGCAGTACTCGTAAGGCAGACCACCGGGAGCACGATAGAACCTGTCCCTCAGCCTTTGATAAATCTCTTCGATCTCTCCCTTGTCATCGGCAGCAAGCCCTGTTTTAATGGAAGACTCGCTCCACGCCCGTACCACGTGGGCCAGCGTGCCGGCAAGTTTGGCCTTCGCCTGCTCATCGTCCAGTTGATTTTTAAACTGCGAATAATAGGCGCAGGGGACGGTCATCTCTTCAAAGAATCGGAGATCAAACGTCTTTGCCAGTCCGTCTTCCTCTATCAGGGACTTCATCTCCTGCGGCTTGGCAAAATAGTCGGGCACGAAGATAGCGTTCCACTCCTCCTCCTTGATCCTGCCCTCCCTGCACAGCTCGTGACAGACATCGCGCAGATTGTTATATCCGGCCGATGCAGGCCAGCGGTCGCCGCCGCGGTTGGTCAGGTTGGCCATAAACAGGGCGCCCCCTTTGACCAGCTCGGCCGCGCGCTCTCGTAAAAACACCCTCCAATCCTGCTTCCATTTCTCAACGAATTTGCGGCGGTCTTTATCAGGCAACTGATTGGCCTGTATCTGAGCCGGATGCTGAAAGAAATCCGTGTCCACATCCTTGGTATTCAGCCAGTGCAGTGAGGTGGAGGAAAATCCCAGATGCAGTTTTCCGGTTATTTCGGGAAATGGCTCATAAAAGGAACGCCGGATATAGTCAGCCTCCACGCCATCCATTTGTTTCAGTCTCGAACTTACCCAGAATTGATCGAAATAGTCCCGGACGGCAATATCGCTATAGACCAGTCTGATTTTAAGCGAGGGATTTATGGCATGAATCTGCCCGACGATACTTTCAAACAGTGCGCTCGAATTCACTCCGTCCGCAGCACCGTAATCAGCTATGATGAAGGACGCATCCTGATCCATGCGTGTTATGCGTGGCGCGATAAATTTAATATAGGTCAGGATAGCGGGCATTATCTTGAAATCAACGGCTTTTGCCGTATCGGAAATGCGGCTGTAATCCCCTGTCATGGTCGGCATATAGTGCGACGTTCCCGTCTCTTTATCTTTCCGATCTGCCACTTTGTCTCTCCTTCGCTGCTATGGGAAAATTCACTTCCCAATATACCATTCGCGCACCGGCTTTCACAACAGACATGCATTTTAATAAAAGGGGCGCCCGGAGGCGCCCCTTTCACATAGGAGGGTACCTTAAGTTAATAGGCCTGTGTATACAGTTGAATTATGTCGTTGGGATCACTGACGGGACGGCCGTTGAAGATGACTGCCGTATCGGCGATGGCATGAAATGCGCAGATCGCCAGGTTCTCTTCGGGAACGCCCACGTCACGCAGCCTCATGGGATGTCCCACCTTCTGCATCAGCGCTTCAACGGTGTCCGCCGCCGCCAGGGCGGCTTCCTTATCGCTCATACCTCTGATGTTTACACCCATCGCGTGCGCTACCTGCGCCAGCTTATCGGCGGATGTTTCCACGTTATAGCGCATCACCTTGGGAAGGATAATGCCGCAGGCCGCGCCATGCGGGACATGATGAAGCGCGCCGATAGTGTGCGCCATGCCGTGCGCCAGCCCGACCTGGGCGGTGGTAAAGGCCCATCCGGCCATGGTTGCCGCTACCTGCAGATTGATCCTGGCTTTCTCATTTTTACCGTCTTCCACGGCAAGGGCAAGGTTTTCATTTATCAGCCTGATGGCCTGCAGCGCCATGCCGTCGCAGATCAGGTTTGACATAGTGCTGGTCATGGCTTCAACGGCGTGAGTCATGGCGTCCATAGCCGTTGATACGGTTAACGATTTGGGCAGACCCAGAGTGAAGATCGGATCAAGGATAGCCACATTCGGCGAGATCCTGGGATCCACGATAAACAGCTTGCGGCCGGCCTTGTGGCTGGTCAGCACGGCCACGCTGGTGACCTCGCTGCCGGTACCCGACGTTGTCGGGACGGCGATGTGCGGCGTCTGCGGCTCGGTCAGAACCAGGAAGTTTAGGTAATCGTTGGCCAGGCCGCCGTTCTTGAGGGTGACACAGACACCCTTGGCGGTATCCATGACACTGCCGCCGCCAACGCTCACAATGCAGTCGGCCTTCAACTCACGGGCCACCTCGGTCGCGGCATCCACCGCCTCTAGGTCAGGGTCGGCAGGTACTTTGTCAAACATACCGACGCAGAAATCCGCCAGAGCGTTTTTGACAATGTCGGCCAGTCCGGCCTCTTTTACCCCCGGATCGGTCAGTATGAGTGCCCTTTTGCAACCCAGATCGACTATAGCCTTGTAGATCGACGAAAGAGCTCCGTGGCCCGACACGACGGTTGTAGGAGCGGAGTATGTGAATCCATCCACTTTCTTGTAGTCGGATATCAACTGGAAGTACATATTGGTATGGTTATGGGCCATGGAATTGACATGGATACGATTTATCTGCGTGTATTCGTGCAGGCACTCCAGGAGGAAATCACGGCCGATTCCCGATTGCTTGTAACCTCCGAACGGGCAGAAGTCCGAGAAGATATGATAGTTGTTGATCCACATCGTGCCCGTTCGTACCTGGTTGGCCAGTCGCTGGGCCCTGGCATTATTGCCGGAGAATACGCCGCCGGCCAGGCCGTATATCGAATCGTTGGCGATGGCCAGAGCCTCCTCGTCGCTGTCGAACTTGATTACGCTGACGACGGGGCCGAATATCTCCTCCTGGGCGATGCGCATCTTATTCTTCACCTTTGCAAAAATGGTGGGAGCATAGTAATTGCCTTCGGGCATTCCGGGAACGTCGACGCGCTTGCCGCCGGTAATTATCTCCGCGCCCTCTTCTTTTCCGATTTTTACATAGCGCTCTACGGTGGCCAGTTGCTCCTTGCTGACGATCGGGCCCATATGGGAAGTGGGATCGAGCTGGTAGCCCACGCGCAGCATCTCGGCGCGCTTTTTCATCTTATCCAGGAACTGATCGTAGATCTTGGACTGCACCAGCAGCCTGGTGCCCGATGAACATACCTGTCCCTGGTGGAAGAAGGTACCGAAGCAGGCGCCTTCCACCGCAAGGTCGATATCAGCATCATCGAGTATGATATTGGCCGATTTGCCGCCCAGCTCCAGCGATACTTTTTTAATCGTGCCGGAGGCGATCCTCATGATCTCGCGTCCGACCTCCGTGCTGCCGGTCAGTGCGATTTTATCCACATCCGGATGTGTGCAGAGCACCTTGCCAAGTTCCCCACCCGGGCCGGGTATGACATTGATTACCCCATCGGGAATGCCCGCCGCCTTAGCAGCCTCAGCCAAAATGCAGGCGGTCAAAGGTGTCACCGATGCCGGTTTTATGACTATGGTATTGCCCATGCACAACGCCGGGGTTATCTTCCAGACCGCGATATACATGGGGTAGTTCCAGGGCACGATGCCAACGCATACTCCCAGCGGCTCCCTGCGAATGAACTCACGACCGGGAGCAAAGGCATTGCCCGATACAGGTATCTCCTCCTCCCAGGGGAATTTGGTGGCCGCAGCCAGGCTTAAATTGCGCATATGCGTTATGCTGATCAGCGGCATAAATTTTGCCAGCGATATTATCTGGCCCGCGTCCATCGATTCCGTGGCGGCCAGTCGCAGCCCCTGCTGGGCAACCTGGTCGGCGAAATCCTGCACCTTGGCCATGCGCGCCTTCACCGGCATCCTGCTCCACTCGCCCTTATCGAACGCCCTGCGCGCCGCCGCAATGGCGGCCTCCGCATCCTCCTTGCCCGCCTGAGCTACAGTAGCAATGGGCGCGCCCGTGCCCGGATCGATCGTCTGGAATGTTTTTCCACTCTGGGCATCAACAAATTTGCCGTCTATAAATAGTTTATAATGTTCCATTAACTGCCTCCCTCAATATAATTTAATCGTCGAACATCATTGCTTTGAACTTAAAATTTAATATCTGTGACAGCGAAACCTTCCCATTCGCTCACGGGCTTATTCGAGGTGATAACATATCCCTGCCCTCCTTCCTGACTTACATATGATATGGTTATGTCACCGGTAAGCTGGTACGTTTCACGGTCGATAATGAACGTCAGTCCATCCAGTTGCTCAGACAGGTCGTTCTCGCTTGCGGTATCTGCGCAGAGACCGAGGGACGCATCACAACAACCGTTGAAGCGCAGATCGATACGAATAGTCGGCGCCACCTCCCTGCAGGACATCGATGACCTGATCGCCTGTTCCGCGGCGGCATCCAGATTAACGATATGAATTGCCTCTGCCCTCCCGATAGATCTCCTGTGGCATCGAATCTGCCTTCAATTTAGCAGTTCACCGGTTTTTTGCCTTCGCTCTGCATCCTCAGCAAAAATGGCGCCACTTTGAAAAACGACTTCATCTTTTGTGAGAAGCTCTGTGAGTACATGAAGCGCAGTGCGTCCAGCAGACCCTGTTCCGACCCAGCCATCACCGGGTATTGATAAAACTCCTTCTTGTTGCCGTTTTTACATTCGGTGATAGACTTGATATCTGTGAATGCCCGGATGCCTGCTTCGCTGTGATAACAGCCGATGCCAGATTCCTTTACTCCGCCGAAGGGCAGGCCCGGCACTGCAAACGTTATCATCGCATCATTAATATTGACTGAGCCGGTCTTGATCTTGCGGGCGATCTGTCGCCCCTCCTCCATGTCCCGCGTAAATACCGCCCCCGACAGTCCGTAAACTGTGCCGTTGACTATTTTAATCGCATCTTCCACGTTGTCGTACGGCACCACGGGCAGCAGCGGGCCGAAGGTCTCTTCCTTCATCACTTTCATGTCCAGCGTGACATCGGTCAGGACCACCGGCGGATAGCACATCCCGCTGAGCTTGCAGTTCAGGGCACCTTCAGGCAGCAGTTTCGCACCCCTGGCCACAGCATCTTCAACCTGCCGTTCCACGATCTTATACTGCGATTCCATGGTCATGCTGCCGACCTCACCCACACCCTCGCCGGATTTCACATTTTTGACGATGCTGATGAGCTTATCCAGGAACTCCTGGTACACCGGACGCTCCACCAGGCATATCTCCATGCCGATACAGGTCTGCCCGCAGTTGGTGAATGCCCCCCAGCATATCGCATTGGCTGCTTTGTCCAGGTCGGCGTTCTTGGTCACGATTGCCGCATCCTTTCCCCCCAGCTCCATAACGGCAGGCACAAGCCTTTCGGCCGCCTTCACGTTTACCTTGCGCCCGATCTCAGTAGAACCGGTGAAGAAAAACATGTCTATGCCGGCATGCTCAATTAAAGCCTGCCCTGTAACCGAGCCACTCCCCGTAACAACGTTGACCACTCCCTCCGGCAGTCCTGCCTTCTCCAGTATCTCCTTCACCATCATGCCGCTGTCGGTGGTCTGGCTCGCCGGCTTTAAAACGACCGTGTTGCCAGCGGTGATGGCGGAGACCACCGGGCCCACTGACAGGCCGAACGGATAATTCCAGGGGGAGATGATGGCAACAACACCTCTGGGCTCGAACGTGTAGTACATCTTCCGGCCGGGCATCATGGGATTGCCCGCCACCTTGACCGGCGCCAGGGCCTTGCCCGCGCTCTGCGCATAGTAATGCATAATGTCACAGGAGGGATAGATATCCGCCATCATCGCGTCGAACCGGGTCTTGCCGTTTTCCCTGGATACCCTTTCAGCGTAATAGAGCGCGTTGTTAGCCAGTATGTCAGCCGCACGCGCCAGTATCTTCATCCTGTTGCTGATCGGGGTGCCGGACCATGCCGCCAGCGCTTCGCGTGCCTTTGCAACCGCGGCATCGACCTCATTTGCATCCATCAACGGGTAAGAGGCGACTTTTTGGCCGGTCATGGGGCTTACCACATCAAATGTCTTCATCTGGTTTCACAATCCTCCTAATATTTAATGAAATTAACGACTAATGGACTCACCATCCGGTAGGGCTTTGGCGATACTGAAAGATGGTCGAAGTCCGCAGACACAGATATAGCAAGACATGCGGAATTCGCTTAAAAGGGGAAAGACAATAGACGCCAGATACTTATTCCGGCCGTGTACAACCTGGAACAGTTTCGCTCTCCTTTCCAAACTTGGGAGGCGCCGCCGTTTCCAGCGACACCCTCGGGCTTTCGCCACCGGCCGGGTAAGCAATGCCTCTGCGGTTTAGCTATCCGGCTCGAAGAGTTCGTATATTTATTTCATTAAAATTATCATGCCGGCAGCAACCTGTCAATATGTATAGGGCATATGATATCCCGACATATCCGTTTGACAACAGTACCTGTAGAAACACTATAATTTTCACAACAACTTGGAGCAGGCGAGATCCTACGGGCAGCAGCCGGGCTTTTGCAGCAGGTGTAATCAAACCCTGCGGGACTGAGTTCCTGCAGGGCTCATTTTTTATCAGGCGAGGTTTGTATGAAAAACAGGCTGTTGAAATCTGCAATGATTACCGGGGCATCATCGGGGATCGGCGAAGCTTATGCCCGTCTATTAGCTTCACTGGGCTACGACCTGATCATCGTTGCCAGGCGCAGAGACAGGCTTGAATCCATCGCCGAAGAAATAAAGAATAAATTCGGCGTTTTTGTAACCGTGCTGCAGGGGGACCTTTGCAACGAAAATGATATCCGCGCAGTTGAAGAGACGGCCAGGAGCACGGATAATCTCTCCGTGCTTATTAACAACGCCGGTTTCGGCACGCTTGGTCCATTCGTTGATGTAGCTGTCAACAAGTCACTCAATATGATCGACCTGCATGTTACCGCGCCCACCAGATTGGTCAGGGCCATACTGCCCGGCATGCTTGCCCGCGGAGAGGGTGCTATAGTCAACGTTGCTTCAGCAGCTCCATTCCTGCCGGTATCAGGCAATGTAATCTACAACGGCACCAAATCATACCTGATCGCCTTTTCCGAGTGCCTTCAGCTCGAGGTGAAGGATGCCGGCATCAGGGTACAGGCCCTTTGCCCCGGCTTCACCCGCACCGGCTTTCATTCGGTTGATGAGTACAAAAACGTCGATTTTTCCACTATCCCCGACTTCCTGTGGACGTCCGCAGAAAAAGTTGCGGCACAGTCCTGGAGGGCGCTGGGAAAAAAGAAAGTCGTCTTTATCCCGGGATTTGTCACCCGCATGACCTGCACAGTTTTCAGCGGGTTGTTCAGGTACCTGGCCAGCAAAAGAACGGCGACCTCCGGCACACAGCAACGATAGCATACCGGCAATGAATTCACACTCCGGCGGCGTCGATACTTTCCCTCACCCGCCGAACGAATTCACCCAATTCCCTGTAGGGCGATCTCTCCTTTTCCATGATCTGGATGATGCGGCTGCCTATGATCACCCCATCGGCCAACTCGGCCGCCTTCGCCGCCTGCTGCGGGCTGGAAATTCCAAAGCCCATGCAGAGAGGAATATCCGTAACCTTCCTCACATTTGAAATCACATCTCCCAGGCCCGAGGAAAAGCCGCTGCGGACGCCGGTCACACCGGTCACGGATACTATGTATATGAAGCCGCTGGAGCTTTGCACCACCCGGCGGATGCGTTCCGGGGAGCTGTTGGGCGCCACAAGGTAGATGGTATCGATACCGTACCTCTTTGCGTTTGTATCCAGCACAGGCAATTCGCCCGGCGGCAGGTCGGGTATAATCAGACCGTCGATGCCCTTCGAGACGCAATCAGCGCAGAACTTCTCCACTCCATAGCTTATGACCGGGTTAAGATAGGTCATAAAAACCAGTGGGATATCACTTTTGTTTCTAATGCGCCGGGCCATTTCGAAGCACGTCTTCGTGGTAACGCCATTGAGCAGCGCGAGGTGGCTTGAATGCTGAATAGTCAGTCCGTCGGCCATGGGATCGGAGAAGGGTATACCAAGCTCGATGATGTCGCAGCCGGACCCGGCCAGCAGCAGAGCAGCCTGTACGGTGGTTTCAATATCCGGATATCCCGCCGTGATATAGGCGATCAGGGCTTTGTGCTTATTGCCTTGAAAAACGGTTGAAATACGGCTCATAACTGTGACCCCAGCGCGCCGGCCACGATATGGACATCCTTGTCGCCCCGACCGGAAAGGTTGACTATAATAATCTTTCCCTTATCCATAGTCTTTGCCAGCTTGATCGTGTGAGCAAGGGCGTGTGATGATTCCAGTGCCGGCAGGATGCCCTCCAGCCTGCTGAGCAATTGAAAGGCTACAAGGGCCTCTTCATCATTGACCGTGACGTATTCTGCCCTATGCCGGAATTTATAATAGCTGTGTTCCGGTCCAACGCCGGGGTAATCCAGCCCCGCCGATATGCTGTATGTTTCCATCACCTGGCCGTTATCGTCCTGCAGCAGATAAGATTTGGCGCCGTGCAGCACGCCCGTTTTGCCTGCTGATAGCGATGCTGCATGCTTACCCGTTTTGATACCCTTGCCTCCAGCTTCCACACCTATCAGCTTAACGCTGTTGTCTTCTCTAAACGGATGGAACATGCCCATGGCATTGCTTCCCCCTCCCACGCAGGCTACGATGCAATCGGGCAGCCTGCCGCATTTTTCCATGACCTGCGTGCGGGCTTCCCTGCCGATCACGGACTGGAAATTACGTACTATCAGTGGATAAGGGTGCGGGCCGACCACCGAGCCGATCAGGTAATAGCTGTCTGTTACATTGCTCACCCAGTCCCTGATAGCCTCGTTGATGGCATCCTTGAGCGTTTTACTGCCGGATGATACGGGGCGAACCTCCGCCCCCATGAGTTTCATGCGGAAAACGTTCAACGACTGGCGCTGTATGTCCTCTTCGCCCATATAGACGATGCATTGCTGCCCCAGCATAGCGCAGACTGCGGCCACGGCCACTCCATGCTGCCCGGCGCCGGTCTCGGCGATGATCCTCCGCTTGCCCATGGCCCTGGCCAGCAGGCCCTGACCCAGCGCATTATTGATCTTATGCGCCCCGGTGTGCGCAAGGTCCTCCCGTTTGAGATAGACCTGCGCCCCACCGCAGTATTGAGTCAGCATCTGCGCATGATAAAGCGGCGTCGGCCTGCCGGAATAATCGCGCTCCATCGAAGACAAATGTGATAGAAATCCGGGATCATCCCTGTATTTACCATAGGCGGCTGACAGCTCGTCCAGGGCCGGTATCAGAGTCTCGGGCACGAACCTGCCGCCGAATTCTCCGTAATAGCCTTTTTCATCTGGCAACATGGCGTTCACCTTCATATAAAATTTTCTGCAATAGCTCACGTCCCCCCGCTTCACTCCCACCGGTCAGCCTCACCAAACGTACAAAATCCCGCACCTTACCGATGTCTTTTCTGCCGCCGCTTTCCACACCCGAGGAAACATCGACACCGGCCGGGTCGGCCCGCCGAATAAGCTGCCTTACGTTTGTGGAAGACAGGCCGCCGGCAACTATCAGGGGAAAAAGAGCACAGGTCCCGGCAGCGATATCCCAGTCGAAGCTATGCCCGCTGCCGCCATATCTACCATCAGTTTTACAGTCGAGCATACATATGAATGGCTGGCTGTGCCCCGCTTTATATCCCGCTTCTATATCCTCAATTACCTGCGAGGATGTACAAGCCCGGGTTATATGGATGACTTTTATAAAGGGGGTCCGCAGTTCTCTGCAGTAGGCCCAGCTTTCGTCGCCGCTAAGCTGAACCATATCCAGGCCGCAGTATGCCGCCGTATCGTTGACAGTCTGCGGCGGCTCGTTAACAAAAACGCCCGCCAGAGCAGGATGGTGGGGCAGTCGCTTTACCTGCTTCACTATATCAGCAGCCTGCTGAGCATCCATCTGCCGCCGGCTGGGGGCGAAGACCATTCCGATTATATCGACGTTGAGCGCGGCTACCTGCACGGCATCCTCGGCAGAGGTCAGGCCGCAAATTTTAATGATCGTCACGGAAAAGCTCCCTGATTTTGTCGCCGATATCCGGTGCGCCTGTTAGTGCCTCACCTATCAGCACGGCATCGACCTTCAGTTCCTTCATTTCAGCGATATCTTCTGCTGACTTAATACCGCTTTCGCTGACCACCAGCCGGCCGGCAGGGACGAGTGGCCTCAGGCGTCGCGTTACAGCGATATCGACCTTAAAGGTGCGCAGATCGCGATTGTTGATGCCGATGATCCCCGCCCCACAGTCAAGAGCTGTCGCAAGATCGGCTTCGTCATGTATTTCAACCAGACAATCCATATTGAGTTGATGGGCAAGCTCGATCAGGTCCCCCAATAAAGACTTGTTGAGGATGGAGGCGATAAGCAGCAGACCGTCGGCGCCATGAGCCCGTGACTCATAAATCTGGTAAGGATGAAAAATGACGTCCTTTCTGATGAGGGGCAGCTTACTTGTGCGGAGCCTCGATTTAATAGATTGCAGATATACCAAACTGCCTTGAAAGTACTTCGACTCGGTCAACACCGAAATGGCCGCCGCGCCATGCTCCGCATACACGGAAGCGATTTTAAGGGGATCGAAATCCGCTCGTATCACTCCCCGCGAGGGAGACGCCTTCTTTACCTCGGCGATAAGCCTGGCATTTTGACCTTTAATGGCTGAGGCGAGGCTGACCGGGGTGGGCGCGCGGTGTGAGGTTATAGCTATTTTCTCAAGAGGGACTCGCTGCATGGCCTCGGCCAGCTCAGTGCGTTTGTCTGCTACGATGTCGTCAAGTATCATGAGCTTTATACCACGGGATTAAACCAATTCCCTGCTGAATGAGATGAGTTGATCGAGCTTGCCGGCTGCTTTGCCGCTGTCAATGACGGTTGCCGCAGTTGCGACGGCCTCTGACAGTGAGAGGGCCATCCCTCCGACATAGATACCGGCTGCCGCATTGAGCAGCACGACGTCACGCCTGGCCGAGCGCTCTCCATTCAGTATGTTGCGCAATATTTCGGCGTTCTGCTGCGGCGTGCCACCCAGTACGCTGCTGACTGCAGCGCTGCTAAGCCCCACATCTTCAGGACATATATATTGGCGTGAGGAGGTGACACACCCGTTATTAATCTCCCACAATACAGACCGCCCGGAGATGGAGAGTTCGTCGATCCCGCTTGTCCCATGCACCACCAGCGCCCGTTTAGTTCCCATACGGCAGAGCGCAGCGGCGATCTTATCGCCCAGCTCTTCGCTGGGCACACCCAGCACCTGGTATTCCGCGCCGGCGGGATTGGTGAGAGGGCCCAGGATGTTGAAAACCGTGCGTATGCCAATCTCACGACGCGGCGCAGCAGCATATCTCATGGCAGGGTG